>QWCE01001758.1_pt1 | contig 30594 bp, 20 predicted proteins | sample 1972531 | NCBI WGS metagenome assembly QWCE01 (sample SAMN09866716, study PRJNA288562) | Human gut metagenome isolate term4_stool, whole genome shotgun sequencing... | reverse complement strand
GGATAAGGATAAAACCGCAAGCACACACACGACCAAATCCACGGACATTTCAGTTGAATTTGTGTTGTGTTTACGCTTTTTTGTGGCGATTTTTGCGCAATAGTTGCCCAAAAGCATCAGCAAAATTTTAACAAGTGCTTGGCGGTGTGTATAATAGTTGCCGAAAGCGCTTGTCATTGTGACGAATTCGACAAGTCAAAATTTTGCAATCTGCCAAAAATCACTTGCTTGAATGTAGTCGTATTGAAATTTTCATCCCAAAGTATTATACTGCTTTTTATAAAAAGGCACACAACAAACATACCGTGTCTTACTTTTCCCGACGCAAGCGCAAATGTTTGCACATCGGATTATATTCTCAAAAAAGACTGTAAATACAGCACAGCTTGTGGAAAAGTCCGTTTCCGGGTCAGATGTGCGCAGCGCATAAAATCGCGCCGAATGGCGCGCGTTCCCCCGATATATCGTGAGAACACACATGTATAGAAAAGGAGTCGAAGCAGATGACGAAGGCATTTTCTATCCTGCACCGTGCGGCGGCATTGCTTGTCGCCCTGTGCCTGCTGGTTGGTATGGCTCTGCCGGTTTATGCAGCTGAGGATGGGGCTTTATTTTTTAACGCAGGTTCGGAAACGATTCCGACCATTCCTGCCGCAAACACGTCAAGCGAGGGTGTAGAACCTGCGCAAGAGCCTATTGTATCCGACTTGGAAACGATTCCGGGTGAAGGAGATACCCCGCCCACTGCGAACGAGCCGGGAACAGAAGCGGGAAACACGGTAAACAATACAGCAGTGGTTCCGAACAATGACGGCAAAACCCAGGAAGCGGCAGAAAATCAGACTCCCGCCGCCGATACGGACACCGCCCCTGCCGACCCAGCCTTGACGGACAAAACCCCTGCGGACACTCCCGATACGGCTGCCGCGCCAAACCATGCCATCAACGCAGAGAAAACCACGGCGGCAAAAAACAACACAGAGCAAGATGTTCTTTTTGCTGACGAGGACAACCCCAACGAAGAAGATACTATGCTTGCGGATGATTTGCCTGACAACGATGACGCGAACACACCTGATACGATAGCGGACACCAGTGTATCGACGGGCTTTATCCCGGCTACGACAACCATTTATTTTGAGGATGACGGCAGATACGATAGTACATATAACGGAAATTGCACCATGCGTTTCCTCGGGTTCACGGGTAACGGTAAAGAAGCCTACATAAACAAAGTCATGGTGGATACCGGAACCACAGTAACCGGCAAAGATGGGAAAAACCACAAAATCTTCAGCATCACGCTGAATTCTGCGGACTATCCGGCGGGCGGGTTTTATCGAATCGCCTTCCAGTATTATGATGGCAGTAACAGTACTTGGCAAGAAGAAATCAACGCCTTTGGCAGGGATGATGGAGTCAATAATGACTACCTGACAGCGATTGACCTGCTTGCCGGCAAAAAGTTTGTTCGTGAAGGCATTACAATCTCAGATCAACAGGGCAAACATTTCAACCAAAATCAACACTACAACCCCTCCCAATGGACGCGCGTGGAGTACTATTACAAGGACACGCCGCTTTACTTCAAAAATGAAAGCGACGCCGCGCTTACCGACGTAACCGCAACATTTTACAAGCTGGAAAACGGCGCCCCGGCACAAACCGGCATCCAAACGATCGGCACGGTTGATGCGGGCAAACTTGCCGCGCAGCAGATCCTGATCCCCGACAATCAGTCGCGGTTTGTGCAATTTACTTGGGGTGAAAGTGGCCGAAGCGCCCTGTATGATTTCACCACGGACTACACCGAAAACCCCGAAACAGGTGTACAGAAACTGGACTTAACAACCGCAAATCGCTATGTCTGCAATGGTACTGATGGCACTTGGGAAAGTGCGGGCGGCGATTTGCTTACCGCGGGCAAAAAGATTTACTTTGACGCCACGCTGTCCGCGTACAGTTATGAGGGCGAATATTTACCGCAGTCCGCCATGGGCGACGGCGAAACCATGTACTGCTTCCTGACGGGTTCAGGCGGCGTCAAATCGCTGCAGATGACGCAGGAAACCGACCCCACAGCCGCCGACCGCAAGCTGTGGTCTTGCACAATTCCTGCGGGCACTTACACCGCAGTGCAATTCTCCGCAACGGATAACCAAAACACCCCCGCAAAAGACAACAAGACCAGAAAGTACAGCACAGCAGAAATCCCCCCAACCCTGCAAGAACCCTGCTTCTTTGCCGACGACGGCGACCCGTCGGCCTACACGGGCGGCGAAGGTGTCAACCGTGACGGTTACTGGGGCGAGAAAGCCTCTGTCCGCGATGCCGAAAGCGGCAAAAATACCACCGTTGTGGATATTGCAAGCGGCGAGTTCAAGCAAGAGCCAGGCACAAAGTACATCACAAGCACCCTGTACGATTACTACACCGACTACGAGCTGAACGGCCTGAACCGCGACACGTACCCGGACGGTAACACAAGTTCCCAGCGCGGGTACGTCACTTTTGAGCAGTTCAACCGCGCACTAAGCAGTGCTTACACGGCAAACAACAATGTCAAATACCCGCTTTATACCGGGCATTTCCAACCGTCAATAGGTGGTTGGGCCAACCCCTTTGCAACCGTTGCCGCAGGTATGAAGCTATACGGCTGGGACGGTAATACGAACAGCCCGGATTACAAAACGTTTATGGCCGTGAACAACTCGGCACTGGATGATAGTGGTAATGGAAACGACGATTACAACCGCACCTTCCAGGGCCTTGTGGAAAGCAAGACCTCTGACGGTACGGCAAACGGTCTGCCGCTGTTAAGAACCAAGAATTCCAACACAAATGCGTCGGTTGACCCACACTTTGACAAAGACTTCCTGCAAGGCAAAAACGCCTTTAACACCGTGCTGGGCAAGGTGTATGAGGATGTTTCCTTCCCTCTCAAGCAAAAAGCCGTTTTTGCGCAAGATCCGAACCGTCCGGACGATAACGACCCGGAGGGCAAAGCCAAATATTGGTACTATGACAGCAACGAAACCTCGCTGTACCTCAAACAGGGCAGCGCCCGCCAAAGCTACTATCTGGTGGGGGATGGCATAAACGAAGCCTCACATAACCGTGATGCCGGCAACAAAACGGATAATATGGGGTATGGTTTCTTCCCGTTTAACGAAGCAGTTACCGGCAGTGCCCCCCCAATACAACTACGGCTTTGGCGCCAAGCTGCAATTTGACTTTACGCTTACAGAAAACGGCAAAGTGATTGTGCGGACAGATAGCAGCGGCAAGAACATTGAAGTTCCTATCAAGTTCTTCTTCTCCGGCGACGATGACGTGTGGGTCTACATTGACGGCGAGTTGGTGCTGGATGTCGGCGGCGCACACGGTAAAGCGTCCGGTCTGCTGGAATTTGGCGAAAACAACACCGTAACCCCCTACGTCAGCTCCAACAAGAACACCAACACAAGCGACCCCATGGTCTACAAGGGGTATCAGTCCGGCGAAACAGCCAAAACCGTCAACTACAACGGCCAGCCGATCACGTTCAATAAGAAGGGCACCACCAAAACCCTTGAAAACCAATCCACCCACACCCTGACTATGTACTACATGGAGCGCGGCATGTGGGAGTCCAACATGGCGGTGGCGTTCAACTTCCCCGACCATAACGAATTGCAGGTCGAAAAGCAGGTCGATGTTTCGGATGTGAACCCGCTGTTCCGAGACAGTTTCAAAAACCAGAAAATTTTCACCTTCAACATCCAAAATCTGGCCACCCACTACAAAGCAAAAGAAACTGATGAACCGGCAATCGAGACCTACAAACTTCCGGACACCGTATACAGTTCGGCCACTGGACTGAGATATGTGTCGCCCCTGCCGGAGGATGTAGACAAAGACAGAGGCAGCGCCGTGCTGTGGTCATCGGATAAAAGTGACCCATCCAGCCTATACCGCAACCAGCGCCGCGGCACACTGACATGGGACAGCGCCATAAATATAAGTCCGTACAGCTACCTGACCTTTGATGCCTATGTGCAGGGCAACCAGACCGATACCTGCGCCCTGAGTAACCTGTATGTGGAGCTTTGGGACACAAGCGGCAAGCAAATGGGCTGCCTTGGCACCAAGGGGCTGCAAAGCAGCGATGTCTACGGCGCGGCGACCGCGCTGCACCCGGGAACGTGGTACACCGTACGGCTGATGTTGAACTCCCTGAAACAAGTCGAGGGTTTCGACAAAACGCAGCTAAAAAGCATAACGGTGGGCGATAACTATGCGCGCAGCATTTACCTGCGCAACTTTACATTCAGCAGTGCGCCGACCCTGCCGAAACAAACAGGCTTTACCACCGCGCAGTACGACGTCCCAGACTATGGCTCTGCCGAAAGCGGTAAGCTGGAAAACGCGGCCTATGCGGTGTTTTCCTCCAACCTTGGCAACGGCGACGTTGTGGATGAAAACGGACGGTTCCTGCTGCAGGACGGTGAGACCGTTACCTTTAATGACCAGTTCCGCCGCGGCAGCTACATAGCCCTGCGAGAGCAGATTGATCCCGAACTGTACGATACAACTTGGACGGTATACGAAAACGGCGTACCTGTTACAAGTGTAAACGGCAAGACCGGCGTTGTTGATACGGGCAATGTTAACACATTGCAAAACGTCAGAGGCACCGCCCCGAACGATGACCGAACGGAACAAGTGGTTAATACAACCCTTGACGGATACAACACCAAGAACGAGTACACAGAGGCCCAAAAGCCGAACGCTGGCACGCTGGTTTTTCGCTCTTACAGCAATTCGGCCGATGATAACGAGTTGACCAAGCTGAAAGTGGTTTTCAACAACAAGGTCAAGACAGGCAAGCTGATTATACGCAAGGTCCCCGCCAAGGACGAGACACTGGAAAACCAAGAATTTACCTTTACCGTCCAATTTGTCGATGTTGGCGGCCAAAGCCTCGGCGACACAATCGAACAGCAAACGTACACCTGCACGGTGAAACAACACGGTGACGAGTACTACGGCGAGATCGTGATCGACAAAATTCCTGTCGGCACACGGTTTGTTGTGTCGGAAAATGAAAAGCCGGGCACAAGCCTGAAATCGGTGCATATCGATGGCGGCAAAGACTGCGCTGTTGCCGCGGACGGCGTAAAGGTGTACGGCGCCATTGCGGAGGGCGAAGCGAACGCTGCAACGGCAACGTTTGAAAATACCGCCCGCGAACTGATTGACATAACGGTCAAAAAAGAGTGGAAAACGCAGGACGGTAAGGCGGACATTCCGCAAGCCGACCTGCCCAACGCCATTTACCTGCAACTGCAGCGCACCGAAACGCCGGATGAAGCAGACAGCTGGCTGCCGGTTTCGGGGTATAAAAGCGTAGAGCTGAAAAAACCCGACGGTTACGAAGGCTGGACTAAACAGTTTACCGGGTTGGACAAGTACGATGCGAACAAGGCGGGGAATGACCATGTCGCTTACACCTACCGCGTGCTGGAAAGCGCGACGGAAACTGGGCAATTTTACGGCGGCGCGGAAGGCGATGTGATTGAGATCAACGGCAAGAAGTACAAGGTTCACAATACCACCGTCACAGGCAATTCGGCCGACAAAACGCTGACCCTGACCAACCAACTACAAAATGCCAAATATAAATTGGTCATCACAAAGCAGGATGCACAGGATCCAAACACAAAGCTGGGCGGCGTGGAGTTCAAGCTGGAAAAGCCGGACGCCGAACTGAGTGAAACCAAAACAGGCAAGACCGCCGAGGAAACAGGCGAACTTACCTTTGCAGACCTGACCCCCGGCAGCTACCGCCTGACCGAGACCAAGACCGCCGAGGGCTACACCCTGCTGGCCGAGCCCATCGAATTTACGCTGACAGCGGACGGGCGATGCCTACGCGGCGACGAGACGTTTGTCGAGACAACCGCAGGTGCCGACGGCGTGTACAACATTGCCCTGACTGTTTACAACCGCAAGGGCTTCACCCTGCCGCACACGGGCTCGGACGCACCCAGCCTGTGGCTGCTGATAGGTTTGCCCGCACTGGTGGCTGTGCTGCTGGTGCTGGTGTTCCGATACAATAAGAAAGGGGGCAAACATTCCTGAACCCCCTAAAAAAGCCCTCTACACAAACCAACACAGAAAAAAGAGGTATGCATCAAAATGAAACTGAAACGTTTATTTGCCGCAATCCTCAGCGCCGCCCTGACCCTGAGCCTTTGCGCCATGCCCGCCATGGCGACGGAAGGCGGCACGACGGCGGGGACGCCGCTGGCAGACGGTATGCCTGTTTGGGATACAACCCAAAAAGGCAGCATTACGATTCATAAGTTTGAGTATAACCCTTCATCGGGAGCAACGTCCCAACAGGGTACCGGTGCCGAGGGCGAAGCCGCGCCCCCAGGCGCAAAGCCGCTGGGCGGGGTAACTTTTGAGATTTACAAGGTGCAGAATGAGGAATGGCTGAAAGCCTATTATGGCGGTCAAGCGGCTGCGACTGGTCAAGACTTTTCCAATATAGATGCAAGTAACTATTATTCAACGAATTCAACAACTGGCGCAATCACAGTTAATGGCAGCAAGATAGACACGGTTACAACCGCAACTTCTGGAACCGATATTGGTGTAGCCAAAAAAGACGGTCTTGCCCTCGGTCTGTATCTGGTTGTTGAAACGAGTTCCCCCGATAAGGTTACGTCCCCTGCTGCCCCGTTCTTGGTTTCTGTACCTATGACGCGCATTGCTGATACAACCACCACGAACAAGCTGACGGACTGGATTTATGATGTCCACGTTTACCCGAAAAACAGCACCACCTACGGTCAAGTCACGATTGAGAAAAAGGGCTATACCGGCGGTGGCACCGGAGTTGCGTTGGAGGGTGTTCAGTTCAAGCTACAGAAACAGAATGGCGCAGATTGGACAGATATTACTGCAAACGATAGCAATGGCAGCACCTACAATTTGACAACGGACATAAACGGTAAAATTACAATTGCAGGGCTTTCGCAAGGCAACTACCGCATTTTTGAGGATGCATACAGCGGTGATTCTGCTAACAAGGGCTATATCTTGGATGCGGAATACCACAACTTTACCGTGCAGAAAGATGGTAAGATTCAGGTAGACGGAAACGTGTCTGCTAATGCAACCATTCAAGTTGCCAACCACCGCCCCGATATGAAGAAGGAAGTTTACAATGGCACTGAATGGAAGCAAGATGCCCAGTACGGTGTCGGCGATACCGTTCCTTACAAAATTACGATTGAAGTCCCGAAGAACATTGATAAACTTTCCACCTTTACCGTCACCGACACGCCGACAGGTTTGACGGATAATGTAAGCAGCATTGAAGTTAAAGACGACACAACAGACCTGACGAAAAACACGCATTATACAGTTGCGGATAACGGTAATGGCTTTACTATTACATTTACGCCTGCCGAAATGGCAGCTTATGCCGGTGAAAAACTAGTAATCACCTATACTGCTACTGTGAGCAATGATGCTGTAGTCGGCGGCAAAGGCAACTCGAATAACGCAAAACTTACATACACCAATAAAATCAATACCCACGACTCCCCCGCCGCACCTAGCACGAACACCATTGAGGACAGCGCTGTTATGTACAGCTTTGGCATCAAAGTGGTAAAAACTGCGGAAAACGGAACTACTGCACTGCCCGGCGTTGTGTTTGACCTGTACCGTGAAGCCAAGACGGGAGAAACGCCTATTGTAAATGCTGAAACCCTCAAGAAAGCAGGTCTTGACATCACTAAAAAATGGATTCTTGTAAAGTCTGGCTTGACAACTAACGCAAACGGCATCATTGATACGTCTGACTCTAACAACGCCACCAACTACACCCACGGTCTTGCCAATGGTGATTACTATCTGGTCGAAACCAAGACGGTTGATGGCTATAACCTGCTGACAAAGCCTGTTAAGGTTAAGCTGGATGTTACCGCCACAACTACTTGGCAAAAGACCAACGTATATGACGCCAGTGGCAATCTGGTTAAGCATGGCACGGTTACGAAAACCACGTTCACCCATACCAGCAACAATGGCGATGCCACAAAAACGGAACTTGCTGTTGCCAAAGTCGTCAACCGCAAGGGCTTTACGCTGCCTGTCACCGGCGGTTTCGGTACGCTGCTGTTCAGCGGTATCGGTGTGCTGCTGGTTCTGGCGGGCGTCGGCGTTCTGTTCAGCCTGAAAAAGAAATCCAACCGTGCGTAATGCACACCATCCAAACACCCACAGCAAAATAAACGGGTAATCCATAGGGGAAGGGCCGGAAACGGTTCTTCCCCTATGGGCGGTTGTGGCAGTGCGTCAACCCTTTACAGAAAGGCTCTTTGCAATGGAAACCACCGTCAAATTAAAACTTGGTTTTGCTGCGCTGATGATCGTCTCCGGCATCGGCGTGGCCATGTACCCCGTTGTCAGCAACGCGCTGGCACAGCGCCACGCAAGCTCGGTCATTGAAAGCTACAACGACAACGTGCAGTCGATGGACACCGAGAAAATCGACGCCGCCAAGGAGGCTGCGCGCCGCTACAACCAACAACTGAACAATGCCATCGACCGCGACGCGGCGGGCGAAGCGGACGACATCGGCACAAGCTATGTGGACATGCTGGACGTGGGCGAGAGCCTTGGCTACATTACCATACCCAAAATTGACGTAAACCTGCCCATTTATGAGGGCACAAGCGACGATGTGCTGGTAAAGGGCGTCGGACATCTGGAAGGCTCCAGCTATCCGCTGGGCGGCGCGGGCACCCACAGTGTGCTGACGGGGCATCGCGGTCTGGCCGAGGCCGTGCTGTTTACCGACCTGGACAAGCTGGGCGAGGGCGACCGTTTTTACCTCCACATCATGGACGAGGTGCTGGCGTATCAGGTAGACCAGGTCAAGGTCGTGGAGCCGGAAAACACCGAGGATCTGGAAATTATCCCCGGCGGGGACTACTGCACGCTGATCACCTGCACACCCTATGCCATTAACACCCACCGTATGCTTGTGCGCGGCGCCCGTGTGCCGTATACCGGAGAGGACGAGCAGCCCGACACGCCGCAGACCGTGCAGTACCAACAGCTGAATACCGGCAACGTGGTAAAGCGCATTGTGGACGCCTGGCCGTGGATCAGTGTGACGGGCAGTGTGGTTATCGGCGGCGAGGCGCTGCTGTTGCTGTTGCTGTTGCACCGCTGCAAAAAGCGCGAGGAGGAAGACTGATGAAACGCTTGTTTCTGCAAATTTTTGCATGGCTGGCAATTTTGCTGGGCGTTGGGCTGATGCTGCAGCCCACGGTCAGCCGATATCTGACGGAGCAGAAAAGCACAAAAACCGTGCAAAAATTTGTGCAGGCTGCCGAAGCTGCCGCCCCCTCCGCGCCCGAAACCTCCGCCGCCGAACCCGCGCGCGCCTACCCCGAACTGTACGACGCATTTCTGGCCTACAACCAACAGCTTTTTGCCCAAGGCCAAAGCGGCCTGAAAGACCCCTTTGCCTACGAGACACCCGCCTTTGACCTGACGGGCTGCGGCTTGCCCGACGACGTTATCGCCGCGCTGTGGATACCGCGTCTGGACTTGGAACTGCCTGTTTATCTGGGGGCCAACGCGGCCAACATGGCCCGCGGCGGCGCGCTGCTGGGGCAGACTTCCATGCCGCTGGGCGGCGAAAACACCAACACCGTCATTGCCGCCCACCGCGGCTACTACGGCGCGGAAATGCTGCGCAACGTGCAGCAGATACAAATCGGCGACAAAATTACCCTGACAACGCCGTGGGACACGCTGGTTTACCGCGTGTGCGAGCTTAAAATTATACAGCCGGACGACATAAACGCCGTGCTGATACAGCCCGGCCGCGACCTGCTTACCCTGACGACCTGCCACCCCTACACCCAAAACACCCAGCGCTACCTGGTGATAGCCGAGCGCGACCCCGACGCAGAGGTCACCACCCATGCGGCAGACCTGGCCGAGTGTGACGAAACCTGGGACGCCGCACCGCGCCAAGTGACGGTGGAGGCCGACGGCACCTCCGCGCTGGAGGAAGTCACCCCTGAAAGTATCACTCCCCTGCCCCACGAGGGCGGCGGCGAAAACGCGGGCGGCGCGTACTCCAACTGGGTGATTTGGCTGGAAAACAACGCCCTGTGGGCGGGATGCCTGCTGATTGCCGCCGTGATCGGCTGTATGCTGATTTGGCGCAGGCATAGAAAGGATTGACCCATGCAGAATATCAACGAAAAGGCGCTGGCCGTTACAGCCGAGGTAAGCAAGGCGGTGCTGGGCAAGCCGGAAGTCGTGCTGAAAATCATGATAGCGATACTGGCCCGCGGCCATGTGCTGATTGAGGACATCCCCGGTGTGGGCAAAACTACGCTGGCACAGGCGTTTGCCCGCGCTATGGACCTGACCCAAAACCGCGTGCAGTTTACCCCCGACGTTCTGCCGTCCGACATTGTGGGGTTCTCGCTGTACCAAAAGGAAACCGGCAAATTTGTGTACCACCCTGGCGCGGTGATGTGCAACCTGTTTTTGGCCGATGAAATCAACCGTACCAGCGCCCGCACCCAGTCCGCCTTGCTGGAAGTCATGGAGGAAAGCGCCGTCACGGTGGACGGCGTGACGCGCGTTCTGCCGCAGCCGTTTACCGTTTTTGCAACGGAAAACCCCGTCGGCTCGGTGGGTACGCAGATGCTGCCGGAATCCCAGCTGGACCGCTTTATGGTCTGCGTGGTCATGGGCTACCCCGATGCGGAGGCGGAAATGGAGATTTTGTCCCGCCAGCCGCGCCGCGCCCTGCTGGACCGTGTGCAGCCGGTGATGGACAAAAACGACCTGCTGGCTATGCAGCAGCAGGTAGACGAAGTATATATGAGCGATGAAATCAGGCGGTATATCGTGGAACTCTCCCGCGCGACGCGGCAGGACAGCCGCCTGATGCTTGGGCTTTCGCCCCGTGCGTCGCTGGCAGTGGCCGGTATGGCGCGCGCGGCGGCTTTTCTGGGCGGGCGCAATTATGTGGCCCCGCAGGATATTACCGCGATTTTTGCCGATGCGGCCCGCCACCGTTTGTGCCTGACCGAACAGGCCCGCACCGGCGGCGATACAGTGCAGAATATCCTTGACGATGTTCTGCACACCGTGCCGCGCCCCCGCCCGGAGAAACCGTTCCATGGCAGGTAAGGTGGGCTGCGCGTTGCTGCTGGCCGTGCTGTTTGCCGCGGCAGCAGTCAGCCGCACGTCGTTTGCGGTCTTTTTGGCGTCACTGGCGGTGCTGCTGGTCGGCTTTTTGGCGTGGTATGTCCGCACACTGCGCAGGGATGTGACGGTAACGCTACAGCTGCCTGCCCGCCCCGTGCACCCCGACGAGGATTTTGCCGTACTGGTGAAACTGCACAACAACGGGCGGCGGCCCATGCCGGAGCTGCGTGTCGTTTTGCAGGCTGTGGACGCCGAAAGCGGAACGGCCATTGAACTGCCCTGCGGCGCGATGCTGGCCCCGCATCAGTGTGCCGATTTGCGCGTGACCCTGCGCGCAGCAAAAAGCGGTCTGTGGTGGTTCCGTGTGCGGGAAGCCACCGTGCGCGATCTGTTGGGGCTGTTTGCCGCGCACTGCGCCGTGCCGCCCCAAAGCAGAGAACTGTGTGTGCTGCCCCCCGCCGAGGGCGAGGACGACGGCGCAGGCACAAAACCGCAGAACTGCGCCGAAAAAGTGACTGCGGCGGGCTGCGATTTGACCGACGGCGTTTATGATCTGCGTCCCTACCGTGCAGGCGATTCACCGAAGCTGATTCACTGGAAACTGACCGCCCGCGTGGGCGAGTTGACCGTGCGCGAGCCGTTGGGCGCAACCTACCGCGCTGACCCTGCGGGCAGCGTTTTGGCAGAGGGGGCCGACGCGCCGCAGCAGTTGTTGCACTTTGGGCAGGCCGCTGTAAAGCGGCTGCGCAGATTGACCCGCCGCAAGGACTCCGACCCCGCTACGGGGCTGGTATTTGTGGACCGTGTGCTGCTGCCCCGCACCAAAGCCGCTGCCCACCCCATGGCGGAAGCGGCGGCGGATCTGCTGATTTCGGAGCTGCTGGCCTTGGGCTTACTGACGGCACTGAACGGTGCGTTTGCACTGGCATTGCCGATTTGGGTGTGGCTTGGCGTGGCGGCACTGTGTGCGGCGTGGCCGGCACTGCACCGCGTCCTGCTTTCCAAGGCGGGCCGTTACGGCGCGGCGCTGGCGCTGGCCGTGGGGTATCTGGTGCTGCTGTTTGCCGTGCAGCAGCCGTTTTTGGCCGGTGCGGCACAGTGCGCGGATGCCGCCAGGCTGTGCTTGAATACACGCTTCAACGCAAATTTTGTGGTATCCGCCTCGCCGGTTTCGGCGCAGATGGGCCTGTTTGCGCTGCTGACGGCAGTGCCGTTTACAATATTTTTGGCCGCGCTGACAGCCCGCCACACCGACGCGCTGTTGCTGGGGGCGGTGCTTCTGCCGATCGTGGTGTTCACGCTGTTGGCGGGGACGGGCCGTGCCGTTTTGGGCTGGCTGCTGCTTTTGCCGGGCTGGTTGGGAAGCTGTGCGGCGGCGCGGTCGCCGGTGCGCAAACGGCTGTGGCGCGGCAAGGGTTCCGCTGTCTATGCCGCCAACCTGCAGACCCACCGCATAAACCAAAGGCTGGCCGGTGTCGGCATGGCTGCCATTTGCGCGGTGCTGTTTTTGCCTGCCCTGGCACTGCGCCCCGTGCTGATGCTGCCCTTGAACGCGCTGCAGCCTGTGACCGACAAAGTCTGCGCGGCCGGGCTGAGCGCGGCGATCGAGTGGCTGCCGAAAATCAGCGGCGGGGCACTAAATTTCCATGTCAGCGCTGCTGCGGGCGGCGTGGAGGACGGCAGCCTGACACGGGGCGACGGTCTGGCGCTGACGGGGCTGGAGGATATAATGGTCACGACCGACGCCAAGCCGGAGGAGACCGTCTACCTGCGCGGGTTTATCGGCGTGGACTATGACGGCACAAGCTGGCAGGCAGGGAATGCCGCTGCCTTCGACAGTGCCGCAGCAAACTGGAAAACCGACGGCGACGGGCGGCTTGCCATTGCGAACCTGCCGTTTTTGCGCGCGGCATACAGCGGCGCACAGCCGCAGCAAATGACCGTACATCGTCTGCATGCAAACGATGCATACACGTTTGCGCCGTACAACGCATATTTTAACGACTACTACACGCCGGACGGCGACGGAGCCATAGCGGGGCAGACCGTGCAGGACGATATGTTCTACTATTTTCCGCGCAAACAGGCAAAGGAGCTGCTGGCGGCCCGTGACGATGATGACGCGGGGGTGCTGGACCGTCTGGAAAGCGCCTACGCCGCATATGTTCGTGCGCGCTGCCTGGATGTGCCCGACGGTGCCGGGTACGATGCCATAGACAAGGAACTGACTGCGCTGGTGAAGGAGCGCAAACTCAGGGATGATGACATCGATGGCCGACGCGCACTGGTGCGCAGCTGGCTGAACGAGCACTGCCGTTACAGTGCGGACGCCGAGACACCCGACGACACCGACCCGCTGCTGTATTTCCTGAGCGAGAGCCACACGGGCAGCAGCACACAGTTTGCCTCGGCTGCGGTGCTGCTGTGCCGCATGGTGGGGCTGCCCGCCCGATATGTGGTAGGCTACGCCGCACCGCAAAGTCTGTTTACCGCTGCGGGCGACGGCAGTTGCCGTGCCGTTTTGCAGGACGATAACGCCCACGCCTGGGCAGAGATTTACCTTTCCGGGCAGGGCTGGACGCCGCTGGAGGTCACCCCCGGTATGACAGCCGAACGGACCGATGGCGAGCTTGCCGCCGATGCCGCACAGGCAGGGCAAAATGCCGCAGACAGTGATACACCCCTGCCCGCGCGGCAGGAGGCCGACTCCCCTGCCGAAACGCCGCAAAGCGTCCCGCTTTTGTGGGTGCTGCCTACGGTTTTGCTGCTGCTCGTCTTGGCCTTGGCACTTCTGCGCCGTGCAAGGCGCACACCTTTGCAGACCGTACAGGCAGAATTTTGTGCGCTCCATCGCAAGATGCGGCGCTGCGGGCTGGCGGCGGATGTGTCCTCTGACGAAGCGGCATTTGCGGAATTTCTGCAAACGCATTGCCCGCAGACGAACCGCGAAACCGTGCAGCACCTGCTGGATGCCGTACAGGCGGCACAGTTTGCGCCCGATCCATGCACCGCCGAAACCGCGCAGGAGATACAGACCCTGTGCCGTAAATTACGCAAAAAGCTGTGCAGACGAACGGTGTGAGGGCTGTGCAAGGGGAAGCTTTACGCAAGAAATAATTGACGATTCGGCAAAAAACGATTATGACAAAAGTAAATACATATCGGAGATGAAAAACTCATCGTAAATATAGTTGATGGGTATGGCATACGGGTAGCCGTCATCGCCGTTCACGGCAAGCACACCACGTCGACTGGACTTCAGCAACTGCTTTGCCATATCGATTGAGATTTCGTTTTTCTTTCTGCACATTTCTCTGAACATTCCGTTTTCTTTCCCTTTCCACCTCTGATGCCTGTGTTAGGCTTTGTTGTGCCGCATCTGGAATACGACACCATTATACGACAATTTGCGATAAAAAGAAATGCTGTGCTCTCCGAATTAGGAAGATACAGCATTGTTTTTATATGTAATGGCGTTTTAGCCTTGTTTGTTGTCTGGCCTTGACCGAGCGGCTGCTCTGGCATGGTCTAAGGCGCAGTGGGTAATCACGGGATGTTTCCCTGTGTTTGCTTCTTGATTACAAGGCTTATTATACCGGGGACTTGTGTGCATAGTTTTAAAGGGTTTTGAACGAACTTTAAACTTCCTTTGAAGTCTAAAACTTGGTCATGATTCTCAAACTTGAAATTTCAAGGGCTGAATCGTTCGAGAAATTTCAGGAAAACGGCTTTTTCTGAAATTTCTGGCACAAAAACACCCTGTCAGCTTTCACCAACAGGGTCTGAATCAATCATTTTTTCTTCGCTTTTGCGGCTTTTAAGATATCCGCAAGATTGTCACCATTGAGGACATCAGGGTAATCATCTTGAAACTCCAGCAAAATATCCTTGTTCTGCTTTTCATCTTCACGAATCTTTTCATAAAGACCCGTCAAATCAGAATTCTGATATACCGCTTCCATAAATGTCCTTGACGCATCGGGAAGCTTATCATAGCCGCCATAGAGTTCTGTTGCAGCTTTCTTTATTTGTCATTCTTTGTTGCAGACTGCTCTTCTGCCTCCAGCAAAGAGTCAACTGTTACATTCAATACTTTCGCAATCTTATAGAGCGTCCCTGCTGAGCATTTGTCCATTGATGCCTTGCCACTGCATATATCTGATATCGTTGCCTGCGCAACTCCACTTTCTTTGCTCAACTTATACCGGCTCATTTTTGCTTCACGAAGCAGATTATCAATAATCATGCATCATCAACTCCTTCCCTCTTATATTATATCGGTACGCCGAAGTATAGTCAAGGGCTATTTCTGTTTCTTTTTCTGTTATTTCTGTTTTCTTTTTGCACTAATACTGTTCGCAATATTAGTGTTAGTGCCGCCCTATTTTGTTCACGAATGGACGGGCTAACCTGACGGAGCGCCGAATAAAGATGTCGCCAGCGCCGGAGTTGAGTGTCGCAGGTATCATTTTGAAAAAATCTCTGCTATTGGTGGGCAATTCAGCCGAATTGCGGTACTATTTTGATAATATGTACTCCCTGTAAAGCGAGGTGCGATTCTGCGTGTTGTTTTTGCTGATGAATAAAGATACCAAGTGGCTTTTGTTTGACTGCCATGAGGATGAGTTCGGCTTTGTGACCGGCAAAGGAATTGAATGGTATACCGAACTCCGACCCATCGGATATGATAACATTGGCGACTTTCTGGATGCACGCAAAGCACCTAAACACCGGAAACACATTGCAGAAATGCTGAAAAAGTATGGCTGCGAATCCATCGAGAATTTCCTAAAATCAACTCATGCGCTTTCTCTTAATGACACATTCTGGGTGAAAGAACCAGAAAGTCCTTTGTCGGGGAACGAAGTCTCCCTATATCGCAACGAGTTTGATAAATCGGTTTCTAACGCGGCTTTCGACGGTGTCGTTTCTTCAACCACGCTGGCTTCGGCGTCTCCCGAATTCGGAACGGACGGTGCGTATGCTAAGTGCTGGCAGAGGGAAGAAGGCACGACCTATCTCTACAAAAGCGGCAGTGACACCTACGAAATTGAACCATTGTCCGAATTTCTCGCCACCCAGGTGGCTGACATTCTTTGCCGAAACAACGTCAAGTACGAGCTCACTTTCTATCACGGGCGATTGGCGTCAAGATGCAAACTGTTTACCAGTGAGCAGTTTGGCTTAGCTAAGATGTCGACATTACCGATTTCTAACCGCCGAAATCCTGCCGCACTCCTAAAATTTGCTGAGCAATATGGTAGTGAATATCTCATGCGCAGAATGTTCGTATTGGACGCGCTTATTCTCAACATCGACCGCCACTTAGGCTTTCTTTTTGATAATAACTCGATGCGAATTGAGGGAATGGCTCCCGTGTACGACAACAACCGCAGTCTGCTGTTCCAATTTGACACGGAAACACTCGAAAAGAACACGGAATGGTGCATATCGAAGTGTGAGCCAAGGATCGGTGGAGATTTCATCAGGACGGCTCAGGCAATGCTTACCGATGAGTTGCGTTCGGAACTAAAGAACATGGCTGGTTTTAGATTCCGGGAGCCGAAAGACATCGAAGTCACTAAGGGTCGACTGGAAGCGTTGAGCAAAATCCTGAACCTGCAGTTGAACAAAATCCTGCTATGATTTGTCAAAGAGGAAAAGGTCACTTACACTGAATCCACATATAAGGCCGTTCAAGTTTTTCCTCTTCTCGGCCACATCGGGGACGCTCCTGTTCACTGGCATGAAGAGACTTCTTCTTGCGGCGGTATCCTGCTTTCTGAAGAAAACGCCAGACTGTATCAATGCTGACAGGCAAATTCAACGCTTCAATGATCTCCAGACATGTGGCATCCGGCTGTTTCTCCAGAAGTGAAAGGATATGCTGATGATCTGCATCTGACGATTTGGGCTGCTTTCCACGGAAATTCATCTGAGTTTCGTAGCTTCCTGTTTCGTTCCGACGCTTCAGCAAACGATAGATCGAACAGGTGTTTACAGAAAAGCTCTTCGCCAGTTAACTTTACGCTGATACCCTTTGATTGCTCCCTTACGGGGGCTGGCCTTTCTGTGCCCTTTTTTCAGGGATGCTTACGGTAGGTTGTTTCAACCTTTCCATTCTTTTGTTAAATTGGAAATTTTCCGTTTTGCTTAAAGTTACAGGAGTTTGTTTGTAAATAATCATGAAAATTTCACATTGCTATTGACGTTTGTTCTAAAATGGCATATGATAGAGACACTGAAACAAATATTCCGAAAAGCTCAAGCATTAAGAAACAATAGTTCTTTAAGCGTAGCCAGAATCCATCACTCGAAACACTGCCGCTGCGGCAGGAGAATTCGCACGGCATTATTTAAAAGGAGGAAATTACATGAAAAAATCAGTCAGCCGTACCGTGGCAATGGCCTTGGCAGCTTGCATGACAGTTGGCACACTGGCAGCCTGCGGCAGCAGCAGTTCCAGTTCCCCCGCTGAAAGCACATCCGCCAGCTCCGCTGCCACTTCGACCGAGTCCGGCACGCCGGATTATTCCAGCGAGGATCCCCTCAACATCCGCATCTACCTGTCGGATAACGCCACCCTCCCTTATAAAGAGGATTGGCTGACCTTCACCGAAGTGCAGAAGCGCTGCAATGTCAACCTTGACGTTGAGGCAATTCCCATTGCCGATTACTCCACAAAGGTTTCTCTCGCCCTGAACACCGGCGAGAATGTACCCGATGTCATTCTCTACCAGACCACAACAGGTGAGAATGCATCTCTGGCCTTGAACGGCGCTCTCGTTCCCATCAGCGATTACAGTGATTGGACACCCAACTTCAACGCCCGCGTAGAGGAAATGGGTCTGCAGGACGATGTCAATCAGCTGAACCTGCAGGACGGTAAGCGCTACTATATGCCCTCCCTGACGGACAAGAGCTTCTATGACGGCGGTCTCATCCTGCGTGAGGATTACCTTGAGGAGAAGGGCTTCGATGCTCCCAAGACCTTCGATGACCTGTACGAAATCCTGAAGGCCTACAAGCAAGACCATCCGGATTCCTACCCGCTGACCATCCTTGCCGGTCCCCGCGTTCTGTTCCGCATGACGATGCCCTCCTATGGTATCAGCGTTGGTAAGAATAGTGCTGACGGTTCTTATGTCCTGAGCTATGATTACGCAAACAAAGAACACTTTGCTGGTGCGATTGATGACAAGGCTAAGCAGTACTTCGCTTTCCTGAGCAAGCTGTATGCTGAAGGTCTGCTCGACCCCGAGATGGCAGATCCCATCGATGGCGACAAGTGGAGTCAGAAAATGGCTACCGGCGCTTCGATGGCGACCTACGCTTACTACGACCAAATCGGCGGTGTTGAGGCTGCCACTGAGATCGATGGCTTCAAGCTGCAGATGTATGCTCCGCTGGAAGGCCCTGGAGGCGCACATCACCAGCCCAAGAGCCGTACCGGTTCCGGCATCATGTTCCCTGCAAAGACCGCTGAGCGCGATGATTTCGAGCGCATTGTCCGTACCATCGATGAGATGTTCTACTCTGAGGAAAACGCAAAGCTGTGGTGCCTTGGTGTTGAGGGCGAGACCTACACCATGGACGGCGACAAGATCGTCTACTCTGATGAGATCGTCAACAGTGCTGACGGCATCTACAAGTCCATGCAGCTCAAGTACGGCTGTGGCTCAGATGTTACCCAGATGGTCTGGATCAACGCACGTGAGATGTCCAAGTACGATGAGAACTACGCCAAGATCAACTCTGAGGTTGCCGCTATGCCCGATGCCATCCAGCCTGTGCCTCCGACGCCGCAGTTTGATGACCTGACTGCTGAGGACGCCGCCAGCCTGCGCACCCCGCTTGGCGACACCTTCGAGGTTTGGGCCGATGCCTTCATCACAGGCAAGAAGAGCACCGACACCGATTGGGATGCCTATGTTGCTGAGATGAAGAATCTGAGTATCGACGAATACCTGCAGATGTACAACGATAACAAGTAAAAATCCGTACTGATCCTCAGCAGGGGGCACATCCAAGGGAGGATATGCCCCCTGCTTTTATTGTAAAAGGAGCGCAATCCATGGGTAAGGCAAAACCAAAGCTTACGCCGGCCGAGAAGGCCAAGCGGCGTTCACACACCCTAAAACACATAAAAAAATACAGCGCATTGTATGCCATGATGATTCTGCCGGTACTGTATTTCATCATTTTCAAGTATGTGCCTATGGTTGGCAACATTCTGGCCTTCCGGCGCTACCGTCCCGGTCAAGGCATGTTCGGCACCGAGTGGACTCTGCGCTACTTTGAACGCTTCTTAAAAGACCCCGCATTCTGGCGCGCCTTCCGCAACACGCTGGTTGTCTCGCTGGAAAATCTGGCCATCAACTTCCCGCTGCCTATCATCTTCGCTATCCTGCTGAACGAAGTTCGCAGCAAATACTTGAAAAAGATCGTGCAAACGATTTCTTATATGCCCCGCTTCATCTCAACTGTCGTTGTCATCGCCATCATGAACGAGATCCTCTCCCCCAGCACGGGTCTTTTGAACAACTTCCTGCACAACGTTTTCGGCATGACACCCGTCTACTTCATGAATGAATCCAGCTGGTTCCGCCCGCTGTACATCCTTTCGGAGTCCTGGCAGTACACCGGCTGGACGGCTATCATCTATCTGGCCGCCATCACCAGTATCAGCAGCGATTTGTACGAAGCTGCCGAGATGGACGGTGCGACCCGCATCCAGCAGATATTCCATGTGACGATCCCCTCTATCATGCCGACGATCATGGTCATGCTGATTATGAACGTTGGCCGTATGCTCAGCATCGGATATGAGAAGGTCCTGCTGATGTACACGCCCTCCAACTCCGGCGTCAGTGACATCATCGACACCCTTGTTTACCGCACTGGTCTGCAAAATCAGAATTACTCCTACGCAACGGCCATCGGTCTGTTCGGCGGCATTATCGGTCTGATTCTGGTCTCCGGCTCCAACGCGATCAGTAGAAAATTGACGGACGAGAGCTTGTATTAAGAAAGGCAGCAAAATGAGTAGATACTATAAAACAACAGAAAACCGCGTTTTTGACGGCGTTGTGAACCTCGTCATGATCCTTACGCTGCTGATTTGTTTCCTGCCCTTTGTGTATATGGCAGCGCTGTCTTTCTCCAGCTCGAAAGCAATCATCAACAATCAGGTTTCTTTCTGGCCGGTGGGCTTCAATCTGGACGCTTACAAGCAGATCTTCACCTACCCGAACTTCTTCCAGGCCTACGGCAATACATTCTTCTACACGATCTGCGGCACAGCCATAGCCATGCTGATGACCATCATGTTCGCCTATCCCCTTTCCAAAGATTACCTGCTGGGCCACAAATTTTTTATGAAACTTGTTGTTATCTCGATGTTTTTTGCTGGCGGCATGATTCCCAACTACCTGCTTGTTTCCTCGTTGCATCTGACTGGCACCCGCTGGGCCATGCTGTTGCCATTCTGCATCAGTCAGTTCAACCTCATCATCATGGTCAACGCCTTTAAAGGACTGCCCCATGAGCTGGAGGAGGCGGCCCTCATTGATGGCCTTGGCTACTGGGGCATCCTGCGCCGCATCGTTGTGCCGTTGTCTACGGCGGCCATCGCTACGGTGGGTCTGTACTACGCGGTCTTCTTCTGGAACGACTGGTTCAACTCTCTGATATACCTCAACAAAGATCAGTATCCCGTCATGCTGTTCCTGCGCAACATCGTCAACGGTACGGCCATGGTGGGTGATGGCGCAGGCTCGGCAGACAAGACGTCTTTGGGCATCGCCATCAAGTCGGCTGTCATCATCGTCTCAACGCTGCCCATCATCATTCTATATCCTTTCCTGCAAAAATACTTTGTCAAAGGCCTTACTGTCGGCGGCGTTAAGGGCTAAGGCAATACCGCATAATTCTAGGTGCCGCAGCCGCCGGAGGGTGCTTAAAGCCATTAGGCGGGAATTGTGCGGTGCTGTCCTAGGATAAGCTGACAGAGGCAATCCCTGCCGAATGTGAGGAAACGTTTATGGTAAAACTTGATTCAATTTCTACCGAGCAGCGAAACCCCGCTACCAGCCATATTGACGAGGTCTCAACGCTTGAAATCGTCCGCCTGATGAATCAGGAGGACAAAAAGGTCGCCCTTGCGGTCGAGGCGGAGCTGCCACAGATCGCCAAGGCCGTTGATGTAATCTACACCGCACTGCAAAGCGGCGGGCGGCTGATTTATTGCGGCTGCGGCACGTCCGGGCGGTTGGGCGTGCTGGACGCTGCTGAGTGTCTGCCCACTTTCGGTGCCGGGCGCGACATGGTGGACGCCGTCATTGCGGGCGGTCAAAGTGCCATGCTTGTGCCGGTCGAAGGGGCGGAGGATAACCGCGACCTTGGTCGCGAGGATTTGGAAAAACTGCATTTCTCCGGCAAGGATGTGCTGTGTGGCATTGCAGCCAGCGGGCGCACTCCCTATGTGCTGGGGGCAATAGCCTACGCCAAAAGCCTTGGCTCGGCGACTATCAGCGTGACCTGCTGCCCCGGCAGCGAGGTGGACACGAGCGCTGACATTGGCATCTCCCCCAGCCCCGGGCCGGAGGTCGTCACCGGTTCCACACGGTTGAAAAGCGGTACAGCGCAAAAAATGGTGCTGAATATGCTTTCCACCGCCACCATGATCAAGCTTGGCAAGGTTTACGGCAACCTGATGGTAGATGTACGCGCCAGCAATGAAAAGCTAGTGGAACGCTGCGTGCGCATCGTGCGTACCGCCACAGGCGCTGACACCGCCGCTGCCTGCGCTGCCTTGGAGCAGTGCAATTACAGCGCCAAGACCGCAATTCTGATGATCCTGCGCGGTATTGACGCCCCCGCTGCGGAAGCACGACTTGCTCAGACCCAAGGTCGGATCGCTGAAGCGTTAAGGATAAACTGACCTATCTGCAACGGAATTTACCTGCCATGAAAATTTTTACAAAAAGGCTTTTGACCGGGCGCACATTCCTGACGGATAAAACTGTAACCGTCGAAAATGGTCGGATCACTGCCATTGCCGGCGGCGGTCCGGCTGATTTTGCAGTGGATATTCTTACCCCCGGTCTTGTGGATCTGCATTGCCACGGCGGGCAGGGCTTTGATCCCGAGCAGGTCGCACACCCACTTCCCGATTTTCTTGCGGCGATGCTGCGCTGCGGCGTAACCGAGGTGCTGCTTACCTTGGGCGCGGAGTCGCTGCCCGTCATGCGCCGAGCGTTGGGTGTTGTAAAGGACGCCATGCAAAAGCAGGCTGCCAGTCAGTTGCCCGGAACGCGCATCATCGGCGTGCATCTGGAAGGGCCGTTTCTAAGCCCGGTCCGCCCGGGGGCAATGCCACCTGCTGCGCTGCGTATCCCATCCTCTGCCGCCTATCGAGAGCTGACCCAGGGGTATGAGGATATCATCCGCCAGATCACTCTTGCGCCGGAACTGCCACAGGCCATCACGCTGGGGCAGTCGCAGGCAGCTCACGGAGTGCGCGTGCAGGCCGGACACACGGATGCGGATTTTTCTACCGCGCGGCGAGCTTTTGACGCAGGCTTTACAGGGCTGTGCCACACATTCAACGCTTGCAGGCCGCTGCACCATCGCGATCCCGGCGTTGTAGCTGCTGCGTTGCTGGACGACCGTGTTACCACCGAGTGCATCTGCGACCTTGTCCATCTACACCCCGGAACATTGCAGCTGATTTATAAGATAAAAGGCGCGGATCGGATGATCGCCGTATCGGACAGTGTGGCCACCCACGGCCTGCGCGATGGGCGTTATACCTTCAATGGGCAGGGCTACATCGTGCAAAACGGCGTCAGTCGCTGCGTGGATGGAACGCTGGATGGCGGAGGTGTTTATCTGGATGGCGCAGTGCGCAATCTGCAATCCGTTGGCATCCCTGCCGCCGAGGCCTGCCGCATGGCGTCCACCCTGCCCGCTGCCTGCCTTGGACTGCGCCGCGAACTTACCCCCGGCTGCCTTGCCGATTGTGTCGCATGGAGCGACGACTGGCGAGTACAGTATGTCTGGCAAGGCGGTCAGCTGGCTGTCAGCAACATTTGAAATTGTGAGGAAACTGCCATGAAAATTGCCGGCATCGACCTTGGCGGAACCACAATCAAATTCGGAATTTTCGACGATGATTTGCGAATATTGCACAAGTGGAGCTGTCCAACCCCCGCAAAAGCCTCCGATGCAGCCGCACGGATGGCTGCTGAAATTTCCCCTTTCGGCCCCGATGTCGTCGGTATTAGCGCAGCGGGCACGGTGGCGGGTGGCCTTGTGACGGCCAACAACCTCAGCTGGACAGATGAGCCGTTGGCCGCACTTGTACACGAGGCAGTGGGTCTGCCCACAACGATTATCAATGATGGCCACGCTGCCCTGCAGGCCGAGCTGCACGGCGGCGCACTGCAAGGCGTGCAGACAGGGCTTTTATTGACGCTGGGCACGGGCATCGGCGGCGGTATTGTGCTGAACGGTCAGTGCTGGCTCAGCCCTACCGGTCTTGCGCCCGAGTTGGGTCACACTATCACCCACGCCGATGGGATGACCTGTTCCTGCGGACAGTGCGGCTGCTATGAAAAATACGCTTCGGCCACTGCGCTGCGTCGGATGGCAGACGGAGAAGAACCGGTAAAGTTGATTGACCGCGCTAAGCGCGGTGACGCTGACGCTAAGGGCATTTTTGCCCGCTATGTACGGGAAGTCTGCATTGGTATCGTATCGTTGAATTCGATTTTTGCGCCTGAGGTCGTTGTCCTCGGCGGCGGCATCAGCGGCGCGGGGAAATTTCTTTTGGATGCCTGCCGCAACGCGCTGCTGCCACTGCATCCCACCACCATACCCATGCTGCGCCTTGCCAGGTTTGGTAACACTGCCGGCATTATCGGGGCTGCACAAGCAGCTGCGCTGTCGGCTGTATGAATCTGCCTGAGAGGGGGATCGCCCCTCCCCTGCACCACCACGGAGGTAGACCATGCCCACAAAAATTGACGCTATCCTCTCCCGCATGACGATCGACGAAAAGCTGGGTCAGATGATACTTGCAAGTATCGAAGTTTCGCAAATGAACGATGCCACACGTGAATTTCTGTGCGCAAACCATATCGGAAATGTTATTCTGTTTGGCAAAAACTGCGCAGGGCGGGAAAATTTAGCCCGGCTCAACACCGAAATCCAAGCAGCCATTCAAGCTGCCACCGGTCTGCCAGCGCTTATCGCTATTGATCAGGAGGGTGGCTGCGTGACCCGGCTGCGCAGCGAGGCCACCGTATTCCCCAGCGCGATGGTCGTAGCCCGCACCGGCGATGCTGACAATGCCTATCGAGTTGGCCGGATCATGGGCGATGAACTGCGGGCGCTGGGCATCAATCTTGACCTTGCGCCGGTGCTGGACACATTGACTGGCTCGGCTGAGCGCCGATACTACGGCACGACAACCAACGATGCTGCGCAGTACGGCTGCGCCATGGCTCGCGGTCTGCGTGATGCCGGGGTCTTAGCCTGTGGCAAGCATTTTCCCGGGCACGAGCAGACCGGACTGGACACTCATTTCGGCTTTGTGGTGGACGATACGCCCTCCGATCTGCTGATGCGCTGTATGACGCCTTTTCGCCGCGCTATGGCGGAGGAACTGGCCAGCGTAATGATCGCCCACGTATGCTATCCTGCGCTGGACGCATCGGGCATGCCCGCGTCATTGTCCAAACCTATCATTACTAACACGCTGCGGGGCAAGCTGAGCTTTAATGGCCTTGTTATCAGTGATGGACTTCAAATGCACGCCATCGTGGACCGCTACGGCGCACCGCGGGGGGCGGTGCTGGCGGCGCTGGCCGGATGCGACCTGCTTATTACCGGCAACGGCGGTGACAATGCCGACCCCAATGGCCGCGATGTGCAAACACCTTGCATCGGGGCACTGCGGGCTGCGGTGGAAGATGGCACATTGCCGATGCAAGTCGTGGACGCAGCCGTGCGGCGCATTTTGGCCTGCAAGCTGGCGTTGGGCTGGACCATGCCGGATCCCGAAATCGCCGTGCAGGATTGGTCCGAACACGCCGCTTTTGCCGATGCGCTGGCCGACACCGGTGTCGAGGTTTGCGACCCGCAAGGTCTGCTGCCGCTGCCGGAGGGGTCGCTGTTCATCGCGCGGGCGTCCGGCACAGGCATCGGCGTAACCGAGGGTGACCGCATCACCGAGAGCTTTGCCCCGCTGGCCGCGCGGCTGCTGCACGGTCACAGCGCCATGTACCACACGGTGGACGAACTGCCCGCACTGGCGGATGCCTGCAAGGCCGCCCCCGCCGTGGTGTTTGCTTTCGGCCTGCGTGCCGAAGGGGAGGAAGCCGCCGCTGCGGCGGCCGCACTGGCGCATGAAAATAAGCGTTTTATCGCAATATCGTTGGCAGAACCGGACGCATTGACCTTCTATCCCTTTGCCGCTGCGACCATCAGCGCATGGGATCGCACAGAACCTGCCATGCGCGCGGTGTGCGGCCGAATGATGTAAACAAAAGGAGCTTATATGGCCTTTTTTCGTTGTGACCTTATGTCCGAAAGCCTTGGTATGACCACATCGGTGCTGGTGACAATGCCCGATACCGACGACCTTGACACCGCGCCCATCATCTATCTTCTGCATGGGCTGACGGACAACTGTACCGGTTGGGCACGCTACACACAGGCAGAGCATCTGGCACGCACCCACAGCGCAATCCTTATCATGCCCGAGGTGCAGCGCAGCTTTTACACGGATATGGCCTGCGGGCCAAAGTATTTCACCTACGTCAACCAGGAATTGCAAGCGATGGTGCGCCGCTTTTTTGGCATTCACCCCAACCCGGCCCGAACCTACATCATGGGGCTTTCTATGGGCGGCTATGGTGCGCTGAAATGTGCCCTGACCGCGCCGCAGCAGTATGCGGGTGCAGCTGGGTTCTCATCGGTGGCAGATATCAAAGCCAAACTGCCGACGTTCAGCCGCTGGCATGAGGATCAGGCTCTGTTCAGTGGCGGCGTTGTGCCTCCGGAGGGCGATCTGTTTACGCTGGCAACGCGTTTTACCGATGGCACGCAAAAAGGCCGCATGCCAGAGGTCTTTCTGGCATGCGGCCAACAGGACGGTTTATTTGCGGACAATCTGCGGCTGCGAGATCATTTGCGGGGCATGGACTGGCCGCTGACATGGTACGAAGCCCCCGGTGACCATAACTGGTTTTTCTGGAATGATGCCCTGACAAGAGCAATGGAGCATTTTTTGGGGTAATGTTCCTGTCACACTTCCCCGGCTTGTACCTTATGGGTCATGCAGCTTTTATAGCTGTTCTCCAGTGCGGTTTCTACCTTTGGGTAATTCTGCCGCGCTACGGCGGTAAACAACACATCCACCACGCACATCTGTGCAATGCGGCTGCTCATAGCGCCGCTGCGGTGGGAAATTTCCGGTGATGAGGTGTACAGACACAGGTCCGCCTCCTGCGCCAGTGGGCTTTGATCAAATCGCGTCAGCGCCAGTGTCATGCCGCCCTGCCGACGAGCCAAGCGCTGGCACTCCATGACCTCCCGTGTTGCACCGGTGTTTGAGATAAACACACCCACATCATTTTTACCCATGGTGGCGGCGTAGGTCAGCTGAATGTGCAGATCCTGCGCAAATACCACGGACTTGCCCACGCGGATGAGTTTATAGTATAGATCCTGCGCCACCAGCCCCGATGCACCGACGCCGAACAGCCGCACGGTGTCCGCATGGATGATGCTGCTTGCCGCTTTCTCAACGCTGGCGGAGTCCAGCAGCTTGATCGTGTCCTCGATGGCACAAATGCTGCTGGTCTTTACGGCCTCGGCCATCTCAGTCACGGTGTTATAGTCGCGTATATCGGTAAAAAAGCCGGTGTTCTCCCTCTGGACGCCGGTGTCCTTCGCTTCATTCAACTCGTTGAACAGGGCTTTTTTCATATCTTTCAGCCCATCAAAGCCGATGCGTTTGCACAGGCGCACCCACGCCACCTGCGTGGTGTCTGCCTGCTTGGCCAGTTGGGCGATGGGCATCGCAAATACGCTGTCCACATAGTTCAAAAAAAATGTTGCTGCCTTTTTTTCGCTCACGTTCAGATCCTCGTACAGATCGCGCACGCGGATTTCAATACTGGTCATGTGGCTGCTCCCTCCTTGATCATTACTGGCTGATTTTGCCCATTACCACAGGATGAGCTGCACCGGTCGCGCCGGGGGCGGTGTTGCACTGGCCGTACAGAGTTTCATTGGCCAGCACGGCAAAGGCAACAGCCTCTTTTGCGTTGCTGTCCAGCCCCAACTGCTCGTTGGTCAGCACCTCGCATCCGGGCAGACAGTCTGCAATGTGAGCCAGCAGTGTAGGGTTCATGCTGCCGCCACCGCCTACGATGAGCCGATCTGGCCGCATGGGGCAGAAATCCCGCACCGCTGCACCGATACACTCCGCCGTGAAGCGGGTGGCCGTAGCCAGCGTGTCCGGCAGGCTGACAGCCAGTGCAGCGGCCTGCTGCATCAGTGCTTCCACATAGGCCGCACCGTACCGCTCGCGCCCGGTGGTTTTGGGTGGCGGCGTCTGCAGGTAGTCATCCTGCAGCATCCACCGTAGCAAGTCGGCATTCACATGGGCGGAGGCAGCCATTTTGCCGCCTGCATCATAGCGAGCTTTTCCGTCCGTCAGCCGTGCGGCCAGCGCATCAATGACCATGTTTCCCGGGCCGGTGTCAAAGGCAAAAACGCCCTCCAGCCCCGCGCCCTTTGGCAATACTGTGATGTTGCCGATGCCACCGATGTTTTGCAGCGCCACGGTACGTGCCGGGTCTTGGTACAAAAGGTACTCGGTGTAGGGCACCAACGGCGCGCCAAGACCGCCCGCAGCCATATCCCGCACACGGAAATCGCTGACGACCGTACAGCCAAGTGCCTCACAAATAAGAGATGCTTCGCCGATTTGCAGCGTACCGTTGACATTGTATCCACAATATTCCTCCACTGTCGGTGCATGGTAGACCGTCTGCCCATGACTTCCCACAAAGGCAATGCTGTGGGGGTCAACACCTGCCTGCGCGCAGACGGCCAGACAGGCGTCAGCGCTGAGCCTGCCCATCAAAAAGTTCAGAAGGCACAGTTCCTTGCTGCCTCCGAAATCCCCTGCCGCCACCCGCAGGATGCGGTTGCGCACGGCATCGGTAAAAGGCAGCGTGACAAAAGCCAGCTGGCGCACCTTCGTAGTTGTAGAGCGGCCACTGATCTCCACCAGTGCGGCGTCAATGCCATCGGCAGAGGTGCCGCTCATCAAACCGATGGCCAGCTTTTTTGTATCATTGTTCAAGTTGAACATCGTGTTAAGTCTTCCTTTCTGATCCGTTCTTTCTAGCCTGTACAAATTGCCGGAAATCCCGGCAAAAAGTCCGAAACAAAATTTCAGTAAGCCCCTTTTCTTTTTATTATAGCGCGAATATAATGGGTTTAGCAAGTAGTAATTTGTCTGTTTGTGTTTAAAAAAATATTTTGCCACGCGCATTACTTGGCATTTCTCCCTGCACAAGCAGGCTCGAACTAAAATTTCACAGCATTGTACCGCAATAGGAGGTATCCCCATGGTTTTGAACGGTCTTGACCATCTGGCAGACGCCGCGCCCTGGCTGAGAGGGAGGCGGCTCGGTCTGATCACATCCACATCCGGCATTACGCGGACGCTGGCTCCGGGCATCGATGCCATCCACTCGCAGTTTCCGCTGACAGCGCTGTTCGGGCCAGAGCACGGTGTACGCGGTGACCACGACGCGGGCGCGACGGTGGAGACATACACCGACCCTGCCACCGGGCTGCCGGTGTACAGCCTATACCGCAAGGACTCTCAGCATATGACGCCCGAAATGTTGGACTTGGTAGATACGGTCATTTATGACATTCAGGACATCGGCGCACGGTTTTATACCTACATCTCAACGCTGCTCTACGTCATGCGAGACTGCGCGGCAGCGGGCAAAGAGCTGGTAGTGCTGGATCGCATCAACCCTTTAGGCGGCAAGATCGAGGGCGGCATGCTGCAGCCTGGGTTTGAGAGCTTTGTCGGCGTCTATCCGCTGACGACCCGCTACGGCCTGACCCCCGGTGAGTTTGCCCGCCTTGCCAATGAGGAACAGCACATCGGCTGCACGCTGCACGTTCTGCCGGTACAAGGCTGGCGACGTAAAATGCTTTTCCCCGAGACGGATCTTACATGGATGATGCCCAGCCCGGCCATCCCGCATTTTGAGACCGCACTGCTCTACCCGGGTGTCTGCTTGGCGGAGGCAACGAACCTGTCCGAGGGGCGCGGCACATCTGCCCCGTTTGAGCTAATCGGTGCGCCGTTCATCAACGGTACAGCACTGACGGCGCGAATGAACGCGCTGAAGCTGCCGGGCGTTGCCTTCACAGCGGCGTATTTCACACCCAGCGCATCGAAGCACGCAAATCAGCGGTGCGAGGGTGTGCACATCCACCTGACCGACACGAAAGCATTTGACACGATCCGCACCGGTACAGCGCTGTTGTATGTCATCAGGGAAATGTATCCCGCCGCATTTGCCCTGCGGCAGCCCGAGAACGAGCACGCGCTTTTGCCCATCAACCGTCTGACAGGCAGCGATGTACTGGCCGGGGAATGGCCGGATTTTGACGCCTTGATGACCCGCTGGGAGCGTGAGTCTGCTGCGTTTAAAGCCCGCGCAGCGAAAGCATATTTGTACGAGTAAATTCATTGCAGAGGGCTGGCGCCACCGCCCTCTACATACATAGTAAGGAGTAACCACATATGACAAACCAAATTCTGATTGGCCAGCGGCTTGTCGCTGGTTTTCCCGGTACAGCCATCACTCCGGAGCTGGTGCAGGTCATCCGGCAATACAAAATCGGCAACATCATCCTTTTCCGCGAGAATATCAGCGATGCAGCCCAGCTGCGCACTCTCTGCGCGGATCTGACAGAACTTATCCGCAGAGAGACTGGCTATGATCCATTCATCATGGTCGATCAGGAGGGTGGTGTCGTGACCCGCCTGTCCGAGGACTGTGTCAATGTACCCGGCGCTATGGCACTGGCTTCCACCGGCGACCCCGGCAACACCTACCTTGCGGGCAAGCTGACCGGTGCAGAGCTGCGTAGACTTGGCATCAACTTTGACCTTGCCCCCAGCGTCGATGTCAACTGCAACCCCGCCAACCCCATCATCGGCGTGCGTAGCTACGGCGACACCCCCAGCACCGTAGTAAAATACGCCACCGGTATGATCCGCGGCTTGCAGGACGGCGG
>QWCE01005575.1_pt1 | contig 30604 bp, 25 predicted proteins | sample 1972531 | NCBI WGS metagenome assembly QWCE01 (sample SAMN09866716, study PRJNA288562) | Human gut metagenome isolate term4_stool, whole genome shotgun sequencing... | reverse complement strand
CATTGCTGCGGCGGTTTCCTTTCTGTTGCACTTTCCCTGAGGTCACCCTCGGCTGCCGTTAGCAGTTACCGTGCTCTGTGAGGCCCGGACTTTCCTCAGGGCGGTCAAAGCCGCCCCGCCGCCGTATGTTCCACTCGTTTTCCGTTCCTCATGATACCATAAAAAAACAAGAATTGCAAGTACAGCCGAAATTTGATATAATAAACTTATCTATCGCGTGCGATTTTTGGGGGAGGGAAGAACGGATGAAGCTGATCTTTTCCGTCCCGCCCGAAGCGGATGGCGCGCTGCTGCGCAATTTTCTGCGGATGTGCGCCGTCTCCACCGAGCTTGCCCGCGCGGTGAAATTCCACGGCAGCGGCTTTTTTGCGGAGGGGGAACCCATCCTCGCCAACCGCCGGGTGGCCGCCGGGCAGGACATCTCCTTCGAGCTGCCCGAAGACGGCGCGGGCGTGGCCCCCCAGCCGGAGATCCCGGTGAAGGTCGTCTACGAGGATGCGTTCGCCATCGTGCTGGAAAAGCCGCCCCACCTCGCGGTGCACCCCACGCTGAATTACCCGCTGGGTACGCTGGCCAACGGCTATGCTGCCTTGATGGAAGCGCGGGGCGAAAGCCCGGTCTTCCGCCCGGTGAACCGGATCGACAAAGACACCAGCGGCCTTGTGCTGGCGGCGAAGAATGCCTACGCGGCCCCGCTGCTGGCCCGGAATGTGGAAAAGCGCTACGACGCCATCGCAGAAGGGGAGCTTCCCCTCGGCGATGGGGTCATCGACGCCCCCATCGGCCGACAGGCGGAGAGCATCATCGGCCGGTGCGTGACGCCGGAGGGCAAGCCCAGCCGCACGGAGTATACCATATTAGAAGCGGATCATGGCCTCAGCCTTGCCGCCTGTGTACCGGTGACGGGCCGGACCCATCAAATTCGGGTCCACTTCGCCTCCATCGGGCACCCGCTGGCCGGGGATGACCTCTACGGCGGCAGCCGGGAGAAGATCGGGCGTCAGGCGCTCCACTGCGCAAGCCAGACCTTCCGGGTGCCGCGGCATACCGTGACGCCGGAGGGCATCCGGGTGCAGGTGCCCGGCCGGGACGAGGCGTGGCAGACCGTCACCGTCGAAAGCCCGCTGCCGCCGGATATGAAGGCACTTCTGGGATGAAGATCCTTTTCAAATATGAAAAGGAAGTGAAAAGTCCGTGAAAGGTCTGCCCAAATTCTGTGAGGAACCTTGTTTCGGCGCGGACAGAGTGTATAATAAGACTGAATGAGTCATTTTGGGACTTGATTTTTGATCCTTGTCAGGAAGGAGCAACCCCTTTTGATCGACGAAAAAACAAATGAACCGCGGCAGGAGACCCCGTCAGCGCCGCCGGTGAAGCACAAGCGGACGCTGCGCTCGTTGTGGGCCCAGCTCCAGTGCAGCCGGCTGCTGCGGAGACACCACTTCCGCCGCAAGACACAGCACCGCATGAACAACCTGTCGCAGAAACTGCGGGGGAGCGCCATGGTGCTGACGGTGGGCGAAGACCTTTACGCACTGGGCTTTGCTGCCGAATATACGCTGGTGCGTGTGGGCCGCGGCCTTGCCGCCGGGTGGCTGTGGCTGTGGCACGGCATCTGCGATGTGCTGCATGAGGTGGCCGTCACCGCTTTCCCCGGCGCGGCCCAGATGTTCCGGGAGCTGTTCGGCCCCATCCTGCTCTTCTTCCGGGGCATCGGCTCTTTGCTGGTGCACGCCTACGATGTCCGGAAAAAGCAGGGCTTCGGCGCGGCGCTCAAGGCCAGCGCCCACTACTTTGCCAGCGGCATCCGGCGCAACCGCGAATTGCTGCCCCGGATGGCCATGTACATCCTGCCGGTCTGTATGCTGGCGGTGTTCTTGTCCATCTTCAACCACACCATCCGCCAGCCTTATGCGCTGGCGGTGCAGGTCAACGGCCAGACCGTCGGCTATGTGGCCAACGAAACGGTCTTCAACCTCGCCCGTGACGACGTGATGCAGCGTATCAATTACGCGGGCACCGATAAGACCGATTGGACCATTGAGCCGACCTACACCATCTCCATCGCCCATCAGGTGATGGACGAGAGCGAGACCGCCGACGCCAGAGCTCACCGCAGTCTGCTCCGATGGCGACGCGCTGCGCACCTACCTGAACAATATGCTCAGCCCCTACGAAGAGGAGTACAAGGACGACGAGAACGTGACGGTCGGCTTCAACAAGACCGTCACGCTGGAAGACGGCATCTACTTCAACGACAGCTTCGAGGACGACAACTCCATCGAGGACCTGATCTCCGGTGTCCGCCAGCAGGAACAGACCTACACGGTCCAGACCGGCGACACCCTGTGGTCCATCGCCCAGAAAAATGACCTGACCTTCCGCGAACTGTGTGCCCTGAACACCAACTTCAAGGGGGTACCCCTGACCGAGACATCGAACATTCAGGAAGGCGATACCCTCATCGTGACCAAGGAAGAAGCGACGCTGGAGGTGCGGATCACCAAGGTGGAGGCCCGGCAGGAGGAGATCCCCTTCAGTACCGAGACCACCCAGTCCAGCGATTACACCAAGGGCACCACCAAGACCCTGCAGGAGGGCGAGAACGGCATCCGACTCGTGACGCTGCAGAATGTTTATGATACCAACGGCACCCTGCTGGAGCAGACGGTCCTCTCGACCCAGACCATCAAGGAGGCCGTGAACAAGAAGGTCGTCGTCGGCACCAAGAAGGTGACCAACAAAACCCAGTACATCACCGGCAGCGGCCAGTTCATCTGGCCTGTGCCCAACTACCGCTACTGCTCGCGCTGGTACGGCAGCGGCCACAAGGGCGTGGATATCTGCGCCCCGGCGGGCACGCCCATCTACGCCTCCGCCGGCGGCACCGTCACCAAGGCGGGCTACAATAAGGCGGGCGCGGGCACCGGCTACGGCTACTCGGTCATCATCAGCCACTCCGGCGGCTATACCACGGTCTATGCGCACTGCCTGTCCCTGACCGTTAGTGCGGGCCAGAGCGTCCGCCAAGGCCAGCTCATCGGCTATGTGGGCAGCACCGGCCGTTCCAGCGGCAACCACTGCCACTTTGAGATCCGCCGCAGCGGTTCCTATCTGGCCCCACAGAAGTTCTTCCCCGGTAAGAAATAAAATTAAAACAAAGGAGATCGAGACTATGGCAACCCCTCACATCAGCGCTGAAAAAGGCGACTTCGCAAAAACCGTTCTGATGCCCGGCGATCCGCTGCGGGCAAAATTCATTGCAGACACCTTCCTCAAGGATGTCCGTCAGGTCACGGGCGTCCGCGGGATGCTGGGCTTTACCGGCACCTATGAGGGCCACCCCATCAGCGTGATGGGCAGCGGCATGGGGATGCCCTCCATCGGCATCTACTCCTACGAGCTGTTCAAGTTCTACGATGTGGATAACATCATCCGCATCGGCTCTGCGGGCAGCTACACCGACAAGGCCAAGCTCTTTGACGTTGTGCTGGCCACCGGCGCCGTCAGCGAGTCCAACTATGCCCGCGTCCAGAGCGGCTTCGAGGGGGACATCACCCTGCCCAGCGAGAGCCTGAACGAGAAGCTCCGCGCTTCCGCCGCAAAGCAGGGCATCCCCCTCATCGAAGGCAGCATCCACTCTTCCGATGTCTTCTACCGCCAGCCCTCCGACGCAAAGCCGACCTATTGGGAAAAGCTGCGGGACGAGCGCGGCTGCCTCTGCGTGGAGATGGAGAGTTACGCCCTCTTCGCCAATGCGCAGGTTCTGGGCAAGAACGCCGCCTGCCTGCTGACCATCTCCGACAGCTTCGTCTCCCCGGAGATCACCACCGCCGAGCAACGGCAGAACAGCTTCACCAATATGATGAAGGTCGCCTTGGGGGCAGAATACTGATTATGGTTTGAAAAGAAAGAGGGGACGGCTACCACACGGCAGCTGCCCCCTCTTTTCAGGTGTCATCATAATGTCCGAAGCAGGACGCGATGATGATATTTCCGTCCTGCTCCTTATAAACGATTCGGTGCGTGTCGTCGATTCGGCGGCTCCACCAGCCGCTCAAATCGCCCTTTAAGGGTTCGGGTTTTCCGATGCCCTCATAGGTGTTCCGCTGGATGTCCTTCAATAGAGTATTGATCCGTTTCAGCAGTTTTTTGTCTCGTGTCTGCCAAAGACAGTAATCCTCCCACGCTTCCTCTTCCCAAAGCAGTCTCATTTAATCTACCTCGATCAGGTCATGTTCGGTCAGCTTGGCTTTTCCGGTATCAATATCGTGCACGATCTGACGCAGGTGATTGATGTTGCTCTCTGCGTAGAACGGGTCAGCAGAGACCTCAAACGGAATGCGGTGCTCCCGCGAGACTTTCTTTGCAAAAATCGTGAAAGCGGTCGTCATGGAAAGCCCCATCTCAGCACAGACTTCCTCCATGTTGCGTTTTAGGTCCGGGTCCATCCGAAAATTCACATTAACTGCATTTGCCATAGAACTCAGCCTCCTTGCAATTTTATTATATTCATTTGTAATGAAATATGCAAGGATTTTCATTACAAAAAATGTGAACATTGCGGAACCTTGCACTTGGAAGGGGAATCGGTTATACTGACATTATAAGGAATAACCAGCGAAGCAGAATATGGAGCATCAAAACAGAATAGGAGACTTCACCATGACGAACCTGACGTTAGACGAAAAGAAAGCCCTAATCCGCATGGCGCTGAAGGCCCGCGAGGGGGCCTATGTGCCGTATTCCGATTTTATGGTGGGCGCGGCGCTGCGGGCCGAGGATGGCCGCATCTTCACCGGCTGCAACGTGGAGAATGCCGCCTTCACCCCCACCAGCTGTGCCGAGCGCACGGCGCTGTTCAAGGCCGTCAGCGAGGGCGTGACCAAGTTTACCGATATCGCCGTCGTGGGTGCCCGCCGGGGCGAGGTGAACAAGCAGATCACCTCCCCCTGCGGCGTCTGCCGTCAGGCGCTGTTCGAGTTCGGCGGGCCGGAGCTGAATGTCATCATGGCGAAGACGCCGGACGACTTCATCGAGCGCAGCATGGACGAGCTGCTGCCCTTCGGCTTCGGGCCCTCTAATGTGGCGGGCAACAAGGCCGTGGAAGAATAACGGCCCCGGATGCGGGAAAACGCGCGGAATTGGCTAAAAGGTACGACTTTTACGCGAATTTTACAAAAAATCTGTAAAGATTTTGTAATCGGAATTTCCTTGCTTTCCTCACATCTCCCGGCTATACTTGAACCAGTAAATGTGCGAGTGTGCACATTTGGTCGTAAAACGAAAGTTTTTGTACACATAAAAGGAGATTTTACTTATGATGATTTCTCGTCGTAACTTTATGGCTGTGGCTGGTGCCGCTGCCGCTGCTGCTGCTCTGACCGCTTGCGGCGGTTCTTCCTCTTCCACCAGCACCGCTTCTTCTTCTGCTGCATCCTCTTCCGCTGCATCTGCAGCCGGCTCTGAGGCTGCTGGCAAGATCGTAAAGGTCGCTCTGACCTGCGATACCGGCACCATCGATGACGAGAGCTTCAATCAGGCTTGCTGGAGCGCCGTCTCTGCCTACATGGGCGATGACTGCCAGTACTACATCCCCGAAGCAGACGCTTCCGATGAGGACCGCGAGACCATGATCCGTCAGGCTGTCAACGATGGCGCTGAGGTCATCGTCTGCGTCGGCTACCTGTACGGCGCTTCTTTGGCATGGGCTGCTGAGCAGTATCCCGATGTCAAGTTCATCGCCATCGACGTGACGCAGGGCGATATCGGCACCGACAGCATCCCCGCAAACTGCTACTGCATCACCTTCAAGGAGGAGCAGGCAGGTTATCTGGCTGGTTACGCCATCACGAAGGACGGCAAGACCAAGCTGGGCTTCCTCGGCGGCATGGCTGTTCCCGCAGTTATCCGTTACGGTTATGGCTTCGTGCAGGGCGCTGACGCTGCTGCTCAGGAGCTGGGCCAGAACATCGAGATCAACTACTTCTACGGCGGCCAGTTCTACGGCGACGCAAACATCACCTCCCGCATGGAGGGCTGGTACTCCAACGGCACACAGGTCGTCTTCGCTTGCGGCGGCGGCATCTACACCTCCGCTGTCGAGGCTGCTCTGAAGAACAACGGCTACGTCATCGGTGTTGACGTTGACCAGAACTACATCGGCGTCAACGGCGTGGCAGATGGTTCCTACGCTTACAACCCGTTCATCACCTCTGCTATGAAGGGCCTGTCCGCTGCTGTCGAGACCGCTCTGTCCGACATCGAGGCTGGCGAGTGGGGCGGGATCTCCGGTTCCAACGGCAACTTCGGTCTGGAAGACGGTGACTACATTGGTCTGCCCACCGATGAGGACAGCTGGAACTTCGACACCTTCACCGTGGAGGACTATGAGGCCCTCAAGGAGAAGATCGCTTCCGGCGAGATCACTGTTGACAACAGCTCCGACGACGCTACCAAGCCCACCGTCAGCGAGTTCACCACCGTCAACTACATCCAGTAATTGCTCCTGTAGAACCCCAAAGGAGGGGCACCCCGCGTGGGTGCCCCTCCTTTTTTACAGCCCTTGATCGAAAGATGACTTCGAAAAAAAAAATTGGGGAAGTTGCACAAAAGTCATACTTTTGATATGGTGATTCCTTAAAAATTCAAAAAGAAGTGTGCAAAACGGCAAAAATACGGTATAATGGGAGATAGAATAGTATAGGTGTCGAACCGGCACGAAAGGAGAGTGAGCAGATTGGCAGAGGATTTTGTGATCGAGATGCTCCACATTACCAAGGAATTCCCCGGTATCAAGGCAAACGATGATATCACCCTGCAGCTGCGCAAAGGCGAGGTACACGCCCTGTTGGGCGAAAACGGCGCGGGCAAAAGTACGCTGATGAGCGTTCTGTTTGGCCTGTATCAGCCGGAGGAGGGCAAGATCCTCAAAAACGGCAAGGAGGTCGCCATCCGCAACCCCAACGACGCAAACGCACTGGGCATCGGCATGGTGCACCAGCACTTCAAGCTGGTGGAGTGCTTCAGCGTTCTGGACAACATCATTCTGGGCGTGGAACCCAATAAGCTGGGCTTTTTGCAGAAGGCCGAGGCCCGCAAGAAGGTCATGGCGCTGAGCGAGAAGTACGGCCTCCGTGTGGACCCGGATGCGCTCATCAGCGATATCTCGGTCGGTATGCAACAGCGCGTTGAGATCCTGAAGATGCTCTACCGCGACAACGAGATCCTGATTTTCGACGAGCCCACCGCCGTCCTGACCCCGCAGGAGATCGACGAGCTGATGGAGATCATGCGCGGGTTCAAGAAGGAGGGCAAGTCCATCCTCTTCATCACCCACAAGCTCAACGAGATCATGGCGGTCGCCGACCGCTGCACCGTCCTGCGCAAGGGCAAGTATATGGGAACCGTGGATATCAAGGACACCACCAAGGAGGAGCTCTCCCGCATGATGGTCGGACGTGATGTCCAGCTTCAGGTCGATAAAAAGCCCGCAAAGCCGGGCAAGGTGGTGCTGGACGTGGAGAACGTCACCATGCAAAGTCCCCAGCACAAGAAGGATGCCGTCAGGAACGTCTCGTTCCAAGTCCACGCCGGGGAGATCGTCTGCTTGGCCGGTATCGAGGGCAACGGCCAGACCGAGTTCATCTATGGCCTGACCGGCCTCGAAAAGATCAACGGCGGCAAGATCATGCTGGACGGCAAGGACATCACCAGTGAGAGCATCCGCCAGCGCTCCAAGGACGGTATGAGCCATATCCCCGAAGACCGCCACAAGCACGGTCTGGTGCTGGATTACAGCCTTGAGAACAACATCGTGCTCCAGCGCTACTGGCAGCCGGAGTTCCAGAAGAACGGCTTCATCCGCAGCGATAAGGTGCGCGAGTATTCCGATCGGCTGATCGAGCAGTACGATGTGCGCAGCGGTCAGGGCAGCTCCACCATCGTGCGCAGCATGTCCGGCGGCAACCAGCAGAAGGCCATCATCGCCCGTGAGATCGATAAGGATCCCACGCTCTTGGTCGCTGTCCAGCCCACCCGCGGCTTGGATGTGGGTGCAATCGAATACATCCACCGTCAGATCGTGGCGGAGCGCGACAAGGGCAAGGCTGTCCTTCTGGTCAGCTTGGAGCTGGACGAAGTCATGAACCTGTCCGACCGCATCCTTGTCATGTATGAGGGTGAGATCGTGGGCGAATTTGATCCCAAGACCACCACGGTGCAGGAGCTGGGCCTCTACATGGCCGGCGCCCGCAAACAGGGAAAAGGGGAGTAAGCAGGAATGAAGAACAACAAACTTTCCCACAGAGTCCTCCAGAGTTCCATCACCAGCGTTCTGGCGGCACTGCTGTGTATCGTGATCGGCATGGCCGTCGGCTTCCTTGTGCTGCTGGCCATCAACCCGGCCCACGCATGGGGCGACGGCTTTGTCCGCATCCTCAAGGGCGGCTTCTATGATGCCCCCTACGGCGTCGGCAAGATGCTGGCCAATGCCGCGCCGCTCGTCATGACCGGCCTTTCCGTGGGCTTTGCCTTCAAGACCGGCCTGTTCAACATCGGTGCGGCCGGCCAGTATACGCTGGGCGCTTACGGTGCCCTCTACTGCGCTATTATGCTCAAGCTGCCTTGGTTCGTCTGCCTGTTGGTGGCGGCCATTCTGGGCGGCATCTGGGGCGCGATTCCCGGCTTCTTCAAGGCCTACTTCAACATCAACGAGGTCATCACCTCCATCATGTTCAACTGGATCGGCCTGTACCTCGTCAATGAGCTGGTCTACCAGAACGGCACCGGCCCCATGTACGATGTGCGCAACACCCGCACCCTGAATCTGGGCAAGAGCGCGGACTACGCCCAGTCCATCATCCCGGACTTCGGCCTGAACAAGCTGTTCCAGACCAACAGCACGACCATTGCCATCTTCTTGGCGGCCATCGTGGCCGTCCTGATCTGGGTCGTGCTGAACAAGACCACCTTCGGCTATGAGCTGAAGGCCGTCGGTCTGAACAAGAGCGCAGCCCGCTACGCCGGCATCAACGAGAAGAAGAACATCATCCTCTCCATGGCCATCGCCGGTGCGCTGTCCGGCTTCGGCGCGGGCCTGTTCTACCTGTCCAACGTGGGCCAGTGGAACCCGCTGAACTCCACCAGCCTCCCGGCCATGGGCTTCAACGGCATCTCCGTTGCCCTGCTGGCAAGTTCCAACCCCATCGGCACCATCTTCTCGGCCATCTTCATCTCCCACATCTCGGTGGGCGGCACCTTCCTTTCCACCAAGTATTACCCCACGGAGATCGCCGACCTCATCAGTAAGATGCTGCTTTTGATCAAATATACCCTGCTGTATGGCATCGTCCTGATGCTGGTGGCACTGGGCGGTATGTTCAGTGAGCACTCCGGCATCATCAATATCGCGCTGGAAGGCATCATGGTCGTCGGCGGCGTGGCGGGTGTCCTCACCCTGACCATGCTTCCCTCCAGCATGTCCCCGGCGCTGGTGGTCCTCATCTCCATCCTTGTGGCGGCGCTGGCCGGTGTGGTCTACAGCTTGCTGCTGGCCTTCGCCTCCATCAACCTGAAGGCAGACCAGACCATCGGCGGCACGGCACTGAACCTGTTGGCGACCGCCATCGCAGTCGTCATCGCCAAATATTTCAGCGACAGCGGCAGCGCCAAGCTGAACTATTCCAATAAGGCGTTCCTGTTCAGCATCGGCGGTTTGGAACTGAGCGTCTTTGTCCCGCTGGGCATCGTTCTGCTCGTTATCAGCTATATCGTGCTGTATAAGACCCGCTTCGGTCTGCGGCTGCGTGCCTGCGGCGAGCACCCGCAGGCAGCGGACTCCGTGGGCATCAACGTCTATAAGATGCGCTATGCGGGCGTGCTGATCTCCGGTGCGCTGGGTGCCATCGGCGGCATGGCCTACATCGTGCCTCCGGTCCAGACGTGGAACTTCGAAGTCGGCGTGGCCGGTGCGGGCTTCCTCGCCATGGCCGTTATGATCTTCGGCCAGTGGAAACCCTTCAACATCTGCGCGGCGGCAATGTTCTTCGCCGTCTTCAAGAGTCTGGCCAACATCGCCGACTCCACCTTCCTTGCGCAGTTCCATTGGTCCAGCAACATCTATAACATGATGCCGTTCATCGCTTCGATGATCATTCTGGCCTTCACCTCCAAGAACAGCATGGCCCCCAAGGCCGAGGGCATCCCTTACGACAAGGGTTCCCGCTGATTCGGACGCAAGGTTTACCGGGCGCAGCTGCTTTCGGGCGGCTGCGCCCGTTTTCGTGTAAAACGTCTAAAATGTGCCTTGATTTTGTGCCAAGATTTGATATACTGAAACCAGAAACTAGAAAAACAGGAGCGTGACTTTATGCGTATTTATGACCTGATCGCGAAAAAGCGGGACGGCGGCACCCACACCCGTGAGGAGCTGGAAGCCATCGTCAACGGGTTCGTCAGCGGGGAAGTGGCCGATTACCAGATGGCCGCTTGGATGATGGCCGTCTACCTGCGCGGCATGACCGACGCGGAGACCGCCGAGCTGACCGACGTGATGGCCCACAGCGGCGTCATGGTGGATCTTTCGCCCATCCCCGGCATCAAGGTGGACAAGCACTCCACCGGCGGCGTCGGCGATAAGACCACCCTCGTCATCGCGCCCGTGGTGGCGGCGTGCGGCGTGAAGATCGCCAAGATGAGCGGCCGCGGCCTCGGCCACACCGGCGGCACCATCGACAAGATGGAGAGCGTGCCCGGCACCCGGACCGCCCTCTCGCAGGAGGATTTCTTCGCGCAGGTGAACAAGATCGGCCTGTCGGTCATCGGCCAGAGCGAGGGCATCGCCGTGGCGGATAAAAAGATGTACGCCCTGCGGGATGTGACGGCCACCGTCAGCTGCATCCCGCTCATCGCGTCGTCCATCATGTCCAAGAAGCTGGCCTCCGGCTCGGACGCTATCCTGCTGGATGTCACCACCGGCACCGGTGCCTTCATGAAGACCGTGGATCAGAGCATTGAGCTGGCCAAGCTCATGGTCTCCATCGGCACCCACCACGGCCGCCGGGTGGCCGCCATGATCACCGATATGGACACCCCGCTGGGCCGCAACATCGGCAACAGCCTTGAGGTGATGGAGAGCATGGAGGTGCTCAAGGGCAAAGGCCCCGCCGACCTGACCGAGGTCTGCCTCCAACTGGCGACGAATATGCTGGTGCTGGCCGATAAGGGCACCCCCGCCGCGTGCCGCGCCATGGCCGAGGCCGTCATCGCAGACGGCTCCGCCTTCGCCAAGTGTAAGGAGATGTTCGCGGCGCAGGGCGGCGATACCCGCGTGCTGGACGACTACAGCCTCTTCGAAAAGCCCGCTGCCAGCTATGAGCTGCTGGCCGAGCAGGACGGCTACATTGTCGCCAATGACGCCGAGAAGATCGGCTCCGCCAGCGTCCTGCTGGGTGCCGGCCGCCAGAAGAAGGGCGACCCGCTAGACTTTGCCGCCGGCATCACCCTGCACAAAAAGCGCGGCGACTACGTCCACAAGGGCGAAAGCCTCGCCACCTTCTACGGCGCAGCGGAGAAGTTCGCCGCCGCCGCCGAAGAGTACCGCAGCGGCCTCGTCTACGGCCCCGAAAAGCCCGAAGAGGCCCCGCTGGTCTACGCCCTTGTCACAAAAGACGGTGTGGAACGGTATTAAGAGATCAAACAAAAGGCAGGGCCGGGATTTTTCGGCTCTGCCTTTTGTGTCAGTTCTGCTTTTGTACGATCAGCCCACTGAGGGCAACGGCAAGCCCCAGAAGAACGAGTCCGGCCCCGGCCTGCCCGAAAATGTCCCCGATTGCACCCACGAGCGGGCTGGCGGGAATCATCAGCAGACTGTAGGCTATGTTGTCCATGCTGATGAGAGTGGCCCGCTGGTCACTGGGGATGGCATCGTTCAACAGTCGGTTCTCGTGCAGGAGCCAGGCACCCAATACGCCTTCGGCCAGCATACAACCCAAAATGCCCACCAGTGCAGGCGCGGCACCCACGCAGAGGCATCCGATGCCGCAGAGCAGGGCACAGAGGGTATAAAACCGCCGGAAACTGTGCAGGTGGATTCGACGACCCCATTCCGTACCCAGCATAGCAGCCAGATTGCTGAACAGTAACGGAAGAAACAGCAGCGAAGTGGGATATCCCAGTTCTACCAGACGCTGTTGAAAGAACATGATGCTCAGATAGTTGGAGCCGCTGATGACGGCGCTGGACAGAATGAGTCTCCCGACTGACGGGCAGGAGCGGAGGACCCGCAGACTGTCCTGGATCAGCTGAGCAAATTGGGCGGGCAGCTCCCGCAGAGGATGCTGCTTCCGGCTGGCCTGCGTTTCGGTGACGATGGGTTCCTCTAAACGTGTGATGGCAAGGGCAGAAATGCTCTCAAAAGCGGCGCTCAGAAGATAAAATCCGGAAAAGCCCAGAAATTTGTGCAGAAGACTGGTCAGTGAACCGAGGGCATTGGTAACATTTGTGATCTGGTACTCATTGGCCGATACTTGAATGTAATCTTGTTCGCGGCCCGCTTGCTTCAAGCTGTCGTAGGTCAGTGCAGAACTGGTGCCGGAGAACAGGGCGTTGGACAGTGCGTTCAACGCCATAGCAAGGCAGATGACAAACAGGTTCGGGGCAAAGGCTATCAATAAGTTGTAGGCCACGACCAGGACACCGCCCAAGACGAGGGCGCGCTTACGGCCGAACAGGTCAGCGGCTATCCCGCTGGGAATCTCGGCCAGCAGACTGACCGTATAATAGATGCTTTTGGCAAGACCGATCTCCAGCAGTGAGAAGCCCCGCGCGGCCAGCAGGGCCACCCAGACCGCATCCGTGATGCGCAGGCCGGAGAAAAAATCGGAAAGATAAATACAACGGAGCTGTCGTTTCAGGTTGAGCGGATGGTTCATGGGAACACCCTTTCTATTGAACAAATCGATTTCAAAATAGAAAGTGCGCCTTTTTGATGATCCTTCGTACAACCTCTCAGTCTCGCTCACGCTCGACGGCTCTCATGGTAGGAGAGTCTCTGGCGAAACCGGACACGCGGTGTGGACTGCCAAGGCCTCTCCTACAAGGAGAGGTGGCAATGCGAAGCATTGACGGAGAGGTTATATCAAAACTGCGTTTGGAAAAGAAAAAACGCACAGCAAAGCTGTGCAGCACAAAATTCATGCTCCACGCTTTGCTGGAAGAAATATCTGCCAATGAGGACAAGGCCCGCACGTTCACGCAAAAAAGACCTGTGTGTTCCGCAGGACCTACCCGGTATGCCAATGACTTCCCCTTCGGGGGAGCTGGCTACACAGCAGACGGAGAGGGATATCCCCTAAAAATGGGCGCACTTCGAGCCGGAAACGCTTAATCTACGACGCGGGATTTCGAGTAAACCGCGCAGCAGTTCCGACCATTCAGGTGCACCCTCCTTCCAGTAAATCGTTGAATCGACTATACCACATTTCCACACAAAATGCAAGAACGGTTGGAAAACCTCAGAAAACCGCATAAACAGTGGAACTATCCGTCGAACTGTGCTATACTAAAACTGTATTTTCGCTTGGCAATACACTTCCCACAGGGGAAGAAAAAGAAAGGACTTTTTTCTATGAGGATCATTCTGGTGGGCGGCGGCAAGGTCGGCACAGCGCTGGCGCGGCAGCTCAGCGAGGAAGACCACAGCGTGACGGTCATCGACACGAACAAGGCCCGCGTGGAGCACCTGAGCGAGTCGTATGACGTGATGGGCATCGTAGGCAACGGTTCGTCCATCACCACCCTGTCCGAAGCCGGAATCGAAGAAGCCGACGTGTTCATCGCGGTCACTGGTTCCGACGAGCTGAACCTGCTGTGCTGCATGTTCGCGAAGAAGGCGGGCCACTGCCACGCCATCGCCCGCGTGCGCAACCCGTCCTACAGTCACGAGCTGGACTTCATCAAAAAGCAGATCGGCATCTCGGCCATCATCAACCCGGAGATGGCGGCGGCGCGGGAAATTTCCCACCTGCTGCGGTTCCCCGGCGCAAGCAAGATCGATACCTTTGCGGGGGGCCGCGTCCGGCTGATCAAGTTCACCCTGACCGACCAGCAGGAGCTGGACGGCACGGCCATCCACGAGATCCCCACCCGGCTCAAGAGCGATATCCTCGTCTGCGCCGTCGAGCGGGCGGGGGACGTCATCATCCCCAACGGCAACTTCGTGCTGCGCAGCGGCGATCAGGTCACCTTCCTTGCCACGCAGGAAAAGGCCCACGAGTTCTTCCAGCGCATCCATCTGGCGGTCCGCCCGGTGCGCAATGCGCTGATCGTGGGCGGCGGTGCCATCGGCTTCTACCTCAGTCAGGAACTGCTGGAAAACCATGTCCGCGTCCGCATCGTGGAGCGGGACCCGGAGCGCTGCAATGTGCTGGCCGAGTCCCTGCCGGAAGCGCAGATCCTGTGCGAGGATGGCTCGAACCGCGAGTTTCTGCTCTCTGAGGGGTTGGAGTCCACCGAAGCCTTCGTGGCTCTGACCAACATCGACGAGGAGAACGTTCTGCTGACCCTGTTTGCCAAAAAGCACTCCCACGGCAAGCTGGTCACCAAGGTCAACCGGCTGGAGTTCGACGATATTCTGGCCGGGCTGGATCTGGGCAGCATCGTCTACCCTAAGTACATGACCTGCGATTACATCGTGCAGTATGTCCGTGCCTTGCAGAATGAAGCGGGCAGCAACATCAAGACCCTGTACCGTATTCTGGACGACCGTGTGGAAGCGCTGGAATTCACGGTCCACGAGGAGAGCCGGGCCACCGGCGTGCCGCTGAGCCGTCTGCACCTGAAAAAGAATACTCTGCTGTGCTGCATCACCCGCGGCAATGAGATCAAGATCCCCCGCGGCGGCGACCAGATCCAAGTGGGCGACAGCGTCATCGTCGTCACGCTGGAGCATGGTCTGCACGATCTGCGGGACATCGTGGAAGAGTGACGGAGGCGCAGCATGAATTATGCGATCGTTTTACGGCTGCTGAGCTACATCCTGCTGACGGAGGGCGCTCTGCTGCTGCTGCCTGCCGTCGCCAGCCTGTGCTACGGCGAGTGGTTCGTGATGGGCGTGTTCCTGTTCACGGCGGCCCTCAGCGCGTTGGCGGGGGCGCTGTTCCACCGCGTCAAGGCCAAGAGCCAGATCTTCTACATGCGGGAAGGCTTTGTGACCACGGCGCTGTGCTGGCTGCTCATCAGTGTGGTGGGTGCCGTGCCCTTTGTGCTGACCGGCTGCATCCCGAACCCGGTGGATGCGCTGTTTGAGACCGTTTCCGGCTTTACCACCACCGGCGCGTCCATCCTGCCCGCTGTGGCGGACCTGCCCAAGGGCATTCTGTTCTGGCGCAGCTTCACCCACTGGGTCGGCGGCATGGGCGTTTTGGTGTTTCTGCTGTCCCTGCTGCCCCTGACCGGCGGCTCCCATGTCAACCTGATGAAGGCGGAAAGCCCCGGCCCGCAGGTGGATAAGCTGGTGCCCAAGGTCCAGTCCACCGCCAAGATTTTGTACGGCATCTATCTTGCCCTGACCGTGATCGAGTTCATCTTCCTGCTGTTTGGCCGGATGTCGGTCTTCGATGCCATGCTTACGGCTTTCGGCACGGCGGGCACCGGCGGCTTCGGCTTCCTCAATGACAGCTTCGCCAGCTTTTCGCCCTACATCCAGTGGGTCGTGACCATTTTTATGATCCTCTTCGGCGTCAACTTCAACGCCTACTTCCTGCTGCTGATGCGCCGGTTCCGCCGCGCCGCAGCCAGCGAGGAAGTGCGGGCCTACTTCCTCATCATCGCGGTGGCGGTGGGCATCATCACCTGCAACATCTACAGCATGTACAACGGCCTCGGCGAGGCGCTGCGCCATGCGGCCTTCCAAGTGGGTTCCATCATCACGACCACCGGCTTTTCCAGCTGTGATTTTGACCTCTGGCCGACCCTTTCCAAGGAGATCCTCGTGATGCTGATGTTTGTGGGTGCCTGTGCGGGCAGCACGGGCGGCGGCATAAAGGTCAGCCGCCTCCTGCTGCTGGGCAAGAGCCTGAAAAAGGAGCTGAAACAGGCGCTCCACCCGCAGGTGGTGGCCCCGATTCGGATGGACGGCAAGCTGGTCAACCACGAGACCATCCGTGCAACGAATGTCTATGTGGCGGCCTACATCTTCATTTTTGCGGCGTCGTTCTTCCTCATCAGCCTTGACGGCTTCGATATGGTGACGAACTTCACCGCCATTGCCGCAACGCTGAACAATATCGGCCCCGGCCTGAATCAGGTCGGCCCCATGATGAACTTCAGCGGCTACTCGAACCCCGCCAAGCTCGTCATGATCTTCGACATGCTCGCGGGCCGCTTGGAAATTTTCCCCATGCTCGTTTTGTTCCTGCCCGATACATGGCGGAGGTTCTGATATGCTGACAGATGAAGAGTTCTGCGAACAGCTTCTGAAAGACTACCAAAATGACCCTGACCCGCACAAGACGGATACGATTCCACTGGAACAGCTTGCGCGGGAGTTGGGAATGGAGCTTCTAAAATAAGAAAAAGGACTGTCGTTCGTTTTGAGCGGCAGTCCTTTTTTATGCAAAATTATTCTATGATATCCTTTAGAAGAAGAGTCCTTCGGTGACGTTCACGAAAACCTCCGGCTCGTTCAGAACGTCAGTTCGGCCTTTTCCTGTGCGCGGTATTGCAGAGCTTCCAGCAGGGCGTCCTCGTCGAGGAGGGATTTACCGGCGAGGTCGGCGACGGTGCGGGCCACCCGGAGGATGCGGTCGTGGGCGCGGGCGGAAAGGCCCAGCGCGTCGTAGGAGGCGCGGAGGAGCTGCTCGGCACCGGGGGTCATCCGGCAGACGCGGCGCACCTGCCCGGCGGTGAGCTGGGCGTTGCAGCGGACACCTTCGTAGCCGGGGGCGGCGTAGCGCTTGGCCTGAACTTGGCGGGCGCGCAGCACCTGCTGGCGCAGTGCGGCGCTGCTCTCGGAGGGGGAAGCCGCGTGGAGTTCGTCAAAGGCGATGGGGTCCATCTCGACGCAGAGGTCGATGCGGTCCAGCAGCGGACCGGAAACCCGGCTGCGGTACTGCCGCACGGCGCTGGGCGAGCAGGTGCAGGGATGGGTCGGGTGGCCGTAATAGCCGCACTTGCAGGGGTTCATGGCCGCGACCAATTGGAACCGGCTGGGGTAGGTGGCGCTGCCCGCCGCGCGGCTGACCGTGATCTGGCCGTCCTCCAGCGGCTGCCGCAGCACTTCGAGACTTTCGCGGGAAAATTCCGGCAGTTCGTCCAAAAACAGAACGCCGCAGTCGGCAAGGCTGCACTCGCCGGGGCGGAAGGTGGCCCCGCCGCCCGCCAGCGAAACGGCGCTGGCGGAGTGATGGGGGCTGCGGAAGGGGCGGCTCGTGATAAGCCCGCGCCCCTTGGGCAGCTGCCCGGCGATGGAATAGATCTTCGTCGTCTCCACGGCCTCGTCCCGGCTCAGCGGCGGCAGGATGCCGGGCAGACGCTTGGCCAGCATGGATTTGCCGGTGCCGGGAGCGCCGATCAACAGTACATTGTGGCCGCCTGCCGCCGCGATGACCATGGCCCGGCGGGCGAGGGGCTGCCCCATGACGTCCGCGAAATCGGGGGCGCTGTTCCAACTGTCGGCGGGGTCGAAGGGGAGGGGAACCGTCGGAACGATGGGCGTGACTCCGCGCAGTGCGTCCACCACCTCCCGCGCGGTGCGGGCCGGGTAGACCTTCATGGCAGTGCCGCCCGCCTCAGCGGCTTCGGCGGCGTTTTCGGCGGGGACGTAGAGGGCTTTGATGCCGTCTGCCGCCGCGGCCAGCGCCATAGGCAGCACACCGGACACTGGCCGCAGGGCACCATCCAGCGCCAGTTCGCCGAGGAAGGCGGTGTCGGCGGGCAGCTCCTCCAACTGGCCGGAGGAAGCCAGCACGGCCAGCAGCAGGGGCAGGTCGTAAACCGGGCCGGTCTTGCGGACGTCAGCGGGGGCCAGATTGACCGTGATGTGGCGGTCCGGCCACTTGAAGCCCAGATTTTTGACGGCGGCACGGACGCGGTCGCCGCTTTCGCGCACGGCGGAGTCCGGCAGACCCACCAGCGAAAAGGCGGGCAGCCCGCCGGATACATCCGCCTCGACCGCAACAGCAAAGCCGTTCAGGCCGTTCAGACCGTAGCTTTTCAGGACAGAGTACATAAAATCTCCTTGCAGCACTCCCTATTGGAGGCATTTTCATTTTTTGCGGCTAAGAAGCGGCTAAGATTCTGGAAAAACCGGCATTTCGACAGATTTCCATCTTGCTTTTCATTATAGTTTGGGGTATTGATAAAGTCAATGTGTGAAACCAATGAGGAGGGAAGAAGTATGATCGTTAAGGAATCCTGTCGGTATGTCCGCTCTTACTCAGAGCTGGAAGGGCTGCAGCGGGCCCATACCCTGTGCTATTCTGCCCGCCGCACCGAAACGGGCATCGTGCTGGAATTGGCACTGGAAGAAGGCGGCGTGCGTTCGGCTTACAGGGCGCTGTGCCCCTCGGAAAATTTCCCACGGGCCATGCGGCTGATGAAATACCTGTACGAAAACGGCGTCGGGGCGGAGCAGTGGCTCGATGTGCTGAGCGATTACGGACAGCAGTTCGTCAAACTGCCCACATTAAAAACGACCCAGACAGCCCAAATTGCGGAACCGGGCCGCCGATTTGTGGCATTTGTATGATTTACGCGGCAAAACTTCTTACATAATATGGAATTGACACAGCCCGGACAAGAGTTTATAGTATAAGTAGGTTTGGAAAAACTACCCTTTGGCAAAATCAATAAAGGTAAGGTGTGCAATATGTATCTGGATGAATATAAGCGCTGGCTGGCAGCGGATCTTGAGGACGCTGACCTGAAGCCCGAACTGGCGAAGATCGAGGGAAATGATGAGGAGATCAAGGACCGCTTTGCGGTGGCGCTGAAGTTTGGCACCGCTGGTCTGCGCGGCGTTCTGGGCGCCGGCACCAACCGGATGAACATTTACGTTGTCCGTCAGGCAACGCAGGGTCTGGCAAACTGGGTCAAGACGCAGGGCGGCAGCCAGACCGTCGCCATCAGCTATGACAGCCGCTTGAAGAGCGACATCTTCGCAAAGACCCAAGTACAACGGCTACAAGGCCTACGGCCCGGACGGCTGCCAGATGACCGATGACGCCGCCGCCATCGTCTACGACGAGATCCAGAAGACCGATGTGCTGACCGGGGCCAAGTACATCTCCTTCGCCGAGGGCGTGGAGAACGGCCTGATCCGCTTTGTGGGCGACGACTGCAAGAAGGCCCTGTACGACGCCATCGAGGCCCGTCAGGTGCGGCCCGGCCTGTGCAAGACCGCTGGCCTGAAGCTGGTCTACAGCCCGCTGAACGGCTCCGGCCTCGTGCCCGTCACCCATGTGCTGAACGACATGGGCATCACCGATATCACCATTGTGCCGGAGCAGGAGTACCCCAACGGCTACTTCACCACCTGTTCCTACCCGAACCCTGAAATCTTCGCCGCCCTGAAGCTGGGCCTCGACCTCGCCACCGAGACCGGTGCCGACCTGATGCTGGCCACCGACCCCGACGCCGACCGTGTGGGCATCGCCATGAAGTGCCCGGACGGCAGCTATGAGCTGGTCTCCGGCAACGAGATGGGCGTTCTGCTGCTGGATTACATCTGCGCGGGACGCATTGAGAAGGGCACCATGCCGAAGAATCCCGTGGCCGTCAAGTCCATCGTTTCCACCCCGCTGGCCGACGCTGTGGCCAAGCACTACGGCGTGGAGATGCGCAACGTGCTGACCGGCTTCAAGTGGATCGGCGACCAGATCGCCAATCTGGAAGCAGCCGGAGAAGTGGACCGCTTCATCTTCGGCTTCGAGGAGAGCTACGGCTATCTGGCCGGCCCCTATGTCCGCGATAAGGACGCCGTCATCGGCTCCATGCTGATCTGCGAGATGGCCGCTTACTACCGCAGCATCGGTTCCTCCATCAAGCAGCGTCTGGAAGAGATCTATGCTCAGTACGGCCGCTACCTGAACAAGGTGGACAGCTTCGAGTTCCCCGGCCTGACCGGCATGGAGAAGATGGCTTCCATCATGCAGAAGCTGCGTGACGAGCCGCTGACCGAACTGGCTGGCCACAAGGTCGTCAAGGTCACCGACTACAAGAAGCCCGAAGAGACCGGTCTGCCCGCGGCCAACGTCCTGATCTACACGCTGGAGAACGGTGCCACCGTCGTGGTCCGCCCCTCCGGCACCGAGCCGAAGATCAAGACCTACTTCACCACGCTGGGCAAGGATCTGGCTGAAGCACAGGCCCAGAAGGATGCACTGGCTGCTGCCATTGAGCCCATCCTGAAGTAAACGAAATCCATCAAGAGGAGCTGTTGAATGACTCCTTCCCACATCGCTTGCGCGAGGCTCCCTCCCAGAGGGGGCTGGCACAGCAGCGCTGTGACGGGGGGAGTGGTTCGGCAGCTCCATTTTTATTGCTCTGCGTGGTTGCAGTTTGTGGCGCAATACGTTATAATATTCAATGTATCAGTCTGCGCTTTGCAATGGGCGCAGAAAAACGGAAGACAGGTAGGTGTCAGAAGTGGAAAAACGTGTGACGGCGGTTCTGGTGGCCGCAGGTTCCTCCACCCGGATGGGGTTTGATAAGCTCAGCTTTGATCTGGGCGGGGAGACGGTGGTGCAGCGGAGCATCCGCGCCTTTGCCGAATGCCCCCTCGTGGACGAGATCGTGCTGGTGGCGGGCAAAAACCGGGAGTTTCTGGAGCAGCAGGCGGCCGCGTGCCAAAAGCCGGTGCAGGTCGTGTCCGGCGGGGCGACCCGCGCCGAGAGCGCGAAGAACGGCGTGCTGGCAGCGAGCGGCGAGATCGTGGCCGTCCACGATGCGGCCCGCCCCTTTGTGAGCGAGGCGGTCATCGAAGCCGCGCTGAACGCCGCCGCCCTGTGCGGGGCCGCGGCCCCGGCGGTGCCGGTGAAGGATACCGTCAAAACGGCAAAGCGGGGCGACGGCAAGACCGTGCCGGAAGGCTGCAGCGTCACCGAAACGCCCGACCGCAGCACCCTGTATGCGGTGCAGACGCCCCAGTGCTTCGACCGGGCCGCTTACCTCGCCGCGCTGGACGAGCTGGACGAAGAAAAGGCCCGCCTCGTCACCGACGATTGCAGCCTGTTTGAGCTGACCGGCCGCCCGGTGCAGCTGACGCAGGGCGACTACGCCAACCTGAAGATCACCACGCGGGAAGATCTGCCCCGCCCGGAACAGAAAGAAGGAACAAATATGCGCATTGGTCATGGTTACGATGTACACCGCCTTGTGGAGGGCCGCAAGCTGATCCTCGGCGGCGTGGAAGTGCCCTTTGAAAAGGGTCTGCTGGGCCATTCGGACGCCGATGTGCTGGCCCACGCCGTTATGGACGCCGTGCTGGGCGCGGCGGCGCTGGGGGATATCGGCAAGCACTTCCCGGACACCGACCCGGAGTATTCCGGCGCCGACAGCCTTAAGCTGGCCCGCCGCGTGGCCGAGATTCTGCACGAGAATGGCTGGAAGATCGAGAACATCGACTCCACCATCCTCTGCCAGCGGCCCAAGCTGGCGGCCTACATCCCCGCCATGCGCGAAAAGCTGGCCGAGGCCTTCGGGCTGCCGGTGGATGCTGTGAGCGTCAAGGCCACCACCGAGGAGCATCTGGGCTTCACCGGCGAGGGGCTGGGCATCGCGGCGCACGCGGTGGCCCTGATCGAAAAGCTGTAAGCGGGAGAAAACATCGATGACTCTGAACTCGATCATAGCAAACTTCCAGACCTTCAAGCTGGCGGATCTGCTGGATATCATCATCATCGCGTTCCTGATCTATCAACTGCTGGGCATCATCAACCGCACCCGCGCCGGGCAGCTGGCCAAGGGCGCGCTGCTGGTGCTGGCGGTCTACTTGGTGGCAAACGTGCTGAACATGCGCACGGTGACGTGGCTGCTGAACTCCTTATTGCAGGTCGGCTTGCTGACGCTGGTCGTCCTGTTCCAGCCGGAGATCCGGCGCGCCTTGGAGCGGATGGGCCAGACCGACCAATGGGCCTCGAAGCTGTTTAACGTCAAGGGCCGCTACAATGACCCCAGCTTCAAGGGCGCATGGCGCAGTGCCATCATCGCCATCTGCGACGCCGCGGAACGCTTTTCCGAGACCAAGACCGGTGCGCTCATCGTGCTGGAGCGCAGCACCAACCTTTCCGAGATCGTCCGCACCGGCACACCGGTGAACAGCGCGGTCAATCTGGAAGTGCTGGGCACCATCTTCTACGAGGGCACCCCCCTGCACGACGGCGCTGCCATCATCGAGAATGGCCGCATCAAGGCGGCGGGCTGCGTGCTGCCGCTTTCCAATAACCTTGACCTCGGCAAGGATATGGGCACCCGCCACCGCGCGTGCCTCGGCATTGCCGAAAACTCCGACGCCATCGCCATCGTCGTCAGCGAGGAGACGGGCATCATCTCCATGGCGAAGAACGGCGTCCTCATCCGCCACTTTGACCGCCAGACCCTGTACACCCGGCTCGTGGATGAGATGATCCCCAAGGAGACCGCCAGCGAAAAGACGGACAACAGCTGGAAGGGCCGTGTCCAGCGTCTGCTGAGCTGGGTCAACCAGAAAGAGGAGGAGCAGCCATGAGCAAGGAGCTGAACACGAACGGCACAAAGCCCGCCATCCAGCACACCAAGAGTCTGTTGGATGACCGCCGCATCCGCCTTCTGCTGGCTATCGTGGGTGCCATCGTGGCATGGATGGTCGTCACCATCGTGGTGCAGCCCGGCACCACCAAGACCATCGCCAATGTGCCGGTGGATTTCACTTACGATTCCGCCGCCTATACTTCGCGGGGCCTCAGCATCGTCAGCGCCCCGGAAAAATACGTCAACCTGAAAGTTTCCGGCGACGGCTACACCATCGGCAGTCTCTCGGCCTCCGATTTCGTGGTCTACCCGGATTGGTCCAGTGTCCGCGACAGCGGCGCGAAGACCCTGCACCTGCAAGTGCGGGGGGTCAACGGGCTGCTGAACGGCGTCACCGTCTCCATCGAGGGCGGGGACAACAGCGTGGATGTCGTCTTCGACGTGGTGGAGGAAAAGACTGTCCCCATCACCGTGACCACCAACTACCTGACCATTGCGGACGGGTATATCCTGTACGGCACCGAGCTTTCGAAGGAGACGGTCACCCTCTCCGGCCCCAGCACCGAGATCGATAAGGTCACCACCTGCACCGCCGAAGTTACCCACAACGGCGAACTGACCGAATCCGTCACGCTGGATACGGCCCTGCGGTTTTACACCAACAGCGGCAGCGAGGTGAAGTTTGAGTACACCACGAAGGAAGAGGAGAGCGTGGAGGTGACGCTGCAGGTCTACAAGATGGCGACGCTGCCCGTGAAGGTCAGCTTCGTCAACGCCCCGCGGGACTTCGACTCCTCTGTGCTGACCTACTCGCTGAGCAAGCAGACCCTGAACGTGGCGGGCCCGGCTGCCCGGATCGACAAGCTTTCCACCCTGTCGGTGGGCACCATCGACCTGTCTACCTTCTCGCTGAACAAGGTGTACGAGATGCCCATCGAGCTGCCCAGCGATATCCGTCTGCTGGACAACATTACGAGCATCACCGTCAGCTTCGACTCCTCCAAGCTGGAAACGAAGACGATGAACCTGCCCTCCGAATGCGTGCAGGTGGTGAACCTGCCGTCTACCTACACCCTGACGGTGGAGACCGAGCGGCTGATGAACGTGACCCTCTGCGGCCCGGCCGGTGCGCTGGAAACGCTGACGCCGGAACAGGTCGTCGTTGAGATCGACGCCGACGATTTCTCGGTGGCCATCGGCCAGCAGAACATCGCGTGCCGGCTGTATGTGCCCTCCAACGGCAAGATCTTCGCGCTGGGCAGCTATGTCATCCAGTGCAAGATCGAGAGTAACTAAAGAAAGCAAATGATATGATCTTAGTTCGTGATATCCGTCTGCCCCTCTCCGCCGGGGAGGAGCAGGCCTTTGAAAAAGCGCTGCATCTGGCGCGCATCCCCCGCGCAAAAGTCGGCCGCTTCGGCGTGTCGAAACTGTCGGTGGATGCCCGCCACGGGCAGCCGAAGCTGGTTTATACAGTCGCTGTAACGCTCAAAGACGAGGGTGAGGAATCTGCATTTGCAGGGGCCTCGCCCTGCGTTGCTATCCGCGGCAAGACCGATTTTTCCGTCGAGAACGGCGCGGAGCCCTTGGCCCACCGGCCCATTGTCTGCGGCCTCGGCCCGGCGGGGCTGTTCGCGGCGCTGCTGCTGGCCCGGCAGGGCTACCGGCCCATCGTGCTGGAGCGCGGCCCCGCGCTGGACGAGCGGGTGAAGGCGGTGGAGCATTTCTCCGCCAGCGGTGAGTTGGACGAAAACGCCAACATCCAGTTTGGCGAGGGCGGCGCGGGCACCTTTTCGGACGGCAAGCTGACCACCCGCATCGGCGACGCGCTCTGCGGCTTCGTCACCGAGGTGTTTTTGGAGCATGGTGCCCCGGCGGAGATCGCATGGAAGCAGAAACCCCACGTCGGCACCGACCTGTTGCGGGGCGTCATCACCTCCATCCGCCGGGAGATCGAATCGCTGGGGGGCGAGGTGCACTTCAACACGGCCCTCACCGGCTTTGAGCGGCGGGACGGCAAGCTGACCGGCATCCAGACCACGCAGGGCAGCTTCCCCTGCGAGGCACTGGTCTTTGCGGTAGGGCACTCGGCGCGGGACACCTTCGGGATGCTGATGGACAGCGGCCTTGTGCTGGAGTGCAAGCCCTTCAGTGTCGGTTTCCGAGCCGAGCACCTGCAAAGTGAGATCGAAAAAAGCCTTTACCACGAGGCGGCGGGCCACCCGGCCCTGCCGCGGGGCGAATACCAGCTCTCGCAGCATGTGGGAGGACGGTGCGTTTACACCTTCTGCATGTGCCCCGGCGGTCAGGTCGTGGCGTCGGCCAGCGAGAAGGGCCGGGTCGTGACCAACGGCATGAGCTATCACGCCCGCAATGGCAGGAACGCCAACGCGGCGGTGGTGGTCAGCGTGGGGGCCGAGGATTTCGGGGCCGACCCGCGCCGGGCCATCGCATTCCAGCGGGAGCTGGAAGCCAAGGCCTACGCCGCCGGACGGGCGGGCGGAGAATACGCCGCCCCGGCGGAAAATGTCCAGAGCTTCCTTGAGGGCCGGGGTCAACTGACCATCGGCCGGGTGGAGCCCACCTACGACCGCGGCGTGGTCGCGGCGGACTTGGGGGCCTTGCTGCCCGGCGAGCTGGCCGATACCCTGCGGGCCGGTCTGCGGGCGTATGAACGGAAAATTGCCGGTTACACCGCCCCGGAAGCGGTCCTCACCGGCCTTGAGACCCGCACCAGCAGCCCCGTGCGGCTGAAACGGGAAGAAAATTTTGAATCTGCCCAGCTTGCGGGATTGTATCCCTGCGGCGAAGGCGCGGGTTATGCGGGCGGCATCATGAGCGCCGCCGTGGACGGCCTACGGGTCGCCCGTGCGATCATCGGCCGGTATCGTCCGGCAGAAGGGTGAGAAAAATTTGATGAACGATCGTGAAAACGATAAAATGAGGGAAACAGAGGGCCGGCAGATCCAGCAGGAGCTGGAAAACCAGATGCGCGCCTTCGGCGATACCGTGTCGGACGCCTTCGCCCACGGCTTTGAGGGCCGGGGCATGGAGATCGGTGACCGGGCATGGGGCGTAGGAAAGGCCGCGGTCCATGCGGCAAAGCATATCTTTGGCCTGAAAAACGAACAGACCCCGGTGGAGCTTCTGCGTGCCGACGGCAAAAAGCGCTCCGACGCCGGCGTGGCCCTGCTGGTGGTGGGCATCACGTTCACCGTGATCTTTGGGCTGGGGACGCTGGGCTGCCTCATCGGGCTGGGCACTATTTCGCCGGCTGCTTTGGGCGACGTTGTGGTGTCGGCTGCTGAGGGCGGCGGCATCCTGATGACGGGCACGGACTACGCTATGAACACCGTCTACAACGTGCTGGGCATCGTCAGCGGCGTGCTGGGCCTTGCCACGGCGGGCTTTGGCTGGATGACGGCCTGTGGTGCAGCCCGGATGAAGGCGGGCAGGCAGATGGGCCAGTTTGCCGACTACGCCGACAGCGTGGACTACCATAAGGGTCTGCCTGTTTCGATGCTGGCCGACCTGACCCACCAGAAACCGAAAAAAGTGCACAAGCGGCTGCAAAAATACATCCGCAAAGGCTGGCTGAACGCATGGCTGGACGACAAAACGGATACACTCTACCTGACCGCCGAGGATTACCGCGCGGCACAGGAGGCCCTCGCCGCCCAGCGCGCCCGCCCGGCCCCGCAGCCGGAGCAGGAGGCCGCGCCGGAAACGCCCCTCAACCTCGAAACGGCCCGCCGCTTTGCCAAGGTGCTGGAGCAGGAGCAGCAGCTCATGCAGGACGCACAGGGCGCAGAGGAGCTGGCCCATATGCAGAAGACCACCGAGGCCATCTGCGACTGGCTGGAGACCCACCCGGAAAGCCTCCCGAAAGCGCGGCGGTTCGCGGAATATTATATCCCTACCACCCTGAAGCTGCTCCACACCTACAACGATGTGCAGGGCCAGAAGGGGGATAACGCCGAGAGCATCCGCCGGGATATCGCGGGCATCCTGCACACGCTGAATCAGGCGTACAGCAACCTCTATGACAACCTGCTGTCCGATGTGGCGCTGGATGTTTCCAGCGAGATCGCGGCATTGCAGGGAATGCTGGCCAACGACGGCCTGACCGGGGAGGGACTGCAATGACCTACCGGGCGTGGACCTTAAAACAATTTGACCGGGCCGCTCTCAAGGATCTGACCGCTGCCATCGCGGAGCAGAACACCGAAGAGCTGGAAATGAACGCCATGGACGACGAACCGTGGAGCGAGCAGAAGTACGCCGCCACGCTGGCCGCCCAGCAAAAGGAAGTGGGCTTGCTGGCGGGCATCCTTGCCGCCCGCGGCATCACCGACCCCACCGAGGCGCTGACCCTGCTGGCGGGGGAGGAAGAACTCAGCGACCCCATGCTTCTGACCGACATGGACAAAGCATGTGCCCGCATCCTCGAAGCCATCGACAAGGAACAGACCATCGTTGTTTACGGCGACTACGACGTGGACGGCGTGACCGCCACCGCCCTGCTCTACCAGCACCTCAAGGGGATGGGTGCCAGCGTCAAATGTATGCTGCCCAGCCGGGAGGGCGACGGCTACGGCCTTTCGAAAAACGCCATCCAGTCCATCCACGACAAGGGCTGCCAGCTCATCGTGACCGTGGACAACGGCATCTCCGCGCTGGAAGAGGCCGAGTTTGCGGCTTCGCTGGGCGTGGACCTGATCGTGACGGACCACCATCTGCCCCACGACGCCCTGCCCAAGGCGGTGGCTGTGGTGGACCCCCGCCGCGCCGACGACCACAGCCCTTTCAAGGGTTTGTGCGGTGCCGGGGTAGCCTTCAAGCTCTGCGCGGCGCTGGACGGCTGCCCGCCGGAGGAAATGCTGGATTACTGCGGCGACCTTGCCGCTGTGGGCACCGTCGCGGATGTGATGCCCCTGACGGGCGAGAACCGCACCCTCGTCAAGGCGGGCCTGAAATTGCTGCAGCAGACCGACCGGCCGGGCATCTCGGCCCTGCTGGAGGAAGTCGGCCTTGAGGGCAAGCCCATCACGGCCGAAAATGTCAGCTATGCCATCGCCCCCCGCATCAACGCGGCGGGCCGGATGGACAACGCTGTGACGGCATTGCAGCTCGTGCTCTGTGAGGACGAGGAACGCGCCGCGGAGCTGGCACATAAGCTGAACGAGATCAATGTCGCCCGGCAGGAGACCGAGCAGGAGATCGTCAAGGCGGCGCAGGAGCAGCTGGACGCTGAGCCCGCCATCCTCGAAGACCGGGTCATCCTCATCTGGGGGCGGGACTGGCACCCCGGCGTCATCGGCATCGTGGCCTCGCGCTTGGTGGAAAAGACCGGCCGCCCCGTCATCGTGGTGTCCGTGGACGAACACGGCGAGGGCAAGGGCAGCGGCCGCAGCGTGCAGGGCTTCAACCTCCACGAGTGCATCGCCTCCTGTGAGGACATCCTGCTCCGCTTCGGCGGGCACGCCATGGCGGCGGGCCTTTCGGTGCGGGAGGAAAATCTGCCCGAACTGCGCCGCCGCCTGAACGAGTGGGCCGCGCGGGAATGCGCGGTGCTCTTCACGCCGCCGCTGGAATGTGACCTGTCCATCCACCTCGACCGCATCACGGTGGAGTCGGTGCGCCGGCTGGAGCAGCTGGCCCCCTATGGGGCGGAGAACCCGACCCCGGTCTTCGTGCTGGAAAAGGCCGTCATCGACGGCATTTTCTCCGTCTCCGAGGGCAAGCACTGCCGCCTCCGTCTGCGGCAGGGGAACGCCAGCATCTACGCGGTCTGGTTCGGGATGCCCCCGGAGCAGCTGCCCTACACCATGGGCGATGTGGTGGATGCGGCAGTGAACCTCTCGGTCTACGAATCGCTCCGTGGGGCCCAGCTTTCGGGCCGGATCTTGGAGCTGCACCCGGCGGGTTTCGGCAACGCTGCCGCCGAGCAGACGGCGCTGGTCCAAGCGCTGCGCCGCGGCACCCCGCTTTCGGCAGAACAAAAAGCAAGGATCGCCCCGGAACGGAGCGATATCATCACGGTGTATCGCGAATTACAGGCCCGGCGCTGGCACGCCGAGGACCTGCAGCCCCTGTTCGCAAAACTGGGAGAGGAAAACACCGGTAAAATTCTAGTCGCGATCACGGCCCTCGAACAGGTGGGGCTCATCGCGGTCCGCGAGCGCAGCGGGGCAAAGTTCTGGGAGCTGGTGCCCGCCGAGGGCAAGAAGAACCTTGCCGATGCGCCCATCTTGAAATGTCTGGAGGAACGATAAGATGCCAGAGGGAAAAAGTATGCTGGACCCGGTCAAGCCGGAGGATTCCTATTCTGCAAAGACCCATCTGCACCAGCCGGTGCCGGAAATGGCCACGGTAGCGGCCACGGCTCTGCCCGCCGACGCGCCGGAGGCTGCCCTGCCCAGTGAGGTGCGCCCGGAGATCATCACGTGGGAAAAGCTGGTGGAGGCGATCCATGCCAGCGGCAAAGCCTACAACATGGAGATGATCGAAAAGGCATATGACCTTGCCAACGAGGCCCACAAGGGTGTCTGCCGCCGCAGCGGCGAGCCTTATATCTGCCATCCGCTTGCGGTGGCCCGCTTGGTGCTGGACCTCGGCATGGATACCGAGAGCATCGCGGCGGCTCTGCTGCACGATGTGGTGGAGGATACCCCCACCACGCTGGACGACCTGAAAGCCGCCTTCGGCGAGGAAGTGGCCCTGCTGGTGGACGGTGTTACCAAGCTGACCAAGATCCAATTCTCCAACATCGAGGAGTTACAGGCCGAGAACCTGCGCAAGATGCTGCTGGCCATGAGCCGGGATGTCCGGGTCATGATCATCAAGCTCTGCGACCGGCTGCACAATATGCGCACCGGCGACGCTTGGCCGGAGCAGAAGCGCCGGGATAAGGCCCGCGAGACCATGGAGGTCTACGCTCCCATCGCCAACCGCTTGGGCATCCTGAACGTGAAGGAGGAGCTGGAAGACCGCAGCCTCCATTACCTCGACCCCGTGGGCTACAACGAGATCAGCAAGATGCTGAGCGAGCGAGCGGGGGAGGAGTTCCTTGCCGGAGTGTCGGGCGTCATTGAGCGCCGCTTGGAGGAAAGCGGCATCGAAGGGGCCACCATCAAGCGGCGCGTCAAGAGCATTTACGGCATCTACCGCAAGACCATCATGCAGAACAAGTCCTTCGACGAGATCTATGATATCTATGCGGTCCGCATCATTCTGGATACGCTGGCCGAGTGCTACAGCACCTTGGGCCTGATCCACGATATGTACCACCCGCTTCCCAACCGCTTCAAGGACTATATTTCCACCCCCAAGCCCAACGGCTACCAAAGCCTTCACACCACCGTCATCGGCCACGAGGGCATCCCTTTTGAGGTGCAGATCCGCACCCGCAAGATGGACGAACAGGCCGAGTACGGCGTGGCGGCTCACTGGAAGTACAAAGAGGGCCTTGACGGCCACGACAAGCTGGACGAGCGGCTGGCGTGGGTCAGTCAACTGCTGGAAAATCAGCGCGTCAGCGAGGATTCCGGCAACCTGCTGCATGATCTGAAGAGCGACCTGCTGCCCGAAGAGGTCTTCGCCTTCACCCCGAAGGGCGATGTCATCAACCTGCCCGCCGGGGCCACCTGCATCGATTTCGCCTATGCCATCCACTCCGCCGTCGGCAACCGGATGGTGGGCTGCAAGGTCAACAACCGGATGGTCCCCATCGACCACATCGTGTCCACCGGCGAGATCATCGAGGTCATCCTCGGCTCGGCGGACAAGGGCCCCAGCCGCGACTGGCTCAAGATCGTGCGCACCAGCGAGGCCAAGAGCAAGATCCGCAACTGGTTCAAGAAGATGCGCCGGGAGG
>QWCE01002114.1_pt1 | contig 30643 bp, 26 predicted proteins | sample 1972531 | NCBI WGS metagenome assembly QWCE01 (sample SAMN09866716, study PRJNA288562) | Human gut metagenome isolate term4_stool, whole genome shotgun sequencing... | reverse complement strand
AGTACTTGACGGATCTGAAATGGTTGACGAAATTATCAAACTTTCACTTACTTGGGACGTTATGAGTGGTGTTGCTAGACGTAACTGGGCTAGAAATGACCATGCAATCGAAGTAACTAAAGAATTTAACGAAGACAATGAATATGGACACATTACAATTCCTTATCTTGTAAAAGATGAACTAATTGATAGTGCTGTTGATTCACTTAATATCGACTAATAAATAATCTAATTGCCTTGCAGGAAACTGCGAGGCTTTTTTTGTTTGAATTTTTATTTTTTCAAATAATAAAATAAAAGCCTTCGTGATATAATCTATTTATAAAGAGGTGAAAAATGAAAAATTATTATTTTAAAGAAAAGTTTTTTAAAATCACAGACCACTATGCCATCCTAGATGATGATGGCAATGACGCATATTTTGTGGACGAAGATTTTAAACTCATCGGCTATTCTTCCACTATTTCTGACTCTAATAGAAATCCAATTTTAGAAATTGACAAGGAAATTTTTAACCTTTTTCAAAAATTTAATGTGAACTTTACTGACGGAAGGTATATGAGAGTTGAGTCAAAGTTAAGTTTTTTGACGAGAAAAGTTGAAGTTGACTACGAAGGAGAAACTTTCAACATAAATGGAAATTTTATAGATTTAAACTTTGACATTTATAGGGGATCTGACTTAATTGGCGAAATCGAAAAGACTTTCTTTGCCATGACTGACACCTATAGGCTCACAGTTCACGACGATAATTATAGAGAAGCCCTCCTTGCCCTCACCCTTTGCCTAAATAATATAAAGGACACTGCTAGAGCAAGATCTAATTCTGCTGGCTAAAAATATAAATAATACAAAAAAATTTAACGCAAAAAAATAAAAATCTGCAAGGGAAAATTATACACGCCAAAGGCATGATAATAATCTGCGCAGATTTTTTTGCAAAAATTTATTTATTTTTAAGAGCAATCCTTAAAAATTTTAAAATCAATATTTTATAATTGACTCTACTCTTGTGCCACTTAAAACTTCTCGTCCCTTTAAGTCTTCTAGTTCCACTAAGAAAATTGCAGAAGATACTTTTCCTTTTAATTTTTCTACAAGTTTTACACAAGCCTTGGCTGTACCACCAGTTGCAAGAAGGTCGTCAACTATTACAATTTTTTCTCCAGCTTCTATTGCATCTTTATGAATTTCAATTGAGTCTTCACCATATTCAAGCTCATAGGATTCTCTTTCTTTATCCCAAGGAAGTTTGCCTGGTTTTCTAACGGGAATAAAACCTTTATCAAGTTTATAGGCAAGAGCTGCTCCAAAAATAAATCCTCTTGCTTCTATGCCAATAATTTTATCAACATCATCATCAACTTTTTCTGCCATTTCATCTACTGCTTTTTTAAAGGCATCCTTATCTTTTAAAAGAGTTGTTATATCTCTAAAAATAACTCCCTCTTTTGGATAATTTTCTATTGCTCGAATTTTATTTTTAAGTTCCATAATTACCTCCACTTTCTTATAGTATAACATCTTTGATATTTAACTAAAACTTTTATTATTTTTATTTTAATGATATAATATGTTAAATTTTTCTATTTATGCCAGAGGTGTCAAATGAATAAAGAAAATATAAAAAAATATGACAAGGAAATAAGAAAGGCAAATTTTTCTGAAGCAATATTTACCTTTTTATCTCTTGTAGTAATAATGTTTATAAGTATTATAAGATATAAAGAAAGTCCACATATTCCAATGTTAATTGGTGTTTTAATTGCTTCTCTTGTTGCTTTAAAAATTGGTTACTCTTGGAAATTTATCGAGAATTCAATGATAAAGGGGATTTCTCAAGCCATGCAATCTATAATAATTTTAGCCATCATCGGAGTTTTAATTGGCGTTTGGATTTTAGCTGGTGTTGTGCCAACTATGATCTATTATGGTCTTTTAATTTTAAAGCCATCAATTTTTCTTGTAGCAACAGTTTTAATTACTTCAATAACTTCTCTTGCAACAGGAACAAGTTGGGGCACAGCTGGTACAATGGGCATTGCTCTTATGGGCATAGCAAGTGGCCTTGGAATACCTGCTCCAATTACTGCAGGTGCAGTTTTATCTGGAGCATATTTTGGCGACAAAATGAGTCCCCTATCTGATACCACAAATCTTGCACCGGCAATGGCTGGAACAGATGTCTTCACTCACATTAAGGCAATGTTTAAACCAACAATTATAACTTATATTTTAACTCTTTTAATTTTTGGATTTTTCTCAATGAAATACAGGGGAAGCTCTGCAGATTTATCCAGCGTAAGTATTATAACTGAAGGTTTAAAAAATAATTTTAATATTTCCCCAGTCCTATTAATTGCACCCCTTATTGTAATAATTTCCATTGCAAAAAAAGTTCCTGCAATTCCTGGCATAAGCCTTGGCATAATTGCAGCTGCCATTATGGGACCAATTTATCAAAAGATAAATTTTGGCGACATCTTATCTTGCGCCCTAAATGGTTTTGTTTCAGAAACTGGTCTTGAATCAGTGGATAAACTTTTAACTACTGGCGGCCTTAATAACATGATGTCTTCTATTTCTCTTACAATTATTGCCATGATGTTTGGTGGAATTGCAGAAGAAACCGGAATACTTGAAGCTATTGTAAAAAAATTCCTTGGTAAAATTAAATCCACAGTTGGACTTGTCACTACTACAATTTTGACTTGCTTTTTTACAAATGCTACTATGCCTGAACAATATATTTCCATAGTTGTTCCTGGAAGAATGTTTAAAAATGAATATAAGGAAAGAAAGCTAGATCCAAAACTTTTGTCCTCAACTCTTGAATCTGGTGGAACTGTTACATCTGCCATGATTCCTTGGAACACTTGTGGAGCTTATATGACTACTATACTTGGAGTTTCAACTATCAATTACCTTCCTTTCTTATTCTTTAACGTTCTCATGCCCCTTGTTCAAATTATTATTATAGCAATAGATGAGAAAAAATTTAAAATAGATTAAGCTAAAGATAGTTCACCAATTGAAAAACTGTCTCTTTTTGATATAATGTTTAATGAAGTAAAAAAAAGAGGTGGAATATGTATAAAGATATAATAACTGGACTTACAAATTCTGCAAATACGAAGAAAAATTTACTTGAAAGCTCTCTTTTTAAGTATATGATTGCTTCTATTCTTGCAGGATTTTTTATTGGCATGGGAATGCTTATAATGACACTTTCAGCAAGCGTCTTTTCTCCCCTTCCCATTGCAGCTGTAAAATTTATTAACGGCTTTGTCTTCTCCCTTGCCCTATCCTTTGTGGTATTTGCAGGAGGAGAACTTTTCACAGGAAATGTACTTGTGACTACTGTGGGAAGACTTAATAAAAAAATTGACACTGCAAATCTTTTAAAAATTTTAATTTTTTCCTATATTGGAAATATTTTGGGTTCAATTTTGATTTCATATTTATTTAAAATGACTGGAGTTTCTCCTGAATATAATGAAGCTCTATTAAAACTAGCCACTGGAAAGACGAGTTTTGACTTTCTCCCACTACTTTTTAAGGGAATTATGTGTAACATTTTAGTCTGCCTTGCAGTTTTAATTTGCTCAAGAAAAATTTCTGATTCAGCAAAGTTAATTTTAATTTTCTGGTGCATACTTGCCTTTGTAAGCCTTGGCTTTGAACATAGTGTTGCAAATATGACTTGTTTTGCACTGGCAAAAATTTTAAATCCAGAATTTTCTTTTGCCCTAATTCTTAAAAATTTAATACCTGTAACTATTGGAAATATTATTGGTGGTGCCTTAGTTGGCATAACTTATAATACTATAGCTTCTGAAAATTAAAATAGACGAGGTAAAAATCCTCGTCTTATTTTTTTCTAAATTTTACTATTGACTTGTAAATAAAAAATGTAAGGACCATAACAACCATTGTCACTATAAAAAGTCCAACTATATAATTGGGAAAGACATTTTTTATAGTAGCAAGGGCAGATCCTTCATAGGGCTCCTCTATAAAATAATAATTTGCATTAAGCTTTTTATTTAGTATTTTTATTATTGGAAGGGTAACAAGAATAAAAATAATTGGATATAAAATATCCTTTAACTTTGGCAAATATTCCTTGGAAAGGACAATATAAATTGGATAAAAAGAATTTATACCGTGAATTATCCAAGAAATAATGGCAACATAGGAATATTTATTTACTTGATCCCAACCTGGTGTAAATAAACTTAAAATTGCAGCTGGCATAAATAAATAATAAAGGCAGGCTTTAATAATTTTACTTTCATAAAAAGCATCTACTGCCATAAACTGGGCTCCAATTAAGCAAAGATGAAAAGGCAGGTATGAGCTATCATAATGCCCGTCAATTAAAACTGCTATAAGCCTAATAATTTCCAGTGTAATTGGAGTAAGGGCAATAATTTTTCTAAAAGTCTTATTTTCCTTCCATGGCTTATATAAGAAAATTCCAAATATTAAAATAATAAAAAGGCAAATAAAGTGGTAGGCACCGTAAAATTTGAAGCCAACCTCGCCATAATCTAAATCCCAAAAACTTCTCATCTATAATTAAATCCTTTATATTTTCTTCAAATATTTTAACATAGAAAGTTTAAAAAGAAATTAAAAAAATTTTTCAGCTGTTAAATTTATTTTAAAAATCTTTTCCACTAATTTCAATTTCTCCCACAATAAAAAGTGTAAAACTCCCCTTAGCAACTATTTTGTCGCCTTTCTTTGCTAGAACTTCTATTACTTCTGTACTTTTACCTGAGTGAATTATTTTTGTCTCAGAATAAATTTCTTCTCCCAGAAAAACACTTGAAATAAAGTTTACACTAGAGTCTAAAGTCACACCCTTCCTGCCCATGGCAATGGAAAGGCAGCCTGCTGCCGTATCCATTAGGGCAAAAGTTTCTGCTCCATGAAGAATATTATAGGCGTTAAATTGATTTTTCTCTGGCTTCATTTTTAAAACTAAATTATCGCCGCTAAGTTCTACTAAGCTTATATGGCTTCTCCTTACATATTCATCATTTTCAAATAATTTTTTAAAATTAATTATCTCCATTTCTCCCCCTATTAAAAAAAGAAAGTTGTCTTATATTTAAATCAACTAAATTGGAAACTGTAATGCCAATAAGTCTTAGCTTTTCGCCATCATAGGCTTCATCAAAGATTTCAAGACTCTTATTTAAAATATCATCTTTTTCATAAATAGCTATATCATAAGTTTTTGACCTGGTTTTGACTTTAAAATTTTCATTTTTCATCTTTAAAGTCAAAGTGTAGCCAGAAATTTCCTTTACAATCAAATCTTCTGAAACTTCTCTGGAAAATTCCCTTAAATAATTTATGAGTTCACTTCTATTTTTTGTTGCCTCAAAAGTTGACTCTGTGCCAAGACTTTTTCTAACAGCATTTGGTGTAACTTCTCTCTTGTCAATTCCCCTAATCCTATTGTAAATTTCTTCGCCACTTTTTTTTAACATATTTGCCAAAAAATCGTAGGATAAATTGTAAAGATCTTCAACTTTGTTTATTCCAATATTTCGAAGTTTTTTCTCAGACTTACTTCCAATGCCATGAACCTTTCTTATGTCTAGGGGAAATAAAATTTCTGGCACATCAGACTCTCTAATTATCATAACTCCCTTAGGCTTATTCCAGTCGCTTGCAAGTTTTGCCAAAAATTTATTGTAGGATAAACCTACACTTACACTAAGTCCAGTTTTCTCAAAAACTTTTCTTTGAATATCATATACAATATTTTCGTCGTAAGAAAGTCCACTGAGGTCCAGATAAGATTCATCAATGGAAACTTTTTCGATTTTATCTGTGTAAGATTTTAAAATGTCAAAAACCTCTCGAGATTTTTCCAGGTATCTCTCTCTTCTCATGGGTTTAATAATTAAGTGGTCACAGAGATTTTTTGCCATATACATAGGCATGGCAGAGTGAATCCCATAATCTCTCGCAATGTAATTAGCCGTAGTTACAACTCCATGATTGGACCTGCCGCCTACGACTAGAGGTTTTCCTATTATGCTTTTGTCATCTAGTTCTTCCACTGATGCATAAAAGGCATCAATATCAACATGTATAATAATTCCCATAAATATCACAGTTTTAGTATATCACAAGAACTTTTTATAAAGAAGACAATTTGATATAATTCTATAGAGGTGAGATTTTGAAAAGAAAAGTTGTGCTCTATGATTTTGACAAAACTGTAGTGGATTGTGAATCTATAGTTGAGCTTTATAAATATGCTTACAAAAATAAAAAAATAAATATTTTTAAAAGTCTCTTAAATTTATCTGCTGCCTATATAAAAGCTAAATTAAATTCTGATTTTACCATTATGAAAAACCAAATGGTATCTGTCATAAAATATTTTACAGAAGATGAACTAGAGGACTTCGTTACAAATTATCTCTATCCAAAATTTTTCTTCAAGGAATTTGAAGAGGAATTTTCTTCCTATGATGAAGACAGCATAAAAATTTTATGCTCTGCATCAGCCACAAATTATTTAATTTATGTTGGTGAACTCTTTTCCTTTGACTACATCATAGGTACAGACTTAGACAATGATTATAAATTATCTCGCGGCAATAACAAAAAAGACATAAAAGTAAAAAACATTAAAGAAATTCTAGAAAGAGATGGTATAGAAATAGACTACGAAAATTCTCTTGCCTACTCCGATTCCTATAAGGACGATAAATATATGCTTAGAATGGTAAAAAATAGATATTTAATAAATTCAAATGTAAATAAAAAAGGCTATGTAAACTTAACTTGGCATAGAAATAAATAAACTAAAAACCCCTGCTAAGAATATTCTATGAAAGAAAATATTCCAGCAGGGGTTTTTTAATTAATTTGAATTTATTTTATTATCTAAATTTCTAAAATATATTTTTCAATTAATTCAGCAATTTCATCATAGGATTTTTCTCCAAGAAATTCATAAACTTTTTTGCCCTCTTTATAAAAAGAAACTCTTGGCAATTGGAAAATTCCATTTTTCTCTGCAAAATCTTTATTTTTGTCCATATCCATGTAGTAGCAAGAAACTTCTCTAAATTCTTCTTCCAAGAGAACCTGCATAACCTCCATAAGTGGCTCGCAGTGAGAACATCTCTCTGCACCAAAGATAATAATGGCAGCTCTTTGATTTTTAATAGTAGCATCAAAATGATTTTCAGTAACATATTTTATTTTAGATTCATTTCTCTTTATAACTTTTTTATTTTCATCAAGGTCTTTTACTGATTCAGATTCTTGTGAAAGCGGGTCAATATCTATTGATAATTTTCCACCCCTTACATTAGTTATTTCTACAGACTTAAAATCCCCTGCACCCTTTAACTTAAAGTAAGAGGCATCTTCAATCTCTTGGATTTTATTTTCACTTTCGTCAACGCCAAGATAATCATAAGGATATCTATAAACCCTGTAAATCATATTATTTTTTAAAAGATTTTCTGTAGTAGTTCTGTAGGGACAAGTCCACTGCCAAACTATTTCCTTTGTATGAGTTATTTCAATTACAAGACCTTCTGTAGCAAGAGTTATAAGTGTATTGCCATTAGGCAGTCTTTGAAGATTTCCACCATAGGGCGAATAAAATTTATATCCATTCATAGGAATGGAAAAACCAAAATCTCTTGGATCCACTGACCAGTTAACTGATAAGGTCACTGGATTTATTTCGAGTATTCTTGAATAATTTCTTACAAAAGGTAAAAGTCCCGATGGAGAAGTAAGAGTTGGAGAACCATATCCACATCTTCCTCCATTGTCAAAAATTAAAAGATTTCCCTCGCCAGGTAGACCTTTCGGAATAATACTTGCAAAGGCAGAACCAACAACGGGATCAACTTTTTTAAAATCAGAAAAATTCGGACCAAGTTTATAACAAATACGAGATCTTTTTTTGTCTATAATGCCAATAATATTTGCAGCTCTAGCCGTAAATAAAATATTATCTGGATGAAATCTAGGATCTCCTTGATCAAACCATTTATTTTCTCCAATAGTTGAAATTGATGTAACATCCAGATAATTTCCACGAGGTTTTTCTGAATTTCTAAGATTAGGATTTCTATAAAGTACATTTTTCGCCTCTTCAGAAAATCCCAATTGTTCAAAATGTTCGCTAAAGGAAAATTTCCAAACAATATTTCCCTCATCATCAACCTCTAAAATTACATCATCTAAAATCATTTTATCAGAAATTCTTTTATCCTTTATAGTATCGTGAACTAATAAAAGAGTGTTACCTCCTTCAATAATTTTTTCACCAGGATAATAATAACCAAGAGAATTGCCTTCTCTTTGAAAATCAGAGTGAGCCCTAGCCATCCACTTTGGACGATAACCCCTGTCCTCTGTAAATTTAAATTTGTCAAAATCAAATAAAACTTTTCCATCTTTATCGAACTCAATGAGTTTTATGCCGTCGCTGACTCCAAAATCAGATGACCTAAAAGAAGAAATGCTCATTATATTTTTATTGGGAAGCATTTTTGCAGGCATAGGATTTACTGAATATCTTTTTAGCTCAGTGCCATCCATTTTAGTAATAAGAGCTCCATCCTTTGCTGTTGAGATTAAATTTATGCCATTGTAGGCCTTTTCTCTATTGTAGACTACTGTTCCCCTTGGATAGACTCTCATTTTACACCCCTATTTCTAATGTACTTCTCTGCATAAACTGTAGCAATTGCACCATCATTTGCCGCCGTAACAATTTGTCTTAAAGGTTTTTGTCTTATATCTCCTGCAGCAAAAATTCCTTCAACAGATGTCCTCATAAATTCATCAGTTTTTATAAAACCAAAATTATCTAAATCTAAAATATCTTTCACAAAAAAAGAATTCGGGCTCATGCCAGCAAAAATAAAAATCCCATCAGTAGTTACTCTAGTATTAGTATTATCAGATAAATCTAAAATATCAAGGCTATTTACCCTATCATTTCCATAAATTCCCTCAAGCTTTGAGTGCCAAGTATAGGAAACCTTGGGGTTCTTTTTAATTTTCTCGACTTCCAAATTATTACCATCAAAATTTCCCTCTTCATGAATAATAATCATATTAATAGAATTGGCAAAATTAGAAAGATAATCAGCCTCTTCAAGGGCAAGATCTCCTGAACCCAAAATATGTATGTCCTTGTCCTTAAAATAATCAGCATCACAAGTAGAGCAATAAGACACACCACGACCAGCAAATTCAGTTTCACCAGGCACATTTATCATCTTTGCATAAGTTCCCGTAGCAATAATAATAGCCTTAGAAGAAAATTCCTTACGCCTAGAAGTAGTTAGCTTAAATCCCTCATCTATCTTTTCTATCTTAGAAACAGTTCCATAGCAAAACTCATTAGTACTAAAATTTTCTGCTTGTTCTCTAAATTCATTAATAAGATCTCTTCCAGAAATTTCCTTAAAACCAGGATAATTAATGACCTTTGGAGTGTCATTAACCCTACCACCAAAGGAAAATTTTTCAATAATAAGAGTATTTAAAAGAGACCTACCAGCATAAATGGCAGCACTTAAACCAGCAGCACCAGCACCAATTATAATTAAATCATAATTTTTCATCTAATCACCTCAAATAGAATCCACAGGATTTTGCGGAGCCTTCTTAATAATTTTAAACTTGCCATCATGATAATCACAAATATTAAACTCGGCGTTTCTCCTTACCCTATTAATCCAAAAATTTTTCATAGGCACATTTTCCATAATTGAATACATAGCGACAATAGTTACCCCATGAGTTACAACTAAAATATTTTTGTCAAGCTCAGGATAAACAGCATATTCAAAAAATTTTTCCACTCGCCTTCTAAGATCATAAAGACTTTCACCATCTATTCTGTTGTAGGAATGTGGCTTTTCAAAATAAAGTTTGTGAAGCCAAGTGTCATCTTTTCTCACATCTTTAATATTCTTCCCTGACCAATAACCTACATCTATTTCACGAAGCAGAGAAGTCTTTACAATATGTTGATTGGGACAAATGAGTTTAGCAGTATCATAAGCTCGACCAAGATCAGATGAATAAACACTGTCAAAATGGATGTCCTTACATTTTTCGTGAAGAATTTTACCCATCTCAATTCCCTCTTTAGTAAGTGGCGAATCATCTTGTCCTTGAATAATTCCAGCCCTGTTCCATTCAGTTTCCCCATGTCTTGTAAAATAAATCCTCATACTCCCCTCACAATCTATATAAAAAAATTTACATCCCTATTAATATTATATATTATAAGAAAAAACAATTAAAGTATGAAAAGAATTACCAGTAGAAAAACAAATCTGCAGATGGTGTAAGCTTATTGCATTGTAAACCTTTTAATTATAGAATTAATATAAATAGGATTAACAATAAATATTTTTAAAGGAGGAACTTATGAAAAAGAAAATATTTGCAATAATCTTTGCCTTTGCCTTAGTATTTTCATCTGCTATATTTTTATCAGCAGAAAATACTTATGCAGAAGCAAAAACATTTACTGTAACGAAGAGAGAAGCAAATAATTCTAATGCTACAGAAGAGCCTGTTGGCGAATACGATACTTTGTTTGATGCCATTGGCGCTTGTAAACAACAAGATTTATCTAATGAATATATAGTCACTATGAATAAAGACTATGAGGTGCCAGAAAATGAAGGTATGAATGACAGAAGCCATGTTAATATACTCTTTAGATCAGCGCCAGGACAAAAGTATACATTGAAAAGAAATGGTACAAGAATATGTTTTTATGTTAGTTCCAATTGCAACATGCGTGTAGAAAATGTCATTTTAGATGGTAATAATGATGGAGAGCTTACATCTATTTCAGATAATGGTGAACTTACATTGGGAAATGGTACTGTTGTACAAAACTTTATTGATGTTCCATCTGCAGATGGTCCAGCTATTTATATGATTGGTAAATCAACACTTAATATTGAAGATGGTGTTACTTTAAGAAACAACACAGGCAAAAATATTGGCGGAGTTATTGGTGATAATTCTAAAGATACAACCATAAATATCAAGGGAGGTACATTTACAGGAAATTCTTGCGCAAGATACGGTGGAGTTATAGCTTCTTACGGAACTATAAACATATCCGGAGGTGTATTTAATAATAACTCTTCTAAAGAAGGCGGAGTTATTGCATCTTACGGAAAGTTAAATATTACTGGTGGAGTTTTTGAAAATAATAAAGCAAAAACAAACGGAGGAGCTATTCGACTCGGTCAAAAAGCAATAGCTAGCATAACAGGAGCAAGTTTTAATAAAAATGAAGCAAAGTTTGGCGGAGCTATATATAATTCAAATGAGCTTATTATAAATAATGGTGTTATATTTAGTGAAAACAAATCAAATGATAACGGCGGAGCCATTATTAACTACGGTAAGTTAACTGTTAATGATGGAACTTTTAAAGGCAATGAAGCAAAAAACGGCGGAGCAATTTCATCAACTTCAGACTACGGTAAATTAACTATTGCCGGCGGAACTTTTGAAAATAATAAAAGTACCGGCACATGGGGCGGCGCTATCGTCGCAAAAAATGAAGTAAGTGTGAAGAATGCGACTTTTGATGGCAATGTTTCCGGCAACGGCGGTGCAATTTTTGCCTACGATGCAAATGATGCAGCAATAGTAAATTGTACCTTTAAGAACAACAGTGCAACAAATGAAAACACTGTAAAACATGGCGGGGCACTTTTTGTAAATGATAGCAAGAATGTTTCCATAAAAAGCAATACATTTATTAAAAATACGGCGAAAGATGGCGGAGCTTTGAATATAACAGGAGTAGAAGGAGTTATAGAAGATAATACCTTTGAAGAAAACTTTGCAGATAGATTTGCTTCTGCTTTTCATGTAAAAGATTCAGCACCTTCCATAAAAAATAATATCTATAAAAACAATGGAATGAAAGATGACAAGACAACTGCCTATGCAACACTTATGGTTGAGAGTGTTATGTCAGGGGAAGAACTCACAATTGAAAATGATAAGTTTGAAAACAATGCAGCCTCTGACAGCGGCGGTGCAGTCGTTGTACAAAATGGAACAGTAAACTTAAAGGGCTGTGAGTTTACAAATAACAAAGTGTCTGAGTATGGCGGTGCGATTTATATTACACGAAATGCAACAGTAAATATAACAAACTCTAAATTCATAGGAAACTCTGCAAAAAGAGGCGGAGCAATAGTTACTGAATTATTCTCACAAGCAAACCCTGCAGAAAAAGAAAAATATGCAAACTTAACTATTGCAGATGATGCTGTGTTCGACAAAAACTTTGCAAGTGACGGATACTTTAACCCACCTATGAACTACAAGGATTTCCCTGACCTTAAATTTAAAACAACATCTCTTATGGGACAACTTCGTGCTATTAAAGCTGATATGAAGACTTACGAAAAAGTTGACAGCCTTTTAAATAACTACGATGTCTACTATGTAAATCCTTTAGTTACAGTTATTTATGATTCTAATGGTGGAAGTCCAGCAGAAAAAATTTATGGCGAAGAACTTGAATCTGAAAATGATGAAATTAAACCAGCCAATCACAAAGTAAAGACAATAAAGGAAACAGGTCTTACTAAGGACGGATTTGAGTTTAAGGAATGGAACACTCAAGCTGATGGAAAGGGCACTGCATATAAAGATGGGGAAGAAATGAAAATTTCCAGCAACCAAGTTCTCTATGCAATTTGGAATGAAAAAGCCCCAAGTCCAGAACCTCAACCTGAACCAAAGCCTGAGCCTCAACCCGAACCAAAGCCTGAACCTAAACCAGATGTTAAAAATGAAACTGAAATAAAAGTTCACGAATATGTTGAAACTTTTCCAGTCTTTGTACAAGCTGATCCTGTGAAAAAAGTTGAAGAAAAAATAAATGATACTCATATAGGATATATCAGTGGCTATCCTGATAATACTGTAAAAGCTGATGGAAATGTTACAAGAGCTGAAGCTGTAACAATGCTGGTTAGACTAAAGGCTTATCCTTTAACTGAAGGCGAAGAAATCTTTAAAGATGTCAAGGCAAATGCTTGGTACGCAGCTTTTATAAGTGCCGCTTACAAAAATAACATTTTAGAAGAAAAGAAAGGCGAAGCTTTTAGACCTGATGAAAAAATTACAAGAGGAGAACTTGCACAGCTAATTTCTCACATTGATAAGAAAAATAATGCAAAGGCAACTTTTTCTGACATTACTGGTCACAAATATGAAGCTGCTATAAATCAAAGTTTTGGAAATAAAAGAATTTCTGGTTATCCTGATGGAACATTTAAACCAGACAATGCAATTACAAGAGCTGAAACTGCTAGGATTTTAAATAGTCTTTTCGACAGAAAAGTAAATAAAAAGGGACTTTCTAATGTTTTAGATGATCTTAAAATTTATAAAGATTTAGATAAAAATCACTGGGCTTACTACGAAATAATGGAAGCTTCTTACACTCACCAATACGAAAAATCTGAAAAAAATGCTATTGAAAATTGGATAAAGATTGTTAAATAATTTAAAATCTTAAATTAAAATGCCGAGATGACTTTTACAAATATCTTGTAAAAAATCATCTCGGTTTTTTATCTTTCTTCTAATTCCTTTGAAAGGGCTCTTGCTTCTTTTATTATTTCTCTTGGATAATTTAAATTATCTAAAATTGCAATGGCGTTACGGCTTGTGGCTGGACCTTCTTTTAATAAATAGTCAAATTTTATGTCTCCATCTTCTATTTTTTCTTCAAAGTGCATATTTTTATATAGGTCCTTTAATAAAATTGTAAGCTCAATGTCGTGAGTTGCCGCCACTACATGATTATTTCTTGCTAAATATTTTAGTGTCGCTGTAGCTGAAGCTATTCTATCAATGGTGTTTGTTCCCCTAAATATTTCGTCAAGTAAAATTATTTTTTCTTCATCATCTTCTATCATGTCTCCTATTGCCTTGGACTCTGCCATAAAATAGGATAGATTTTCCATTATTGAGTCTGATATATCAATGGCTGAAGTTAATTTCATTGGCTTTATTTCAAGCCTTTCACCAAAGAAAATTCCAAAGCTTAAAGAAAAGACTGCGTTAATTCCTATAGTCCTAAGGTAAGTTGATTTTCCTGATGCATTTGATCCTGTTAAAATTATTGATTTTTCTAAATCTAAATCATTGGGCACTGGGTCTTTTAAGAGTGGGTTGTATAAGTTTTTGCCAGAAATTTTTTCTCCATAGTCTGCAAAATTTGTGCCATAAGCCTTTGAAATTGAAATAATTCCAATTTGGCAGTCTATTTTTCCTATTAAGTAATATAGTTTATGAATTTCTTCTCCGTATTTTTTGAAATGTTTTTGCGCTTTTGAAAATCTTCTCGCCTCTGATAAAAATAATACATTTTTGTAGGTTTCTGCAAAGTCCATCTCTGCATTGCCTGTCAAAAATCCAAAGGACTTTAAAGTTCTCTTTAGAGGAGCAAGGTCTCTTAAAATATTTTCTAGCTCCTGAAGTTCTTCTGTGAAAAGGTCATTTTTATTTTTCGCCAAGTTTTCTGATACAAATAAAATACTTTTTAATCTAACTAAACTTTCCAATTTACCTAAAGTTATTTCATTAAATTTTTTATAAATGTAAATGTTAATGCCAAGAAGGGCAAAGATAAATAAAATTGCCTGAGCTCTTAATAAAATAAATAGAAGGATTATATAAAGAGCTGTGAGGGAAAAAACTTTTGCCCCTATTTCAAGTTCCTTATCTACTTTAACTTCTTCTTCCACTAAATTTAGGACATCTTCTTTGAAGTAACCAATCTTTCCCAGTTGAAACTGGATGTCCAGAAGCTGGTCAACCCTATCTTCATTGGCTTTTAAATTATTTTGAATCTTAAAAAGCTCAGCTTCATCTAAAATCAAATTTTTTATTCTATAATAAAAATATTCAAGACCCAGCCTTGTCATATTGTGATTCATCTTCTCGATTATTTTGTCGAAGTTTAAATCAGCTGCTGTTATTTCAGATAAATTTCCGCCAAGCCTTTTATGTATGCCGTCAATTTTTCCCTTAAATTTTTTTGAGTGAATTTTTCCAAAGTTTTTTCTTATTTCTGCTCGCAAAATTCTTTCGTTTTTTATTTTTATGTAATAATCATATAAAAAAATTACTCCAGTAAAAGCAAATAATAAAATAATCGGTGCGTAATAATCCTTCATGTCATCCTCCTCTTTATCTCTTTCCAATATTTTATTACAAGGAGCTTGTCATTACAATGGATAAAGAATACAAAAAAAGACTGCCCACTAAAAGTGAACAGACTTAAAAATTTATTTTAGCCTAAATTTATATTTTTTCTTATATTAGCCTCTAAAGTTTTTATTTTTTAATAGGAGCCCTCTAATTATTTTATTTCTTTTTGTATTTTACAGAACTAATAAAGGATGCAAAAAGAAGTATCCCAAAATATGGCACTAAAGTTTTTAAAAAATCCAGCTCATTTCTTTCATAAAGATAATACAAAAATACACCTGTCATAAAAGTTGTACTTGCAAAAAAGGAATACTGTATAAATTTAAAAAATTTTTGCTTTTTCATCTTATTTCATCCGTCCCTATTAAGTGCTTAAACCTTAAAACTTAAAATATTATGTAAAAGGCTGTTCATTTTAAAAAACAAACAGCCTTAAAATTATTATTTAATTATTTGCAGTTTGGAAATAATTCGTCAAAGTTTTTAAGAATTACATGTCCAATGTCGTCTTGAGCGTCGATAGTTGAGCCACCAATGTGTGGTGTTACATAAAGTCTATCTAGTTCAAATAATTTGTTTTCAACTGGAACATCTTGAGTGTCAAGTCCGCCAGAGCCAAGTTCGTTAGAAAGTGTATCTAAGTTTGCTCCGCCTAGTTTGCCATTTTTGATGTAGTCGTATAGGTCATCTTCGTTAACAATTCCGCCACGAGCAGCGTTTATTATGCAAGCTCCGTCTTTCATCTTTTCAAATTCTTCTTTAGCAAATAAGTCCTTAGTGTCAGGAGTTAGTGGCATGTGAAGAGTGATAATGTCAGATTCTTTTACAAGAGTATCGAAATCAACAAGTTTAGCATAGTCAACTTTGATATCTTCTGGTTTTAAGAATGGGTCATAAGCAAGAACGCTCATGTGGAATACATTAGCGATTTCTCCAACTCTTCTACCAATTGCACCAAAACCACAAATTCCTAGAGTCTTGTTTCTAAGTTCTCTACCAATCCATCTATATTTGTTCCAGATTCCACCCTTAACTTCGTTTTGAGCCTGTACAGAATTTCTGTAAAGGTCTAACATTTTTGCAAAAACAAGTTCAGCAACTGCGTTTGCATTTTGTCCTGGAGAGTTTTTAACTGGAATATTTTTTTCTTTTGCATAGTCAAGGTCAATGTGGTTAGTTCCTGTTGAACCAACGAAAATTGCCTTTAAGTTTTTAGCAGCATCAAGAACTTCTTTGTTGATGAATGGGTCAACTCTCATGAATAGGAAATCATAAGGTTCAATAATTTCTGCTAATTTTTCAGAAGTTGGAAGCATAACTTTATCAAGTTCAATACCTCTTTCTTCTAGTCCCTTGTCAATTACATCTGACATATAATCTACCATTAACGCTTTCATTTACATCCTCCTTAAAATTTTTATGTACTTCGTTACATCTCTATTTTAGTTTAAAATGAAATCTTTTTCAAGCTCATTTATTAGCTTAAAATAATTAATACTATTTTTTAAAAAAGCCCTTGGAAAACCATTTTATATTTACTTTAAGTTAATGGTTTGTCCAAAGGCTGGCCTTTATACTTCAATTGATTTTTTTCTTAGATTATCTAAAACTTTTTTTGCAAGGGCAAAGGTAATTAGGGCAGTTATAAAATCTGCTGTTGGAGGTGCGTACAAAAGTCCCTTTACTCCAAATAAGTTTGCGTAAATATAGGCAAAGGGCACAAGAAGAAGAACTTGTCTTAATAGAGAAATTAAAATCCCTCTCTTGGCAAGTCCTATGGATGTTAAAAATCCCATAGTAACTGGTTGGGCTCCATTTAAAAAAGTAAAGAAGAGCATAATCCTAAATAATTTTATGGCAAAGTCAAAATATAAGTCGCTACCTCCTCCAAAGAGCATAATTATTTGTCTTGGAAAGATTTGAAAAATTATAAAGGAAATTGATGAAACTATAAGGGAATATTTTATTGCAAGTTTATAAACTTCAACAACTCTTTCATAATTTTTTGCCCCATAATTAAAGGAAGAAATTGGTTGAAGTCCTTGGGAAAGTCCAATATTGACACAGAAAAACACCATGCTTACCTTCATTACAATTCCCACTGCCGCAAGAGGTATATTTGCTCCATATTCTGACAAAGATCCATAGTATCTATAAAAATTATTCATAAGTATTTGTACAAATAATATAGCAGCTTGATTAAATCCACTTGCAGCACCAAGCCTTGCAATATTAATAATCTTATCTATTTGAAATTCAAAATATTTTCCCTCTAGGTCCACAGATTTAAAATGTCTTGTAAAATAAAATATTATCATTAGAAAAGAAAAGAATTGTCCCAAAACAGTTGCATAAGCTGCTCCTGCCATGCCCATGTCAAAGACAAAAATAAAAATTGGGTCTAAAATTAAATTTATGACAGCACCTACTACCATGGAGTACATGGAAAATTTTGGTGCCCCATCAGCTCTTATTAAAGTTGAACCACCATTTACTAGAATTAAAAATATGAATCCATAAGAAGTTATGGACACATACTCTATGGCATAGTCCATAATTTCCTTTGTTGCGCCAAAAGTTTTTAAAAAAGTTTCCATATATAAGTGAGTTATTATTGTAAAGGCAAAACCTGCTATAGTGGCAAGACTTATGGAATTTTTGATGTAGTGCCTTGCAAGCTCATTTTGTCCTCTTCCCAATGAAATATTAAAATTTGCAGCTCCACCTATGCCAGATAGAAGTGCAAGAGCTGTGCAAATTGTAACAAGAGGAAAGGCAACATTTGTTGCAGCATTACCCAACATCCCCACAGAGTTTCCTATAAAAATTTGGTCTACAATATTATATAAGGAGCTTATTATTAAGGCAAAAATACTTGGTAGAGCAAATTGTATAAGTAGTTTTTTTATAGGGTCTCTTCCTAAAATATTTTCTTCTTTCATCTTTTACCTCCTATATTATGAAAAATTTTTAAAATTTTAAAAGTTACTTAAAAATAAAAAGACGCATATGCGTCTTTAGTTAAAAATCAAATATCAAGATACATCCTCAAAAGTCCAAGAATTAGAAGATGCACTGGATAAAATAAATAATTAAAAATTTTATTTTGTTTTCCCTTTTCACCATTATACATTATAGTTAGACCAAATCCAAGTATTGACCAAACTTCTTTAATAATACTTAAATAGGCAAGGACTGCTGAAGTAACAGGTTTATTGTAAAATATATAAAAGAAGAAAGCTGTGAGGATTGCGTGGAAATCATAATCTCCTGACACAAAAGTGCTAGCAAAGTACATGACAATTAAAAGTGGAATTGATATAAATTTCCACCACTTGCGAATTTTATCCTCAAATTTGTTTCTAAATTCATCTAAGATCCATATAAAAATTAATGATAGAGCCAGAGAAAATAGGACATTATTTAATCTAAATTCTAAAAATACTTTTGAGGAAAACATATCATAGGGCACTTCAGAAATCACTGCAAAGAAAAGTAAATTTAGTAAATATTTTTTCCTGCTGTGAGTTTTAAAAAATCCTTCCACTATAAAAAAGGAAAATAGAGGAAAGGCAATACGACCTAAAACATCAAAGACTGTAGAAATCTTTGAGAGAGTGGATCCCACTTCAAGATAAGGTAAAATTATGCCCTTATTTATGTGGTCAATTAGCATAGAAATAAAGGCAATGTACTTTAACTGTGCCCCATTTAAAATTTGAATTTTTTTTAATTTTTCATTGTTAAATCTTTCCATTTTTCTTCTCTCTTATAAAATTATTGTCATTTTTTCTTAATTCTTTTTAAAATTATCTTTTAAATCTTTATAGTCTATCATAATATTTTCTATTATATCTTTTACACTTTCAATTTTATTTAAATACTCGTAGCCTTCTCCTGCCATGACAGATCCCCAGTCTACATCTCCATCTAAGACAGCTTTTTTGCCAGATCCTTTTGCGTATTTTTCAAACTCATCTTCCCCAAGCTTATTTATTTCAATTTCTAAAAGTTTTTCAGCCAATTTATTTTTGTAACATCTTATTGGATGAGATGTTGTAATTCCTGTTACAATTGTATCTCTGTCACTGGCATCGATTAAAAGTTTTTTAAAATTTTCATGAATTGGGGCTTCCCTTGACACTAAAAATCTTGTGCCCATTTGAACTCCACTTGCTCCCAAAATTTCTGCAGCAAGAATTTGTCTTCCTGTGTAAATTCCACCAGCAGAAATCACAGGAATTTTTACAGAGTCAGCAATTTCTGGAAGTGCTGGAAAAGTATTTAGCTTACCAATATGTCCTCCTGCTTCTGCTCCTTCAAAGACACAGGCAGTGGCACCAAGACGCTCAACTTTTTGCGCCATTTTTTTATTGGCAATAATTGGAATTACCTTTAAACCATTTTTTAGCCAATAATCAAAATATTTCTCAGGATTTCCCGCACCACAAGTTATAATTTTTACTTCCTCTTCCACAATTATTTTATTAAGCTCATGAATTTCAGGATGAATCATTACCATATTTACGCCAAAGGGCTTATCTGTCATCTTTTTTATTTTTCTTATTTCAGATCTAACTTCCTCTGGACTAAAGCCACCACTTGCTATCATGCCAAGACCACCAGCTTCTGAAACCGCTCCAGCAAGTTCTGCTGTAGAAATATTTGCCATGGCGCCTTGCAAAATTGGATACTTAATATTTAAAATATCATGAATTTTCATATAACCTCCAAGTTTTTTAAATATATAAAATAATTAAACTTAGTAAATTATTGTAACTTTATCAAAAATTTAGTCTTTAACTTAATTATCTACAAAAACATATTAAAATAAAAAACCAGAGAAAATTTTAACTCTGGTCTAAATATTTCCTACTTTCTAAATTCACCGTGACCAAATATTATATACTTGTAGCTTACAAGCTCATCTAAGCCAACTGGTCCCCTTGCGTGGAGTTTTTGTGTTGATATGCCAAGTTCTGCTCCCTTGCCAAATTCTCCACCATCTGTAAATCTTGTTGATGCATTGACATAGACGCAGGCAGAGTCAACTTCTTCTAAAAATTTCATTGCCCTCTCATAGGATTTTGTCAAAATTGCTTCAGAGTGTCCCGTAGAATATCTTGTGATGTGGTCAATTGCTTCATCAACATCTTTTACAGTCTTGACAGAAAATTCGTAGTCAAGATATTCACGTCCAAAGTCATCTTCTGTAGTAGGGACTGCCTTTTTAAATTTCTTAATAGATTTTTCATCTGCGTGAACTTTAATATTATATTTGTCGATTATATCATTTAACAAGTCATAAAACTTGTCTTCTAGATTTTCATTAACCACAAGAGATTCCATGGCATTGCAAACTCCAATTCTTTGTGTTTTTGCATTTTCTATAATCTTTATAGCCTTTTCTATATCAGCATCTTCATCAACATAAATGTGACAATTGCCAACGCCAGTTTCAATTACAGGTACCTTGGCATTTTCCACAACAGAATTAATTAGAGATGCTGAGCCTCTTGGAAGTAAAAGGTCTACATAGCCTTTAAGCTGCATTAATTCCTTTGAAGATTCTCTTGAAGTGTCCTTTACTATTTGCACAAAATTTTCGTCATAGCCAGCATTTTTTATGCCCAGTCTTATGGCATCAGCAATGGCAATATTTGAATTTATAGATTCTTTCCCACCACGAAGAATTATGGCAGAAGATGCCTTTAAGGACAAAATGGCAGCATCAAGAGTAACATTTGGTCTTGATTCATAAATTATGGCAATAACTCCCATGGGAACAGTTTTCTTTCCAATTAAAAGTCCTGCATAATTTTCTTCCATGGACAAAACTTTTCCTACTGGGTCCTTAAAATCTATAACATCATCAATAGATTTTGCCATGGCTTCAATTCTCGCCTCATTTAAAAGAAGTCTATCAATTAAACCTTCAGGCATATTATTTTCTCTGCCCTTTTTTATGTCCATTTCATTGGCAGCTAAAATCTTTTTACTTTCAGATAAAAGTGAATTCTTAATAGATGCCAGCATTTTATTTTTTTCAGCTGTATTTAATTTTTTTAATTTGTAAGAAGCTTCCTTTGCAATTTTTCCAAGCTCTTTAACACTTAAAATATGTTCCAATTTCTTCTCCTTTAACTATATCTCTAATTGTCTTCATGTTTTCTCCAGATGCAATTACAACCTGGATGTTTTTTTCTATAGCAAGCTTTGCTGCCTTAATTTTTGTATACATTCCGCCAGTTCCAACATTGGATTCTGTTTCCTTTGCCATACCTTCAACATCATTAATATTATCCACTTGGTGAATAATTTTTGCATCCTTATTTTTTCTCGGATCGTCTGTATAAAGTCCCTCTATATCTGTAAGCATAATCAAAAGATCTGCTTCTGTAATTCTTGATATTATGGCAGAAAGTGTATCGTTATCGCCAAATTTTATTTCATAAGTGGAAATTGTGTCATTTTCATTTATTATTGGAATGGCATTCATTCCCTGCAATTTTTCAAAAGTATTTTTTGCATTTTCTCTCATCTCGTCATCTTTTTCAATTTGTCTTGTGAGAAGTATTTGCGCAGAGTTGTAACCATAGGAAATAAGTGACCTATCATAAATATTTGTTAGGGCTACTTGACCAACTGCTGCTGCAGCTTGTTTAACTGAAGTCTCTTTTGGTCTTTCAGATAAATTTAATTTTGCACGACCTGCTGCAATGGCACCTGAAGATACTAAAATAACATCAATACCTTTGTTTTTTAAATTAGCAATTTCAAAGCACAATTCATCAATTTTTTGTAAATTTATTTTTCCATTGTCATGAGTAATAGATGATGATCCAACTTTTATGACAACTTTTTTTATTTCTCTTGAAAATTTTCTCATTTCAATCACCTTAGATATAATATACTTTAAAATTTTACATTAGTAAATATTTTTTGTCATTTATAAGAAAAAAGTAGACTTTTAAATAAATAATCATAGCATTTTAAATTTCTTTTACCTAAAATTTTCCTTATGCTATAATATCCTTGGAGTGTGATTATTTTGCCAAAAATTTTAAGAAAAAAAGAACTTGCGCCAAATATTTATTTATTTGACATATATGCACCTAAAATTGCAGCTTCTGCAAAACCAGGTCAATTTATTATTTTAATAGCAGACAAATATTCTGAGAGAATACCTCTCACAATTTCTGATTACAATGTAGAAAGAGGCAGCGTGCAAATAGTTGTACAAGCTTCTGGAGAATCCACTAAAAAAATTGCAGCCTTTGAAGAAGGAGAAAACTTTAAAGATTTTGTTGGACCTCTTGGTCACGCATCTGATTTTTGCGACATGGACCTTGAATCTTTAAAGGACAAAAAATATCTATTCGTTGCTGGCGGCGTTGGAACTGCACCAGTTTATCCTCAAGCAAAATTTTTTAAGGACCATGGACTTCACTGCGACATAATTATTGGAGCAAAGTCAAAAGAATTTGTAATCCTAGAAGATGAATTAAAATCTGTCTGCGACAATTTATACATAGCAACAGATGATGGTTCTTACGGTTTTAAGGGTCTTGTTACTGATAAAATCGTAGACTTAATTGAAAATGAAAATAAAAAATATGATCATGTGGTTTCAATTGGACCTATGATTATGATGAAGTTTGTTTGTTTAACTACAAAAAAATATAATCTTCCAACAACAGTTTCCCTTAACCCAATAATGGTGGATGGAACTGGAATGTGTGGAGCTTGTCGTGTTAGCATAGATGGCAAAACTAAATTTGCCTGCGTTGATGGACCAGAATTTGACGGTCACCTAGTTGACTTTGACTCTGCAATGAAAAGACAAAGACAATACATCAACAACAAGAAGACTAAGACAATAAAAGATCACCACTGCACAATGGATCTTGCAGTATCTGATCACTTAGCAGAATCTGTCCAAGATAAAAACTTAGAAGGTCAAGAAAAAGATGGCTTTGTCATAAAAAAAGCTGAAGACAGATTTAAACGCGTGCCAATTTCTGAACAAGCACCCGAAGAGAGAAATAAAAATTTCAAAGAAGTTTGCCTTGGCTACACAGCAGAAGAAGCTGTAGAAGAAGCAAGCAGATGTCTTAACTGTAAAAAACCTGGCTGTGTTGGTGGTTGCCCTGTCTCCATTGACATACCTGGCTTTATAAAGGAAATTGCCAATGGTAATTTCAAGGAAGCTTATAAGGTTCTTTCCCTTTACACATCTCTTCCTGCAGTTTGCGGAAGAGTTTGTCCACAAGAAACACAATGTGAAGAAAGATGCGTCCTTTTAAATCGTGGCGACTCTGTTTCCATTGGTAAGCTTGAAAGATTTGCAGCAGACTATGCAAGACGTCACCAAATTAAAGAAGTTGGCGAAATAAGAAAACTAAATAAAAAAGTTGCTGTTGTTGGAGCAGGTCCTGCAGGTCTTACTTGTGCAGGTGAACTTGCAAAAATGGGTTACGATGTGACAATTTTTGAAGCCCTTCAACAATCTGGTGGAGTTTTAATTTACGGCATACCAGAATTTAGACTTCCCGATGAAGTTGTGGAATACGAAGTAGAAAATATTAAAAATCTCGGCGTAAAAATTGAAAACAACTTTGTCATAGGAAGAACTATGACTATTGACGACATAATAAAAGAAGGCTACCAAGCTGTCTTTATTGGCTCTGGCGCAGGTCTCCCTAAATTTATGAATATACCTGGAGAAAATTTAAATGGAGTTTACTCTGCAAATGAATTTTTGACAAGAAATAATTTAATGAGATCCTTTGACGAAGAATATGATACTCCAGTTAATGTTGGCGAAAAAGTTGCCGTAATAGGTGGTGGAAATGTAGCAATGGATGCTGCAAGAGTTGCCAAGAGACTTGGTGCTGATGTTTCTATTGTCTATAGAAGAACTGAAAAAGAACTTCCTGCAAGAACTGAAGAAGTTCATCATGCCAAGGAAGAAGGCATTAAATTTGAAATGCTAACTGCTCCAGTGGAAATTCTTGGAGACGATGAAGGCTGGGTTAAGTCCCTTAAATGTGTGAGAAATGAACTTGGAGAACCTGATTCATCTGGAAGAAGAAGACCAGTGCCAATAAAAGGCAGCGAATATGAAGAAAAATTCCAAACTGTTATCATGGCTCTTGGAACAAATCCAAACCCACTAATTTCTTCAACTACAAAAAATCTTGACATAGAAAAATGGGGCGGCATAATTGTAAATGAAGAATCACAAACATCTCGTAAGGAAATCTTTGCCGGTGGAGATGCCGTTACAGGATCTGCAACAGTAATCCTTGCCATGGGCGCAGGAAAAAATGCAGCAAAATCTATCGATGAATTTTTAAGAAATAAATAAGATAATAAATAAAAAATTAGGGAAGAGCGAAAACTCTTCCCTTTTTTATATTATTTTTTAAAAATGCAAAGCCAAACTGCCCTATCTTGACTCCTTACCCTGTGAATTTCGTGAGGTCTTATCTCCAAAGTGTCTCCCTTTTCTAAACTTATAATCCTTCCATTATCATATTCTATTTGTGCCTTGCCCCTTAATAAGAATACAATTTCAAGTTCCTCTTGGTCGTAAAACCCCGTGACTTGATTAAGTGACATAGTCCTAATTATTTTTAAACTATCATCTTCATAAATTTTTTCTTCAATTTCTCCATCATTGGAGAATTTTATATTTTTAAAAATATTGTATAATTCTTTCATGACCCCATTATAGCACGATTTTAATGTCAATTTATCTTTGTAAAAGTATTTGCTATAATTATAAAAAGAGGTGCTATATGTTTAGAGAAATGAGAAGAATAAAACAAGAGCTTCCCCTTGATGAAGCTAAAAAATTGCTTAAAGAAAATAAAAGAGGAGTCCTTTCTTTTAATGGCGACGATAATTACCCCTATTCCCTTCCCATAAATTATTTTTATGATGATGAAGAGAATAGAATTTATTTTCATGGTGCAAAGACGGGCTACAAGGTGGATTGTATTGAAAAAAATAACAAATCATGTTTTGTAACTTATGGAGACGAAGAGCTTTCAGATAATGGTTGGTCTTATTACCTAAAAAGCGTAATTGTCTTTGGTAAAATAGAAATAGTAAAAGACCAAGAGCTTGCTGCAAGAAAATTAAGTGAACTTGCTTCAAGATACTATCCTTCTCTTTCAGAGGTTGATGCAGCCATGGTAAGAAGTTTTAAAAATGTCTTAGTTTATTATCTTGACATTGAACATATGACTTGTAAGAAAGTTCATGAAAAATAAAAATTTCTCACTAAAAAAGCCAAGGAAAATAAACCTTGGCTATTTTTATATATTTAATTCTCTTTCTTTTAGCATCTTTTCTCTTTGCCCTGCCCTATAATGAGCAAATATTGAGCCAATTAAATTTTGAACTACAGAAAAAATTGCTCCTGGAAGGGCTGCCAGTGGATTTAGGGCAAAATTTGTATTTGCAAGTACCACTGCAAGACCTGAATTTTGTGTTCCAACTTCAATAGATAAAGTTGACTTCTTATCATAATCAAGACCAGTTAATTTCCCTACTCCAAGTCCAACTAAAAGTCCCAAAAAGTTGTGAATAATTACATACCTTTATGATGGAAATAAACATTGACATAAAGGATACTTCAACAATTGAGCCTGCCATTAAATAGACAAGTAGAGGCGTAACTATTGGCGCAAGTAAAGTTGATGCAACTGTAAGAAGAACTGAATAAGCAAGATCCCCTTCTGCAATGTGAGAAAGTACATTTGATGCAGTTCCACCAGGGCAAGCTCCCACTAAAATTACTCCAAGGGCAATGTCCTTTGGTAATTTAAATAGGACAGATAATGCCAAAGCCAATAAAGGCATAATTGTATACTGGCAAAGTGCTCCCAAAAAAATTATTTTCGGCGCCTTTAAAAGATTTTTAAAATCCCTAGTTTCTATGCTAGTTCCCATTCCAAACATGGCTGCTGCCAAAAATAGTGAAGTGTATTTAGTCATAAAACTAAAACTACTTGGATATCTAAGAGCGCAAGCTGACAAAAATAAAATTATTATGATGAGATACTTCTCAATGTAATGTGAAATTTTTCTAAACATCTCATACCTCATAGAAGAAGTTGTCAATTAGTCTAGTTTTTCCAAATCTTACAGCAAGAGCCACTAAGACATCTCCATCTATTATGTCTACATCTTTTATTTCTTTTGTGTCTACAACTTGAACATATTCAATGTCGGAAAGCTTTTCTGTCTTAATTTCATCTACAATGATTTTTATTAAATCTTCTGCCTTCATTCCCTTTTTAATTGCAGCTCTTCCCTTTTCAAGAGCCTTGTGAAGAATTGGTGCAGCCTTTCTTTCTTCTTCTGAAAGATATACATTTCTTGAAGAAATTGCAAGTCCGTCATCTTCTCTCTTAATAGGACATGGCACAATATTTATGCCAAAGTTTAGGTCATAAACAGCTTTTTTTACAATTAAAAATTGTTGTGCATCTTTTCTTCCGAAGTAAGCATTAGTTGGTTTAAATATGTGGAAAAGTTTTGTCAAAACAGTCAAGACACCTCTAAAGTGAATTGGACGAGTCTTGCCACACAAATTATCCTTTAAATCTTCAATAGTCACATAAGTTTTGTGATTTTGATAAAATTCCTTTGGATCTGGAGTAAAAACTGCGTCTACACCAGCATCTTCGCAAAGTTTAAAATCTCTCTCTTCATCTCTTGGATAGGCTTCATAATCTTCACCTGGTCCAAATTGAGTTGGGTTTACAAAAATAGATACAACAACAATATCGTTATTCTTTCTTGCTTCGTCGATTAAAGACTTGTGTCCTGCGTGCAAAAATCCCATAGTTGGAACTAAGCCTACAGACTTTTGGTAATTTCCCTTGGTAAATTCCAATGCCTCTTCGACATTTCTTAATACTTTCATTTTCTCTCTCCTTAAAAATTTTTTTGGAGAATATTTACTTATAAATATTTAAGTACGGTTTATAAAAAATACCGTCTCCGGCAATTATTATAACAAACTTTTAAAGATTTTTAAAATTAAAAAGGCCATGAATTTCTCCATTAGCCTTTTATATCTAAAATCTTAAAATCATTAATTTCTTTTACAAAAACTTTTTTATTTTTCACAAGTTTTTCTAATTTATTTTCCTCGCCAAAAACTATTTTTATTTCATCTTCTAAGACTAAATCATAGGATTTTATATAGTCCAAAATTTTTTCTTCTTCTGATAAATTTTCATCTCTTTCTTCTAGACTTAAATTTTCCAGTAAAAATTCCTCAACTCTTGAGAAGTCCATAATATTTTGAAGAACTCTATTATTTTCTGTTATCAAAAACCCAGGAAGTTTTTTTATTCTGTAGTCAAAGGCTTCCATTCTGTTGGCTAGAAAAATATCTTGGCTGTTTTCGTAATTAAATAAAAATTCATCAAAGTCCACATTAAAACTTTTTAAAATTTCTCTTTCCACATCTAGCTCATAAATATTTTTTCCAAAAATTATTGCCTCTTCCAGAATTTTTCTCATGTAAGTTGAAGAATTTTCCTCGTTAATTTCTTTAAAAGCTAGAAAATATTTATCTAGTGGCTGAGATGACTTGTAGTCTTCTGTAAAAAGTTTTGGAGGATTTTTAAAACCAGGCATCTTTGTAATAGTTGCCGTCGCCCTATACATGTCATATAAAATTTTATTGCCCAGCTCAATAGAATTTTTTTCTCTAAAATTTTTAGGAAGAAATTCTTCATAATTTCCAATTAGTCCACCCATGACAAATTGGTAGTTAAAATTTTTATATTTTCTTTCAAATTTTCTAAGTATGGGAAAAAGTCCCCACAAAAATGGATCTAATACATCTGTAAATATTTTTAACATAGTAACCTCGCAATAAATAGTTTTTCTTTTATTCTATCATAAAAAAAAGAGGGGCGACCCCTCTTTCTCATCTATCTAAAATTCTTAGAGCTTTATAACCACTTTTTCTAACAGAAGCAACTCTAACTCCAGCCTTTGGTACAGACTCAACTACTTTTCCATCGCCAAGGTATATCATAATATGTGAGCCAGCTTTATTTAAAAGATCTCCCCTTCTTAAATCCTTCATTGGAATTTCTTTAACATTAGGAGATCCTTCAATTAGCCAAGAAAAGGCAGGTGCAATATCAAAACCAGCCACATCAGCGGCAGCACCAACTAAGCCTGAACAATCATATTGATCATAAGAGAAACCTTGTACGCTTAGGGCATAATTTATCATGTGCTCTATTTTTTCATTGTAATTTTGTGGAGAAGTGGCATACCACCAATTAAATCCAATATTTTTCCCCTTTTTTGCAAGACCATAAACTTGATTTTTATCTGCAGTGAAATTTACAAGATCAGAATTATTTCCATAGTTTATTTCATATCTTTCTTCTATTGGGGCATTAAAAATATAAGATACATTTTCATATTTTTTATCAAGATTTACAAGCTCCATGTATTTAATTTCATACATATTATTTGAATAATTAAGCTTCTTTGCTTTTACAAAAGGCACAAAAATATTTTTCTTAAACCAATTATTTAAATATGCCTCGCTCATATTTCCTTCATTATCGTCTATACATATAGATTTATTTTTAAAATTAGCATAATTCATATAAATTGCTGCAGTTCCCTTTGGGATACTAATAGAATCTTTACACTTTTTAAAGTTTGTAATTTTAGAATTTTTTATCTCTATAAGATAACCTGGTGAAACATTTACTTTTATTGGACTTCCACTGGCTGGAATATAGCAAAATGTATTATCAGTAGTTACAGAATCATTTGAAATAGATAGCTCTTTCTGAACTTCTGAAGCAAGTTTATTTAAATCTTTTTCAGCCTTAGCACTTGAAATATTAGGATTTATAATTACAGTTTTACTTTCATTGTCATAGTCAACCATAAAATCTAGGACATCTCCTAAATCACGAAGCTTAAAATAATTATTGCCCTCAATATTATATCCCTCTATTTTAATTTCCTTATTGTCTACAAAAATTTTTTGTTTTGTCTCATGGGCTTCTTTATCACCATAAATTTTCTTTACCATTTCCATGGCGTCATAATCTGAATAATTTTTGCCAGTGCTAATAAAAACTGCGTCCTTACTTTCATCATATTTCACATCAAATTTTTTGACAGTGTGATTCATGTAATTTGCAAGAGTTCGAAGTTTAAAGTAATTATAATCATTGATATTATAAGTTGAGAAAGGTAAAGTCCTTTCACTATCATCTGGATCAATAATTTTAATAGAGGACTTGTTGTTAGGCGATGCAGAAATTGCAAAAGCTCCCTGTGGAAGTAAAAGTCCTATAAATAAAGTAAGTAACAATAAAAATTTTTTCATAATATTCTCCTTTTAATTTATTCTCTTACTTATATTCTATCATTTAAAGTTCTAATGTAAATTGTTAAAGCAGATAAAAATTTATATAATTTTATTTAAAATGGGAATAATAATTGACTCAACTAAGAACTCTTTTTTGCAAAATTTTAATTTTATTTTTCCCAACTACTACTAAAAGATTAAAAAAATAGCATAATTATGAATAATTTATCTTTTTGTAAATTTTTGAGGAAAACTCAATATCTTGTTTTCATTCTTTAATTTCCCTACTATATGTAGTATAATTATATCTATCGAAAATAATTATATTAATTAGAAAGGATGGGTAAAATGCCACAAGTTATTAAGAGAAATGGCAAAAAAGTTGATTTCAATAGAGATAAAATCGTAATCGCCATTGAAAAAGCCATGCACTCAAGTTCTGGTGTATACATAGAAAACCAGGCGCTAGAAATTGCAAAGGAAATTGAAGCCCTTGCAAATAATAAGGAACTTCCACTTTCAATTTATGACATAGAAAGTGAAGTTTATTACCGTTTAATTCAAAATGACAATCCTGCAACTGCAAGAGCTTATGAATCTTATAAATCTGTTCAACAATTTAAGCGTGAACAAAATACTACTGATGAAGGCATATTAGGTCTTTTAAATGAAACTAATGAAGACTTAATGGACGAAAATTCAAATAAAAATGCCATCATAGCATCTACACAAAGAGATTTAATAGCAGGCGAAGTGTCTAAAGACATTGCCAAGAGAAAAATGATTCCTGCAGATTTAGTTGAGGCACATGAATCAGGTGCCATTCACATTCACGACATGGACTATTTTATCCAACCTATTTTTAACTGCTGTCTAGTCAATATGAAGGACATGCTTGACAATGGAACTGTTGTCAATGGAAAGATGATCGAAACTCCAAAATCCTTCCAAGTTGCCTGCAATGTTATGACACAAATTATT
>QWCE01002613.1_pt1 | contig 30653 bp, 29 predicted proteins | sample 1972531 | NCBI WGS metagenome assembly QWCE01 (sample SAMN09866716, study PRJNA288562) | Human gut metagenome isolate term4_stool, whole genome shotgun sequencing... | reverse complement strand
AAACTTTCTACCCCTAGGGGTAGGAAAGGAAAAAGAAATACCAGGGCTAGTTTAGTTCTAACTCTGGTATTAGGTCCAACTTTGTGGGGTCACCTTATTTTGCAAGGACCTTTTTAAATAAAATTATCCAAAAAATAAAATTTGTGTTAATATATAAGGGTAAATAAAATTATTGGGATATAGCCAAGTTGGTAAGGCACCAGATTCTGACTCTGGAGATCGTAGGTTCGAGTCCTACTATCCCAGCCAAATATTCAAATTATAAGGAAATTTGTATACGACAAAGCTTATCAGACCTATAATTTAGTGTTAATATATAAGAGTAAATAAAATTATTGGGATATAGCCAAGTTGGTAAAGCACCAGATTCTGCGTCTTACGATCGTAGGTTTGCGTCCTACTATCCCAGCCATTTTACTAGATCGATTTCGTCGATCTTTTTTTATATTTATTTTTAGTTTTAATAAAAAAACAATGTAAGAAATCAATTGTCTGTATAAATTTATGTATATTAGCAAAATAAGTCAAATTACTTTGAAATAAATTTATTAGATAAAAATATATTTGACAAAACGTTTTCTTAGAAATAGAATTATATTAAGAACACATAAGGAGGTTTTGATGTTATTTAAGACTACAGATGAGCATGAAGCTCTACGTAAAAAAGTTAGAGCATTTGCAGAAGAAAAAGTAAAACCTATTGCTTTTGATCTAGATCAAAAAAATGAGTTCCCAGATGATATTGTAAAAGAAATGGGAGAACTTGGATTTTTGGGCATACCTTATCCTAAAGAATACGGTGGCCAAGGTCTAGATGTTTTAAGCTATGCTATTACAGTAGAAGAATTATCTAGAGTAGATGGCGGTGTTGGTGTAATTTGCTCAGCACATACATCTCTTGGAAGTTACCCAATTTTTGCCTTTGGTACAGAAGACCAAAAACAAAAATATCTTGTTCCACTAGCAAAAGGTGAAAAAATCGGTGCTTTTGGTTTGACAGAAGAAAACGCTGGTTCAGATGCAGGTGGTACAGAAACAACAGCAGAACTTGATGGAGATAGATATATCCTAAATGGTAAAAAAATATTTATCACCAACGCTCCAAAAGCTGATATTTATGTTGTATTCGCAGTTACAACTCCAGGTATAGGAACCCATGGTATTTCTGCATTTATCGTAGAAAAAGGTATGGAAGGATTTACATGCTCTGATCACTATGATAAATTAGGTATTAGATCATCATCTACAGCAGAATTACACTTTGACAATGTAAAAGTTCCAAAAGAAAACTTACTTGGCAAAGAAGGTCAAGGCTTTAAGATTGCCATGGCAACCCTTGATGGTGGTAGAATTGGTATTGCTTCACAAGCATTAGGTATTGGTCAAGGTGCTTACGAATCAGCTCTAGCTTATGCTAAAGAACGTGAACAATTTGGTATGCCAATAGCTCACTTACAAGCAAATACATTCAAACTTGCTGATATGGCAACTCAACTTGATGCTGCAAGACTTATGATTTACAGAGCTGCAGAACTAAAAGAAAATCATGAAAGATATTCTGCAGAAGCAGCTATGGCTAAACAATTTGCTTCAGATCTTGCTATGAAGATTACAACAGAAGCTATCCAACTTTACGGTGGTTCTGGATTTATCAAAGGTGTTGATGTTGAAAGATTCTTTAGAGATGCAAAAATCACCCAAATCTATGAAGGAACTAACGAAATCATGAGAGTTGTTGTCGGTGCAAACACAGTCGGACGTGCACCCAGAGTCCAAGCAGTTGGAAGAAAATCAAAACAAGGTCCAATTGCAGGGATCAGAAAAGGGGAGATCTTTGAAGGAGATCCTAAAGAAGCGGTTAAAAATTTAGTAGCAGCTTTAAAGAAAGATGGATACGACTTTACAGTTGGTATAGATCCATGGACACCAGTTACAGAAGCTGAAAGAATAGTTGTTGCAGGTCGTGGTATCGGTGAAAAGAAAAATATGAAATTAATAGAAGATCTTGCTTACCAAGCAGGAGCAGCTATTTCATCATCAAGACCAGTAGCAGAAACATTAAAATATGTCCCACTTGATAGATACGTTGGTATGAGTGGTCAAAACTTCAAAAATAACCTATATATAGGTGTCGGAGTTTCAGGCGCTGGCCAACACTTAAAGGGAATCCGTGATGCATCTACAATAGTTGCAATTAACAACAGCAAAAATGCACCAATCTTTAACAACTGTGATTATGGTATAGTTGGGGACTTTGCAGAAGTTTTACCATTACTAATCAAAGAATTAGATAACGGCGAAGCTAAGAAACCTGCTCCACCAATGAAGAAAGTTAAGAGAAGCAAACCTCGTAAGATGGCACCAAAAGAAGATATTTATCTTGACTTAGGTTCAGGTTATGAATATAACCCAGAAATCGGTGATCCAACACAAGGAATCGAACCAGGTACACCATTTGACAAATTGCCAGATAGCTGGGTATCACCAGTATCAGGTGAAGCTAAAGAAGAATTCATCAAATTTGAATTCCCAGAAGATAGAAAGTAGGGATTATGTATACAGTTAGAAAAGTAACAGATGACTTATATTATGTAGGTGGGGATGATAGAAGACTAGCCCTATTTGAAAATATTTTTCCAATACCACAAGGCGTATCATATAACTCCTACCTATTAATGGATGAAAAAACAGTTTTAGTAGATGCAGTAGACTGGTCAATTACTCGTCAATATATAATCAACGTTAGCCGTGTACTTAACGGTCGTGACCTTGACTATATGATAGTTAACCACATGGAACCAGACCACTGCTCATCAATCGAATTAATGCTTGAAAGATATCCAAATCTAAAAATCATTTCTTCTGAAAAGGGAGTAATGTTTATGAGACAATTTGGTTATCACGTAGATGATAGATATATAGAAGTAAAAGAAGGCGATACCATGAACTTTGGTAAGCATACACTTGCTTTCGTAGAAGCTCCAATGGTTCACTGGCCAGAAGTTCTAATGACATTTGATGTAACAAACGGAGTATTATTCTCAGCTGACGCTTTCGGTTCATTTATCGCTAACAACGGTAGATTATTTGCCGATGAAGTTGATTGGGATCGTGATTATCTAGATGAAGCTCGTCGTTATTATACAAATATCGTTGGTAAATATGGTACATTCGTACAAAAAGCTCTAGCAAAAGCTGGCGGACTTGATATTAAATACATCTGCCCACTTCATGGACTTGTATGGAGAGATAACTTTGGTTATATCTTAGATAAATATACACATTGGGCAACCTATGAACCAGAAGAAGATGGTGTACTAATTGTATATGCATCTATGTATGGTAACACAGAATTTGCAGCTCAAGCACTTGCATCAAAATTATGTGAAGCAGGAATTACAAATATCAGCCTAAGAGATGTATCAAGCACTCACGTATCTACACTAATAGCAGAAGCTTTCAAATACTCAAACATAGTTCTAGCATCAGTAACCTACAACCTAGGAATTTATCCACCAATGCTTAACTTCCTAGAAGATATGAAAGCACTTAATGTTCAAAACAGAGCAGTTACAATTATAGATAACGGAACATGGGCTCCACAAGCAGCAGAAAAAATGGAAGCTTTCATAGACAACGAAATGAAAGTAATGGATGTTCTTCCAGAAAGTCTAAACATAGTAAGTTCACTAAAAGCAATGAAAGAACCAGAAATGGACGCTATTGTTGAAGGTATCAAGGACTCTATGAAAAAACGTAAAGAAGAAAAAGCAAAAGTAGCTGCACAAAAAAAACAATCTAAATAATAGATAATAAAAATGCCAGTAAGGGAAAAGCCCTTAGCTGGCATTTTTTTGCTTAAAACAAAGTTTATTATATTAATTGATTTAGAAATATCTATCATTTTCTAAATTATATAAAAATCAAATTGCAAATTTTGCTGCATTTGATATATAAGAAGAAATTCTTTCCATGGCAGTTAAGGTCTTTTCAAAGATCAAACCACTTTCTGGATCGCAAGTTTTATCTCTCATCCTTAACATATGGTTGTTTCTGTAAATATTAACATCTTTTTGGATTTCTTCGTTAGAATCACGCATCTGTTTTACAATACCTACACTATCAATATCGCCAATGATAGCATCAAACATTTTAAGAATAATATTATTTAGGCCATCAAGTTCCTTAACTGCATCATCGGTAAAAATCATTTTTTCCTCAGACTTTAATTTTGCAACATCGGCAATATTTTTGGAGTGATCGCCAATTCTTTCAAGGTCCCTAGATATTCTTAAATATGATGCAAAGTGAGCTGAAATTTCTTCGTTCATAGACAAACCCAAAGAATCTATAATAAAGGCTGAAATTTCCTTATTAAGATAATTTATAACTTGCTCTCTATGAAAAATCTCATCGTATATATCTTCATCAAATTTATACAAAAGAGCCATAGCTTCTTTGTAATTTTGGTTGATAAGCTCAAGCATTCTATTAATTTCTGCCCTAATATCTGTAAATGTTGCTGAAGCATCTTTTACAATATGCTTGTTGATAAATTGAAGACTCATCTCTTCTTGTTCCTTATCAACTCCAGGAATTAACTTGAATGAAAGATCTGCAAGTTTTCTTGAGAAAGGGAAGAGAAGTACGCTTGTAGCAATATTAAATAAGGTGTGAAGATTTGCTATTTGTGCTGCTGGAACATCCCTTGAAAAACTTTTAACAATTTCATCGATAGGTATAAAAAACGCTATTAGTACGAAAACAATTGTTCCAATAATATTAAATAAGACGTGGACAAGAGCGGTTCTTCTTGCGTTTTTTGATGATCCGATAGAGGATAATACTGAAGTTATACAAGTTCCAATGTTAAAACCAAATACAATGTACATGGATGATCTTAAAGGAATAACTCCCTGATTAGCAACAGCCTGCAAGATACCCAAAGATGCAGAAGATGACTGTATAATTGCAGTAATAGTTGTACCGGCCAAAACTCCAAGTATTGGATTTTCAAACTTAGTCATCAAAGTTATAAAACCAGGATATTCTCTTAAAGGTTCCATGGCCTTACTCATAAATTCCATACCCATAAACAAAAATCCAAGACCCATTACAGCTTGACCAACGTATTTGATTTTTTTCTTAGAAGAAAAAGTATTTTGCAAAAAACCTACAAAAGCAATTATAGGTGCAATTTGAGAAACATTAAGGGCAACAAGTTGACCGGTAATGGTAGTACCAATATTTGCCCCCATTATTATTCCAACCGCTTGATAAATAGTCATAAGACCTGCATTAACAAACCCCACTACCATAACTGTAGTAGCAGAAGAAGATTGAATAATAGCAGTTACAAAAGCACCAACAAGAATGGCCTTAAAAAAGTTTGAGGTCATCTTTTCAATTACAACACGTAGCCTATCGCCTGCAACAAGCTCAAGACCACCGCTCATCATTTCCATACCGTATAAGAACAGGGCAAGACCGCCCAAAAGTTCTATAAAATATTGAACCGACATAAGTCCTCCGAAAAATATTAGGCAAAAAAATATTTAAGAAATTATGATAAAATTTTTCTAATCATAAAATTTTAAAACCTATATCTATTTTACAAGATATAAGAAAAATATTCAAAAGATAATAACAATCAATTATATAAAAATTTCATAAAGAATAAATTATGGATTTATGAAGAAAAAGTAAAATTTGCCAAAAAAAGTTCTAGTATATAGGTATGGGAACAAAGTCACACTAATAAATACTAACACAAGCACAAGTATACAATAAGCTAAAGAAACTAATTAGCCTATTTATGATATAATATATCTTAACAATTAAAGGGATAAGGGGTAATAATATGGCAATTTCTCATAAACCATTATGGATGCAGTTAGCAAAAAGGACTAAAAAACAGATGTAATATCCATCGCAGGACTTACAACAAATGTTATGGCACAAATGGGCAAGGATAAACCAATTACATTTAAGAATTTAGAAAGAATATGTAAGGCTCTATCTTGCGCTCCTAATGATATTATTAGTTTTGAAGACAATTTTAGTGATGAGGAATAAATATGATTGAAAAGTGGAAACTCGAAGATGATGTAAATGATTATGTAAAAAATAAATTTTCGGAAATAGGTCTTAAAAAATTAAAAGATTATAATGTGGAATCTTCTATGTCTGACTACATGAAAGATGCTTTAAAAGGTTCTGCAAAAACAAAGACAAAAACAAATTTCGGAAAACCTGATTTTCATGTCGAAAAATATGATATACCAGTAATATTTGAAGATAAGTTAGGTATTAAAAAGTTAATTGCTAAAAATAAAGATGGTATAAAAGATGATGAGAAATCAATACAAAATTTTGCAACTAATGGTGCAATACATTATGCTACTCAAATAATAGCTAGTGGTAAGTATAAAGAGGCAGTAGCTATTGGTGTTGCAGGAGATCATAAGAAAAATGTAGTATTTGATATTTATTATGTTTTTGGTTCATCGTTTAAATCGATCAAAAAAATGGAAAATTACGCAAGTATAGATTTTTTAGAGAATGAAAAAACTTTCTCTAATTTTTATAATGATTGTGTTTTAACAGAAGAAGAAAAACATGAAATATTGATTACTAGCAGAACGCTTTTGCAAAAATATGCAGGTGAACTAAATAAACTTATGCACAATCATAATATTACAGCACCACAAAGAGTACTTTATGTATCAGGTATGCTTTTATCTATGCAGGATATAGTAGATGAAGATGGAAATTTAGTGCAAAGAGGACTTATACCAGAAGACTTGTTAGGAGCAAAAACTGATACTAAAAGAGATGGTATTTTAATTACAAATCAGATAAAAGAATATTTAAAGCAAAAACAAATAAAACAAGAAAAAGTAGATTTAATGCTTTCATCTTTTAGTGAAATTTCAAAGGATAATCAAAGAGATGAACCAACTGATTTAGATAAGCTAGTTGGAAAACTTTTAGAAAAAGAAGCAAGTACAAATAAACAAATCTTCACTTATATTTTCAATAATATTTATATGTCTATTGATGCCATGGCTGGACACTTAGATATTATGGGAGAGATGTATTCTGAATTTTTAAAATATGCTTTAGGTGATGGTAAAGAAATAGGAATAGTCCTTACTCCTCCATATGTAACAAAAATGATGGCTGAAATTTTAAATGTAAATAAAGATTCAAGAACCATGGATTTAGCTACAGGCTCGGCAGGATTTTTAATAAGTTCTATGGCAATAATGATTGACGATGCTAATAAAACTTTTGGGAAAGATACAAGTAAGGCTAACAAAAAAATAGAAGAAATAAAAAAAGAACAACTTTTAGGAGTTGAACTTAATGCTGAAATGTTTACATTAGCTGCAACCAATATGATTCTAAGAGGAGATGGATCAAGTAATATAAGAAAAGGCAACACATTTAGAACTCCAGACGAATTATATACAAACTTTAAGGCAAATAGACTTCTTTTAAACCCGCCTTTTTCATTTGAGGAAAATGGTATGCCATTTATAAGATTTGGTTTATCAAAAATGGAAAAAGGAGGTCTGGCAGCAATAATTATACAAGATAGTGCAGGAAGTGGAAGAGCTGTATCCAGTAATCAAGAAATTTTGAAAAATAATACCCTTCTTGCAAGTATAAAGATGCCGGTTGATTTATTTATTCCAATGGCAGGCGTTCAAACAAGTATTTATGTATTTGAAGCAGGAACACCGCATGACTATGAAAAAACTGTTAAATTTATAGATTTTAGAAATGACGGTTATAAAAGAACTAAAAGAGGATTAAATGAAATTGATAGTCCTACTGAAAGATATCAAGACATTATAAAAATATATAAGGCAGGAAAAAGTGCAAAAGTAAATGAAAATCTTTGGGATATAGATGAAATTTATATAGAAGATTTTATTACAGATGGTGGAAATGACTGGAATTTTGAACAGCACAAGAAAATAGATACAAAGCCAAAGCTTGAAGATTTTAAAAATACAGTTGCTGATTATCTAGCTTGGGAAGTATCCAACATTTTAAAAAGTGAGGACAAATCATCAAAAAAAGCCTAAGCCCTCGTTTAGAAAAACTTGAAAGAGAGTTTTTAGAAAACGGGGGCGAATGGAAAGAGGTTATAATTGGAGATATATTTGAAAAATTATCTACAAAATTTTTAGGAAAAGGAGATAAATTCAAATCGGCGAGCAAAGTGAAAACAGAAGAATACAATGTTCCTTTAGTATACGCAAAGTCTGGGGACAATGGAATAATGTATTGGGCTAAAAAGGGCGATTTTGAAACACATTCAAATGTAATTTCAATAATTTATAATGGGGCAGTAGCGGCAGGATTAGTTTATGCACAACCTCAAGAAACAGGAATATTAGCAGAGAGCTACTTAATTAAATTGAAAGATTATGAAGTTGATTTCAAGGTTAATTTGTTTTTGAAAAATGTATTGGAAAAGGTACTATATCCTAAATATTCAAGGGAATATTTAGCCACTTGGGGAAAAGTTAAAACTGATGAAATACTGTTACCGTTTTTAAATGGCAAGATAAATTTTCCCTATATGGAAAAATTTATCGAGGAACTCGAAGCGGAACGCATTGAGGAACTCGAAGCGTATTTAATCGCAACTGGACTTATTAGGAGATATATTTAACATAAGACCTACTAAATATTATAAAATTACTAATCCAAAGCTTTATAGTAGAAAAGGTTTGATTCCAGTAGTTACAAATACATCTTATAATAATGGAATAGGTGGATATTCTCTATTAGATCCAACTGAAAAGGGGAATATGATTACTTATAGTGATACAACAACAGATAGTGGGATATTTTATCAACCACATGATTATATCGGATATTCTCATATACAAGGCTTATATCCTAAAGGAAGACAAAATTATTCTAAATATGAACTATTTTATTTTTTAACATGTTTTAGAGTAGTAGCGAAAGGTAGATTTGATTATGCTAATAAATTTAATAGAACTATAGCTTCAAATTTACCTGTTGAACTACCTGTTGTAGATAATAAATTAGATTTAGAATTTATGAGTAGATTAATTAAAGTAATAGAAAAGCTTGTTATTAAAGATGTTGTGCTTTGGATAGATAAAAAAATCGAAGCAACAGAACAAATTGTATTAAAACACTAAACTGAAAAACGATTAGAAATAAAAATCTAGTCGTTTTTTTATTTTAAGAAAGGATACATTATGGCAAGTAAAAGATTAAGTATTAAAGAACAGATTGAAAAGAAAGAAGAAAGCATTAAGCAATTACAAAATTAAAAAAAAGGAAGTAAATAATGAAATTTAAAGAGTATGAAAAAGTCAAAACTTTAGTAAAAAAGATGGATATCCTGTAGATGTAGTAACTTATGAAACAAAGGAACTCGAATTATTATAAAGACGCTTGTTTTTTAATAATTTAAAGGCTATGAGCATTAAACTCATAGCCTTTCATTTTACCAGCCAAAGACTCTCTGAATCATTTTTCTAAAATCCTTAATTCAATGAGCCTTTTAAAGCTCTTTTTCTTATGATGTTATTACTACGCTTTTTACTAGACCATCTTTAACAGTAATTACAAGACCAAGCCCTGAGTCTTTGACTTCCTTATAAAAATTGTTAAATTCTTCGAGGGTTTTATAGTAAGTTGGATTAGCCATTCCTCCACCTGATAAAAATTCAGTATTTTCATCAATTTTGAAAGTATGGCTATCATTTTCTAATTCTTCCAAATTATTGTAGTCTTTAGGATCTACTTGATAATCTATGGATCCTTTAACTGTAAGCTTGCCTTCTTCTGCAAGGATATCGTAGACGCTTGCTGTTTGAAGTTCAGCTTCTCTCTCGCCATTTTTTTCGCTTATCAATGAAGATGAATAAACGCCGTCTTTATCTTTTTGATTCTTATCATCGGCCTTATTAGCTTCTTTTTTATCTGTTGATTCTTTCTTATCCTTATTTTCTGTGCTATCTGATTTTTTTACTTCGATTGTTGTGGTTTTATCAGCTTCATCATCTGTCTTATTTTCTTTGCTATCTGTATTTTCCATATCGTTATCGTTATCGGCCTTAGCTTCTTCTACTATTTCATTAGTATTGTCATCGCTATTTTCTACTTGATCTGTGTTTACTTCTGGGCTTGTTTGTTGGGAATTGTTGGAAGTACAAGCTACAAGTGATAAACTTAATAGAGCAAGGATCATAGCTTTATTTAGTGTTTTTATTTTCATAAATTCCTCCTTCTAATATTTTACCACCTTTAATTATTTAGTAAATTTAATTGGAAATGAATTAGTTTGTTTTTTCGTAAGCGTCAATTTCCATATCGTCAGCATTTTCTATATCAAGTTCATAAACTGCTTTACCATTTTCTATAGAAAGCTCCCATTCCTTGACATAAGCATTTTCTTTGCCTTCTAAGGCTTTGGTAATCACATCATTAGGATCTTTTAATAAAGCAAAATCTAAAACTTCTTTGTTTTCATTTTCTACTTCGCTTTTGGATTCTACAATATCTCCAGTATTTGCATCAATTTTTGCCTCATATTCCTTATTATCCAAAAATCCTTCTATCTCATAATAGTATTTGTCGTTATCCTTATCAAGTGAAAGGCTTGTGATTCCAATATCGCCAACACCAAATTCTGAGTCAAAAGCTTTTTTGGCATCGTCAATACTAAGACTTACTTCAGGGTATAGACTATTATTTGCTACTTTTTGGCCCTTGGAATTATCATTTTCCACTTCAATTACTTGTGTCGAATCTGTATTTTCATTTGTACTATTTGGACTTTCACTTACGCTACAGCTTGCCAAAAGAAAACTTGTAGCCAAAATTAGTGAAAATATTTTTTTGTTTTTCATAATATCTCCTTATATTTTTATTTATTTTCAGAGTGGTTTTCTAAAGTTATTTAATATGATTATACTATAAATTTATAAAAGCACAATTTTCGTTTTTTAATTAAAAAAATAGTAGACAGCTTGTGACTAATAATTATAATTTTAATTTAAAATAAAAGGAAATTATTAAGTTTTATACAAATTTAACAAATCTTGTAATATAATTAAGAAAAAAGGAGGTAAATATGCGTGTTTTAGTTGTTGAAGATGATTTAGATTTGATAGAACTATTAGCCGAAGGTCTTACAATGTATGGTTATGCAGTTGATAAGGCTTACGATGGCGAAGAAGCAATTGATATGGCCTATGTGGAAACTTACGATGTCATAGTTTTAGATATTAATTTGCCAAAAAAAGATGGTTTCCAAGTCTTAGATGAGATTAGAAAATTTAACCAAGAAGTAAATATAATAATGCTTACGGCAAGAAGTGATATAGACGACAGGGTAAAGGGCTTAGATTATGGGGCAAATGATTATATGGTAAAGCCTTTTGATCTAAAAGAGCTTGATGCAAGAATGCGTGCGCTTTTAAGACGTAAATCTGTAACTGAAAATACAATCTTAAAAGCTGGTTCTTTAAGCTTTGATACAACCACAAGGGAAGCTTTTGTGGGAGAAACTAAGGTCAACTTAACTGCCAAAGAAACTGCGATTTTGGAATATTTATTTTTAAATCGCCAAAAATATGTTTCTAGCGAAGAGTTAATCGATCATGTTTGGGATTCAAATGCAGATAGCTTTTCAAATTCTGTAAGAGTTCATATGTCATCTCTTAGAAAAAAAATCAAGGAAATTGACGGAGAAAATAAGATAGAAAATGTAATTGGCAAGGGTTATAGAATTTATGAAGGATGAGAAATTTTATAAATCCATAGTTTTTAAGCTGATTTTCGCAGTCGTGATTATTTTTATAGCCATGATTACAATCACAAATTACATGATAAATCAAAAGCAAATTCAAATGACTGACGAATTGCTTGAAAATATCAAACAGTGGATGCCAAATTACCAAAACTCCATAGTTGTAACCGTAAATAACGCTCATTTGCAATCATCGGCAGATTTTAAAATTTATACATTTATTGTAACGGTAGTTGTAATTTTGATAGGATCTTTGATATTTTCTATAATTATCTCAAAAATCTTAGCTCCACTTAAAGAGCTTCAAAAAAACATAGGAAAAATTGACATCGATAAGCCAGAAACCTTCGCCGAAAAACTTTTGATAGAAGAAGGTTCAAGCGAAATAGTCGATTTGTCAGAATCTTTTAACAATCTTATGGCAAGAATTTATAGGGATTACAAAAGACAAAAAGACTTTTCTGCCAATGTTGCCCACGAGCTAAGAACGCCAGTTGCTGTTATGAAGGCTCAGGTGGATGTATTCTCTAGGAAAAACCAAGATCCAGAAACCAAAGATTTTTTGGAGAGGATGGATAAGAGTTTAGAAAAACTAAAAAATCTCATAGAAGCGGTACTTTTATTTTCCAAAAACCAAGAATTAAATATAAGCGATGTTTCTATAAATTCCCTAATAGAAGAAATAATTTTTGATCTTGAAGATAAAATATCAGCAAAAAATATAAGTCTAAACTTTCACAAAAATAAGGATATTTGCCTAAAAACTGACGATGCACTTTTGCAAAGATTACTTTTTAATATAATAGAAAATTCTATCAAATATAACGTTGAAGGCGGAAAAATTGATATTTTCATAAAAGATTTGGATGATAAATTACAAATTGATGTTATCGACACAGGAATTGGCATAAGTGATGAGCAAAAAGAAAAAATATTTGATCTTTTTTATCAAGTGGATAATTCTCGTCACAAAGAAGGTTTTGGAATCGGACTTTCCCTATCCAAGCAAATTGCTGATTCTTTGAAGGCAAAAATAGAAGTTTCTGACAATTTGCCAAAGGGTAGCAAATTTTCTTTGATATTAAAAAAATCTTAACATCAATTTAACAATCGATTTGCTAGAATAATCTACGAGGTAAGGATATGATAAAAAAAGACAAAAGAATAATTAGCAAGCTTTTATTAATTATCTCTATAGCTTTTGTGGTATATGGAGCTTATAGAGGTGAAGTAAAAACAGTTTTTTCTAAAGCAATCAATCTGTGTTTGGAGTGTGTAGGAATTGGATAAAATAAAAAACATTTCAAGACTAAAAATTCAAGCACTGATGGCTTTGGCTCACAACTTACATATACCTAACTTTTTTAAGGGAAGAATTTATCAAGGCTCTGGTAAAAAAATATGTTTACCAGGTTTAAATTGCTATTCTTGTCCAGGAGCTTCAGGCTCTTGTCCAATCGGCTCAATGCAAGCTGTAATGGGAGCAAAGAAATATAGATTCTCATATTATGTTTTTGGCATAATGGCATTTTTTGGCGTCATGGTAGGTAGACTCATCTGCGGGTTTATTTGCCCGATGGGATTTTTTCAAGATCTCCTCCATAAAATCAAAACGAAAAAATTCTCAACAAAGAAATTATGGCCACTAAGATATGTCAAATACCTAATATTGATTTTTCTAGTACTAGCTCTAGGAATTTTCTTAAGAGATAAATACGAAGTTATTCCTCCATACTTCTGTAAATATATTTGTCCTCAAGGAATTTTAGAAGGAGCAATACCACTTAGCCTAAAAAATCCATCCCTAAGACTTGCCTTAGGCAATTTATTTAAGCTAAAGTCAGCTATTTTGATAGTAACAATAATATTATCAATCTTATTTTACAGACCTTTTTGCAAATGGATTTGCCCACTTGGAGCATTTTATTCTCTCTTTAACAAACACTCTTTCTATCAAATGGAAGTGTCAGAAGATAAATGTATAAATTGTGGCAAATGTGCTAGAGTTTGCAAAATGGATGTAGATATTAGAAAAAATGACCACCATTTAGAATGTATCAGATGTAATGAATGTCTCAAAGCTTGTCCGACAAAAGCCATATCTACCTATTTTATCAAAAGGAGTAATAATGAAAAAGATAAACAAAATACTAGTATTAGCCCTAATGGGACTAACTCTTGCAAGTTGCAACAATCAAGCAAATAAAGATGCAGATGAAAAAGCAAAAGTAGAAACAAAAGAAGAAATGCCAGCAGAAGCTGACAAAAAAGAAGAAGCACCAGCCAAAGAAGCTAAAGAAGAAGACAAAACCATGGAAGAAACTGAAGGCGAAGTAGCAAAACCAGAAAGCGCAAAAAGCCTACCAGAATTTAAGTCAACAGACCAAGATGGCAATCCTTTTGGACTAGAAGATATTGCAAAAAATGATGCAACAGTAATAAATCTATGGTTTACAGGATGCTCTGCTTGCATAGGCGAAATGGATGAATTAAACAATGTAGCAGATGATCTTAAAAAAGAAGACGGAGTAGACTTTATCTCTATGTGTACAGACGTAAACTACGACGAATCAACCAAAGAAGCTTATCAAAGAATAGTAAAAGAGAAAAAGCCAACTTACAAAGCACTAGCAGTAGAAAATGATGGAGATATGAAAACATACCTAGAAGGAATCTTCGTATATCCAACAACAATAGTAGTAGACAACAAAGGAAATATAATTGGCGATCCAGTAGAAGGAACCCTACTAGAAAAAGATCAAATAGCAAAATTAAAAGAAAATATAAAAATGGCTAAAGAATCTTCACAAAAGAACAAATAATAATTGCGTCCTACAGGACGCTTTTTTCTTTGCCAAATTTGGGTAGAAATATTTAGAGGTGCTTTATGTATTTTGAAGATTATGTAATTGGGCAAATTTTTGATAAGGAAATTGAGCCTGCTATATTGACAGAAGAAGAGATTATAGAAAATGCTAGTAAGTATGATCCAAGGGATATTCATTGTGACAAAAACTTGGCTGAAAAATCAAGATTTAAGGGGATAATTTCTTCTGGAATTTTTTCTATTATGACATTTTGGTCAAAGTGGGTTAAAACTGGCATTGATGCTGACGGAATGATTTGTGGGGTCAGTATTGAAGGGGCAAAGTGGTTAAAAGCTGTTTATCCCAATGTAAGATATGATATAAAAGTAAAAATAGTAGATAAAAAAATTAGAAAAGAAAATATTGATGGCTTTGTGACTTACCAAATGACAGTAGAAAATCCAGAAAAAGACTTAGTTTTAGATTTTCTAGTCACAGGCTTGGTGAAATGTAAAAGAAATTCCTAAGAAAAATCATAAATGATCGATGAATTTTGCTAAATTAATTTTATGGATGAATGTTCTTAAAAAATTTTGGCGAAAAATTTTATTTGTTGTAAATATGAGATATAATATAGGAGCAAAGGTTTACATATAAATTCAATAAGGAGAGCTTATGGGAGCTTTTAAAAAACTTGGACTTGTTCCAAAATTAATTATTGCAATTATTCTTGGTATCTTAATTGGTAGATATCTACCAGTTGGAGTTACTAGATTATTTGTAACATTTTCTAAGATCTTCGGATCATTTTTATCATTCATCATCCCACTAATGATTCTTGCTTTTGTAACTAAAGGTATTGCAGACCTAGGAGAGGGAGCTGGAAAATTATTGGGCATTACAGTACTAATTGCCTATATTTCAACTTTGGTAGCAGGAAGTTTATCTTACATTATGTCTAGTAATATTTTCCCGAAATTTATTACTACAGCACAAGTAGATGCCATTACGGCAGCAGAAGGTAAAACCTTGGATCCTTATTTTAAAGTTCCAATTACACCGTTTTTTGATGTAACAGGTGCATTGATTTTTGCCTTTATGATGGGTATAGCTATTTCATGGTTACGTAAAAACAACAATGGTGAAGTACTTTATAAGGCAGTTTCAGAATTTAATATTATTATTACTAGAGTTCTTGAAGTTGCAATAGTACCAGTTCTTCCATTTTTCATTTTAGGTAATTTCGCAGAAATGAGCTATAGCGGATCAGTTTTCGCAGTATTAAGTATATTTTGGAGAATCTTCCTATGCATAGTAATCCTACACCTATTATATGTAACAGTAATGTTCTTGGTATCTGGATCTTACACAGGAAAAAATCCTTTTGCTATGCTTAAAAATGAAGTTAGAGGTTATATGACAGCTATAGGTACTCAATCTTCAGCTGCTACAATTCCAGTTAACTTACAATGTGCAAGAAATAACGGTGTTAGCCGTGAAATTGCTGATTTCGTAGTTCCATTGGGAGCGACAGTTCATATGCCTGGATCTATGATTACAATTACAGGCTGCACTTTTACAATTCTTTATATGTATAATCTTCCACATTCATTTGGACTAATGTTATCATTAATAGCAACTTTAGGTGTTGCTATGGTAGCTGCTCCTGGAGCACCAGGTGGAGCTGTTATGAGTGCACTTCCATTTTTACCAATAGTTGGAATTGCACCAGAATCAGCAATGGCAAGTTTATTAATTTCACTTTATCTAACCCAAGATTCATTTGGTACAGCTGCCAACGTATCAGGAGATGTTGCCATAGCAGCTGCTGTGGATAAATTCTACAACAAAGTTATCTTAGGTAATAAAGATTGGAAAGCCGAACCAGTGGTAACTAACCCACAATAGTAACTAGAAACCTTTGCAAGAATAAATAAGAGGGGTTTAAAACCCCTTCTATTTTATGAACATAATAAAGGAGATAATATGCCAGTAAATGCATCTATTTTTGATATAATTGGTCCAGTAATGGTTGGACCATCTAGCTCTCATACCGCAGGAGCTTGCAAAATTGCCAATATTGCTAGAAAAATAGCTGACCCAGGATTTAATGAAGTTGATTTTTACCTTCATGGATCATTTGCCAAAACCTACAAGGGTCATGGAACTAACAGAGCCTTAGTAGGTGGGATACTAGGATTTGGTCCAGAAGATGATAGGATAATAAATTCATTTGAATACGCTAAAGAAGCAGGAATTTCTTATAATTTCATACCAACAGATTTAGGAGACGTTCACCCTAACACTGTAAAAATGGTTTTTAAATACCCTAAAGATAAAAAAGATATAGAAATACAAGGCTCATCAATTGGTGGTGGAGCCATAGTAATAAATAAAATTTATGGAAATCCAATTGAATATTATGCCAAAAGACCAACCTTGTTTATGTCTTATGGCGAACAAAAAGGTATAATTGCCTTTGTGTCAAATGTGCTTTACAACAATGGATACAATATTTATGAGATGAAAACCATCAAAGATGGCGATAATGTAATGCTAGTTTGCCAATTAGATGAACCATTAACAGATGAAATTATTGAAACCATAACAAAGGGTAAGAATTTTACCTTTATTAAGTATTTAGGATAGGAAAATTATGTTAACAACACTCGAGTTATTAAAACAAAGATGTGAAAAAGAAAACTTATCACTTTGGGAATTATCTGTAAAAGATGAAATTGAAAGTACCAAAGTTAGCGAAGAAGATATATTTAATAGACTTCAAAGAACCCTAGATGTAATGAAAGAATCATCGCATCAAGCTCTAAAAGTCCCAGTTGTATCAGTAACAGGTATGACAGGTGGCAATGCCAAAAAAATGAACGATTATTTTCTAAGTGGTGATACAGTTCTTGGAGATACAGCTGCTTTAGCAATGGCTATGGCCTTATCAACAAGCGAGGTAAACGCAGCCATGGGTAGAATTGTAGCTGCGCCAACAGCAGGATCTGCTGGAATACTTCCAGCAACTTTGATGACTATGTATCATAAATACGGTTTTGATGATAGAAAATTAATGGAAGCTATGCTAGTTGCCACCCAATTTGGCCAAGTTATCTTTGACAATGCAACATTTGCAGGAGCAGAAGGTGGTTGCCAAGCAGAAACAGGAGCTGCAAGTGCTATGGCAGCAGCTGCAGTTTGCTATCTTAGAGGTTACGACATTCATATCCAAGAAAATGCGGCAGTTTGTGCCTTGTTAAACATCCTAGGATTAGTATGTGACCCAATTGGAGGAATGGTAGAATTTCCTTGCAATATTAGAAATGCCAACGGAGTAATGAACGCCCTTGCAAGTGCAGATATGGCAATGGCAGGAGTTAAAGTTTTTGTAACATTTGATGAAGCTGTCGATACTCTAAAAAGAGTTGGAGATAGCCTTCCAGCTGGACTTAGAGAAACAGGCGAGGGTGGAGTTGCAGTTTGTCCATCAGCCTTAAGACTAAGAAAAAAATACATCGACGGAAATGTCTAAGATTAACAAAAGCCTTGAATTTTTCAAGGCTTTTGCTTTTATAAAAAAATATTATTCTTACTAAATTAAAGTTTCTGGATGAGAAAAATTTATCACTATATCCTTATTGGGATTTACTAATAAATTTAAAACGCCAGGCTCTTTTGTCCCCATACTTGTATCAATTATAACTTTTCTATATGGCTTAAAACCAAGACTTTCTTGCATTTTTTTTGATCTTTTATTAAAATCAAAATAACCCGCTGTAAGAAAATCTAAGTTCAATTCATTAAATAAATAATCTATAAGAGCTTTCATGGCTTCGCTCATAAGTCCCTTAGACCGATAATCTTTGCTTAAAACAGCTCCCAATTCTCTTGCGTAATAATTGGAAAATTCTGATAATTTATCCTCAAATCCGTATTTTTCAACACCTAGAGAGCCGATCACTTTGTTATTTTCTTTGTAGACTAGGGCAAAAGTTTTATCTGATTTTATAAAAGATTTTAAAATATTCAAAGACTCTTCCTTATTTTCGTGATGTTTCCAACCAGCCATTTCCCCTACTCCATCTACACAAGCGTAAGCAAAAAAATCGTCCAAATCGCAATATTCAAAAGCTCTCAGAATAAGTCTATCACTTTCTATAACTTTGCCATTTATCTTAAAATCAGCGTTCATTCTTTTCTCCTCATACTTTTTGGTGATTGTACTATATAGGTAAGATTGATAAAAGATATTATTCTATGTTTATATGATTATCTTTGTACCAAGGTAGATCCGCCTTTTGCTAGGCTTTCTATCTCCTCTTTGGTCACTATATTTGCATCTCCAGGAATTGTGTGTTTCCATACGCTTGTTGCTGTTGCGAATTCTAGGACTTCTTGAAGAGGTTTTTCATCTAATATCCCACTCATAAGTCCTGTGGTAAAGGAATCGCCACCACCAACCCTGTCTACTATGTCAAATTCGTATTCTTTGCTAGTGTAGAGATTTTTGCCATCGTAGAGTTTGGCTTTTAGGCTGTTATGATTTGCTGACTGGCTTGTTCTAAAGGTAGATGCTGCAATTTTTAAATCATATTTCTCTACCATTCTCTTTAGTAGGTTGATATGTTCGTCTGGGTCTAAATTTTGGTCGATTTCTAATAATATATCTGGGGTAAATCCTATCACAATATCTGCATATGGCAATAGTTTTGACATTACTTGATCTGCTTTTTTCAAGCTCCACATTTTTGCTCTGTAATTTACATCTAATACAATTTCGATATTTTTATTTTTTGCTTTTTTGAGAGCTTCTTCTGTGATTTGGGCAAGGTTATCGCTTATAGCAGGTGTAATTCCTGTTACTAAGAACATATCCTTGCCTATAAAAATCTCATCCCAGTTAAATTCATCGGATTTGGCTGATGAGATAGCAGAATTTTTCCTATCATAGATTACCTTGCTTGCTCTGACAGAAGAACCAGTTTCTAGGAAATATAAGCCTAGTTTTTCTCCGCCATAGACTACATAGTTGGTGTTTACCCCAAATTGACGTATAGAATCTATTGCTGCATGACCTAGGGCATTATCTGGAACTTTTGTGACAAAATATGAGTCATATCCTAGGTTTGCTAGTGCCAGAGCAACATTTGCCTCTGCACCACCGTAGTTTATGTCAAAATTTCTTGCTTGTAAAAATCTTTGGTAATTAGGAGGGGATAGTCTCATTAGAGCTTCCCCAAATGTTACAATTTTTTTCATTTATTTCCTACATTCTGCGATTTTTGCTAGATATTTTTTGGATTGTTCCACTATTTCATCGTGGCTGCCTTTTACAAGATTGGATCCAGCACCTACTGCATATACTCCAGCGTCAAACCAATCTTCGATATTTTCAAGGCTAACTCCACCTGTTGGCATAATATTTGCTTGTGGGAGTGGTCCGTGTATAGCTTTTACATAGCTTGGTCCTGGAAGAGAGCCTGGGAATAGCTTGATTAGATCAACTCCGTATTCTAGGGCTTTTGTCATTTCTGTAAATGTCATGCATCCTGGCATATAAGGTACTTGGTAAAGATTGCACATTTTAGCAACTTCTTCGCTAAATCCTGGAGATACTATAAATTTTGCTCCATTTAATATTGCTAGTCTTGCTGTTGTAGCATCCATCACAGTTCCAGCTCCAAGAGTTGCTGTATCTGGGAGTTGGTCCTTAAGCTCCTTGAATACGTCTAGGGCATTTGGTATTGTAAATGTTACTTCTAGAATATCGATGCCACCATCAATAAGAGCCTTGCAATAACCTAAGGCTTCATCTTTAGAATTTCCCCTAATTACGGGTACGATTCCTAATTCGCGAACTCTGTTTAGTACTTGATATTTTAACAAAATAGCCTCCTATAATTTGATAATATTATTTGCGTTATTAAAGCATATATCTTCTATCATTTGGCCAAGGAATTGTTCATCCCATGGATATTCACCGTCAGCAACAATTTGACCTACAAACCTACATAATAATCTTCTGTAGTATTCATGTCTAGGATATGATAGGAAGGATCTGGAATCTGTAATCATACCGATTGATTTTGCAAAGGCACTGGTTGCTGACATTATCTTCATCTGTTCAAGCATTCCTTCTTTGTGGTCAAGATGCCACCAACTTGGTCCAAGTTGAGCGGTTAGGACGCCTTCAGCATTTCCTCCGTTAAATGAACCTGCTATTGTCGATACTGGGTAGAATTCAGCTTCATTTAGTGGGAAAATAATAGTTCTTGGCAGACCATTTATCTTTTCAATCTCATTTAGGAGATTTGCTAGATTTTCTGCGTAGTATTGGTCGTTTGTAGCATCTCCACCCACATCGTGGCCTAGCTTTTCTTCTAACTTAGTAGAATTATCACGAATAACTCCTATGTGAAGTTCCATAGCCCAGTCAAAGTCCTTATAAATTTTACCTATCCATATCATAAGACTAGTTTTGTAGGCATCTTCTTCTTCGATAGAAAGTATTTTGCCTGTAAGTTTTTTCTTTATAATCTTGTCAATTTCCTCATCACTTGCCTTTTCAAATGGCACGTATTTGAAGGCTTGATCGCTTGCAGCACATCCTTTTTCTTTGAAAAATTCCATTCTCTTATAAAGAGCATCTTTCAAAGTTTTAAAGCACTTGATATCTACCCCAGATACTTCTGAAAGCTTTTTGATGTAGGCACCATAGTCTTCTTTTTCTATGGCAATAGCCTTATCTGGTCTAAAGGCTGGTTTGACTAGAGTCTCAAAAGAATCGTCTTTTTCAAGCAAATCGTGGTAGTTAAGGTCATCAATTGGATCGTTAGTTGTACATACGGCAGCTACATTACTCATTTTGATAAGTCCACGTGGCCTAAAATCATCTGTGGCCAATTTTTCATTGGCAATCTTATAAATTTCCTCAGCTGTATCTTGATCTAGGCAATAGTCTATGCCAAAGTAGTTTTTAAGTTCCAAATGAGTCCAATGGTAGATAGGATTGCCTATTAAGTATGGCATAGTAGCAGCGTAAGCTTTGAATTTATCAAAGTCATCTGCATCTCCAGTTATAAGTTCTTCATCTACACCAACTGCTCTCATAACTCTCCACTTGTAGTGGTCACCGCCAAGCCAAGCCTTTGTAATTGATTCGATTTTTTCGTTTTTATAAATTTCTTCAGCTTCAAGATGGCAGTGCCAGTCAAAAATTGGCATATTTTTGGCGTAATTGTGATATAGAGTCTTGGCGTATTCAGTATTTAATAAAAAATCATCTGTTAAAAATTGTTTCATTATATAGCTCCTTTATAATAGTCCTGCGCTTTGTGGTAGATGTAAGGAAATGGCAGGGATATAGGTTACAAGAATCAAACCAATTAATATGAAAGCATAGAATCTTAGCATATATGGCATAACTTTTTGTAAGTTTGTATCTCCAACTTTAATAGCAACGAAAAGTGTGTTACCAACTGGTGGTGTGATATTACCAATGCATAGGTTGTAAACAATAATGATACCAAATTGTACAGGGCTCATACCAAATGATTCTACTATTGGCAAAAATAATGGTGTAAATATTAGGATAGCTGGTGTAACGTCCATAAAAGTTCCAGAAATTAATAAGATTATATTCATTATTAATAGTAGAACTATTGGTGAACTAGTTACTGATAATAGAGCATTTCCTATCATTTGTGGGATACCTGTAAAGGCCATTACCCAGGAAAGAATATTACTTACACCAATCAAAAATACTACAATAGCGCTCATTTTTGCAGATTCTATTAATATATCAATAATCTTAGTAAAGTTAAGGTTTTTGTAAATCAAACCTAGGATTAGAGCATAAATTACAGATATAGCAGAACCTTCTGTAGCTGTAAATACACCAGCGACGATACCGCCTATTACTACAAAGATAAGTCCAAGGGCTGGAAGAGCACGTAGGGTAGCTAGTCCGAGATTTGACCAAGAGAACTTACCCTCAACTCCAGTATAGCCTTTTTTGTGGGCTATAATAATTGCAGCTATCGTACAACCTAAGGCCCATAAAAATCCTGGTAAATATCCGGCTAGGAATAAGGCTGCTATTGAAGTACCACCTGAAACTAGGGAATATGTGATTAGGGCATTGCTTGGTGGGATTAGTAAACCAGCTGGAGCGCTTGCTCCATTGGCTGCAGCTGATAGGGCCTTGTCATAGCCCATTTCTTCTTCACCTTGTTTTACCATAGAACCAACAGCTGCTGCAGCAGCAGATGCTGATCCAGAAATTGCTCCAAATAGGGCATTGGCTCCAATATTTGTAACTAGTAGGGCACCTGGAAGCTTTCCAAGAATTGCCATTACGAAGTCTACTAACCTTTTTGCTATACCACCCTCATTCATGAGGTTACCAGCTAGGATAAAAAACGGAATAGCTGTAAGGGTAAAGGAGCTCATTCCTACAAAGGTTCTTTGAGCTGCTGTTAGCACTGCAACCTTTAGTGGAACAGTAGCTAGGATTGTTACTATACTTGCAAGCCCAATTGAAAAGGCAATTGGAACACCTAGGATCAAAAGAGCCGCTAAAACTATTAATATTACTGCTAATGCTTGTCCACCCATTTTTACTCTCCTTTATCGTTTTCAATAACCACTTTTTTATCATCTGTTTTGCTATTTGAAATAGAATAATTAGTGGTTTTTTCTGGACTATCTACATTGTCTGTAAGGCTTTCATATTTTGCAACTTCACTTGCCTTGTTTGCCTCACGAGTTGAGGATTCGCTAGCAGACTCGGCTTTGATAAATTCAATTTTCCCATTTATTATCATGCGGATATTGTATATTGAATATATCATATTTATTATTCCGGTAAGAGGAAGTGGAATATAAAATAGGCCTATTGGTAATCCTAGAGAGGATGTCATTTGATTTAGGGCAAGGCGTGTGATTCTGATTCCTCCATAGGTTAAAACTGCAAGAGAGAATAAAAAAATTATTAGTTCAGAAAATATTGCAGCTTTCTTTTGAACATTTGGACTCTTTGTGTCAATAAATACTGGAATATTCATATGACCACGCTCGCCAACTATAAGGCTTGCTCCAAATAGGGTGGACCAGGCAAATAGATAACTAACTAATTCTTCTGACCAAGTTGACGGATTTTTCAAAATGTATCTGGTAAATACTTGCCAAACAACAAAGATAAGCATGACAAATAGAGTTGCAGCTGATAAAAATTTCATTGTCTTATCTAAAACTTTTCTCATTGTTTTGCCTCCTTTTGTGCTGGGAATTCTTTGTTATATTCTTGGATTTTATCATAGTAAGGTTGAAGTTTAGTATTTCTTTGCAAAACTTCTTGGGTTAGTGGGGCAACTTTTTCTACAAACTCACTTTGATCTGGATAGATGAATTTCACTCCTTGTTCTTTAGCTGCCTTTTCTTTGGCGTTTTCAACTGCTGTGACCCATTCTTTTCTTTGCGTTTGGTTTAAGATTTTAAATCCTTCTTCAAATATAGCTCTTTCATCTTCTTGCAAATCATTTAGCCATTCGTAATTTGCAATTACTATATCTGGTACCATTTGGTGCATATCGTATGAATAGTATTTACAAATATCGCCGTGACCATTGTCAGTTAGAGACATTTCGTTATTCTCAGCTCCATCTATAATCCCTGCTTGGAGGGCTGTATAAACCTCGCCAAATCCCATAGGAGAAGCTGATCCGCCTAATAAGTTCATCATTTTTACATTTGTAGGGGATTGTTGGACTCTGATTTTTAGTCCTTTGAGGTCAGCAGCTGATTTTATTGGACGGTTTTTTGTATAAAAAGATCTACTACCAGCATCTAACCAAGTTACAGCTTGGAAACCTGCATCCTTAGTTGATGTAAAAATTGGATTTGTAATATCAGTATCGTCCATTACATAGTGGTAGGACTCAGCTGATGCAAATAGGTATGGCAAGTTAAATATTTCATAAACGTCATCAAATGTTTCAAGGATGGCATTACTTGCCACACAAATATTGATTGCACCAGTTTGAGTTAGTTGAACCATGTCGGTTTGTGAGCCCAATAGTTCGGATGGGAAAACTTGTACATCGTATTTATCGCCCAAGTTTTCTTCTATGTATTTTTCAAATGCTAATAGACCAATATGAGTAGGGTGTTTTTGTGATTGGTTGTGACCTACTCTAATTATTGTTTTATTGATATCTGCTTGGCTATTGTTTGATCCACATCCTGTAAGAATTAGAACCAAAAGCATGCATATGGCTAATAAATTTTTTTTAAATTTCATAATTCATCCTCTATATTTTGGCAAGAAGCCTGGAAAAACCAGGCTATCTTTCCATTATTAATTTTTTTCTTTTGCGCAGTATCTTTCTTTGTCTTTTTCTATAGCTTCCAATAGACCGTTTAGATAAGTTACTCCCAGGGCTCTGTCGTATAAGCCATAGCCAGCTCTTCCTTCTTCGCCCCAAATCATACGTCCATGATCAGGTCTGATGTATCCATCAAAGCCTGCATCGGATAAAGATTTCATTATTTCATACATATCCAATGATCCACAGTCACTCTTGTGAGCTGATTCGTAGAATTGTTTATCTCCTGTAAATTTGATATTTCTAGCGTGAACGGCTCCGATTTTGCCTCTTTTAGCAAAATCATAGAGGATAGATGCAACATCATTCTCCTTGCGGCTACCTAGAGAACCTGTACATATACAAAGAGTGTTTGCTGGGCTGTCTACTAAGTTTACGATTTTTTCTAAATCTTCTACAGTTGATGTGATTCTTGGTATATCAAAGATTGGCCAAGCTGGATCATCTGGATGAACAGCCATTTTGATACCTACTTCTTCGCAAGTTGGCAAGATTGCTTCTAGGAAATACTTGTAGTTTTCGCGTAGCTTATCTTCATCGATTGACTCGTATTGTTTCAAAACTTCCTCTAAAAGCTCTAATCTTTCTGGTTCCCAACCAGGAAGTTCAAAGTCCCCAGCTCCCTCAAGGATTCCATCTACCATATCACGCGGTGTAAGTCCTTCTACCATTTTTTGGTCAAAGGCAAGGGTGTTTGATCCATCAGGAAGTTGGTGTTTTAATTCTGTTTTGACCCAGTCAAATACTGGCATAAAGTTATAAATAACAACTTTAACTCCACATTCTGCCACATTTCTTAGGGATTGTTTGTAGTTTTCGATGTATTTATCACGGCTATCTAGTCCCATTTTTATGTCTTCATGAACGTTGATTGATTCGATTACTTCGCACTTTAGGCCTGCTGCATGGCAATCGTCGACATATTTTTGGAAGATTTCCTTATCCCAAACTTCACCAGCTTCAAATTCGTTCATCATAGCCATTACGCCATCAACGCCAGGGATTTGGCCGATGTATTCTAGGCTAATTGGATCGTCGTTACCATAATGTCTAAAGGTCATTTTCATAAGCATATTTCCTTTCTATATTTATTCTTATGCTAGGTATTTTTCTAAGGTTGCCCTTACAGCGCCTGGGCCAGCTGATAGCTCTTTAAGGAACTTGATAATTTTTTCGTCAAGACCAGCTTCTATGAGGTTTACACCAAATATTTTTTCATTTGATAAAAGTTCCTTGATAGCAGATATATCTTCTATTTCCCCAAGTTTCATTGAGGAAAATATCTCCTCTAGTTCATCCATTAATGGATCTGGAGATAGTTCAAATTCATTGCCCGTATCATCAATTGCCATGAGGTATCTGAGCCAACCAGCTATGGCAAGTGGTATATATGTTAAGCTTGCAGCATTTTTACCCTCATCATTAATGTAACCTTTGATGGTTTGTCCAAATCTTACAGACATTTTTTGGCTTGTATCTGTAGCTATTCTTTGTGGGGTATCTGGCATATATGGGTTTGGAAGTCTTATATTTATTACCTCATCTATGAAGTCTTGTGGGTTGATGATGCCTGGGTTAATGACAACAGGAAGTCCTTCTTCATAACCTATTTTCTTGATGAGCTTTACCAATTCTTCATCTTTCATTTCTTCAGCTATTGATTGGTAATCTAATATGCAGCCGTAAGTTGCAAGGGTTGTATGGAGTGGGTTTAGACAAGTAGTCACTTTCATAGTCTCAACATTATTGACTGTATCACGGTCAGCCATGTAAACTCCACCTTCTTCAAATGGAGGACGACCATTTTTGAAATTATCTTCAATTACTAAATATTCTGCTTCTTCAGAGTTTACAAATGGGGCAATGTAGGTGTTTTTTTCTGTTATGACTGTGTCCATATTAGTAAATCCAAGCTCTTCAACATAATCTTTAACTACATCAGCTGGTCTTGGTGTGATTTTATCAATCATTGAAAGAGGGAATGAAATATCATTATTAAGATATTCTATAAATCCTTCATCTACTTTGCCATTATCTTTCCAAGCTTGTCCTATCATCATGACAGATTTTTTAACCAAGTCTCCATTGTGGCTTGCATTATCAAGACTGAGGAGGGTTAGTGGAGCTTTACTATCCTTGTATCTTTCGTAAAGAAGATTTGTAACTATACTCATTAGATGTTTTGCATCTTTTGGATCGCCTTCAATATCGCTTTTTACTACATCCATTAGTTCGCCATTTGAGGCATAAAGATTGTAGCCTTTTTCAGTGATTGTAAAGCTCATTAATTCTAAATTTTTATTTAAGGCAATTTCCTTTATCCTATCCTTGTCAGAAAGAGTTAGAGCTTCAGCAAGATTTGCAATTAAATTTGTATCGAAGTCTCCATTTTTGTGAAGAGTAACTGATAGGGCTAGATTATCATATGGTTTATAAATTTTTTCGATAATTTCTGTATCGAATGTTTCAACAACAGAAATTCCTCTGTCAAATTTGCCAGATTCGATCATATCTTGACCAACTCTTGCAATGAATCCACGGAAGATATTTCCTGAACCAAAGGCTAACCATTTTGGGTCTTTGATTGAGTCTTCACGTAGCTTGTTGATATCATAACTTGGTGCGTGGTCGATTTTTTCCTTGTATTGATCAAAATTTTGAAGTGTTAAGTCCATCTTTATTCCTTTCTTGTTTTAAAAGCCCAGCCTAGCCAGGCTTAAAATCATTTGTTCTCTTTCTTATTCCAATCAAAGTTAGGTATTGAGTTCCATCTTTCCTTGAAGTAGTGTGCTACAAGTTTTGGTTTTCTATCTCTTGTAAAGATTCCTTTTTTGTTTCCTTGAACTCTAAGTAGGTTTTGATCGGTTGCAAAATCGGCAAAGTTCCAAGGATGTTCGCCAACTACACAGTCGTATTCATCGAGTACTTGGTTGTTTGTTTTGTAATATTCTACTTGGTATTCCTCTGTATACATTACTGGGTTTTCTGCTGTATCATGCATGCCAGCTACCGTATCTGCACCGTATTCAGTGATTATGACTGGTTTGCCTATTTCTTCCCAAATATCAAGCTCTTTTCTGAAAGCTTGCATAGGTCCTACAAGGTCTGGGCCTCCAAAATACCATCCATAGTATCTGTTGATACAAATAACATCAGAAAGTTTTGAAGATACATCCGTTCTTGGACCGCCTCCCATTTGTACAGATACAAGAGTTACTGGTCTGTTTTGTGGGTCTAGTTCACGTGTTAGGTCAAATAGTGGTTTGAAATATTCATAAGCACCTTCAGTATAAGAATCAGGTTCGTTGGCTACTGACCACATTACAACTGAGGCATAGTTCTTGTCACGAGCAATCCATTCGTGGATTACTTCCTTGTGGTGATCGAATACCAATGTTCCAATTGACTTTTCGTGACCAAATGTTGGAAGAGGTTGGCCACCAAAGTTTGCACCACCGCCGAACATTCCATTTATTCCTACAGCAGGAGTTTCATCTATAACAACAAAACCGAGTCTATCTGAGAGTCTCATCATTTCTTCTGAATATGGGTAGTGGCTTGTTCTATATGAGTTGGCACCTTGCCAAGCCATAAGTGATAGGTCCTTGTAATTCATTACTTCATTTATGCCACGACCGTTAGGGAAAGTATCTTCATGTTTGCCGTAGCCTTTGAAATAAAATGGTTTTTCATTTATCAAAAACTTGTTGCCATCAACTCTAACGGTTCTTATTCCATAAGGTAGATGGTAGTGGTCATCACCATATACTGCTACGATATCGTATAGATAAGCATTTAGTGGCCACCAAAGTTTAACATCTTTTATAATTAGCTTTCCTTCTAAACCCTCACTTTGGGCTACACACTTTCCATCTTCGTCATAAACATAAACTTTTGCATCGGCCTTGCCACAAACATCGAGTTTGTATCCTAATACTGCTTCATTTTCGCTAACTTCATCGTTTGTCATTGTTATATCAGAGATGTATGTTTTTGGAGTTGTATATAGTCTAACGTGTCTAGTGATGCCAGCATAGTTAAAGAAGTCAAAGTTTGGTGAGTTTTTCGTTTGGACAAATTCTTCGGCCAAGTCTGCTTTCTCGGATCCCATAGAAAGAGCATCGAGCATGCCACCTCCACCAAGTCCACCTATAGGTAGGGTTTCATAATTTACTACATTAGAAACAGCAACTGTAAGTAAGTTATTGCAATCATTTACTTTATCTGTGATATCAACTTCAAAAGGAAGAAATCCTCCTTTGTGTTCACATACTTCTTTTCCATTGATATATACTTTTGCAAAGTGTGTTACAGCATCAAATCTTAATACGAGTCTATCTTCTGTAAGTTTTGCTGGTAGGTCAAAGTGTCTTTGGTAGTAAACCCATCCGAAATGATCGCGGAGTTCTTTGTCTTCATAGATGTCATTATATGAAGAAGGAACTGGCATTGGACGAGATTTTTCTAGTTTTTTTCCTGCTAAACTTTCGTTAAGCTTACTATCACCGAGTACAAACTCCCACATGCCATCAAGGCTTGATACTATTCTAGATTTTGTTTGAATTGGATATAACATTTTTTCTCCTTTTTAAATTAATACTTAGTTACTATTTTCACGTCTACGTTTTAGCTCAAGAGCGTTTGCTTCAACTGTCTTTTTATCTAATGGATAGATAAATTTCAAAACAAGCACTAGAGCAATCATTGCTAGGCCTGGAAGTAATGTAGATATGCTATATATTCCACTTAACACATCTGGATCAAAGGCTGTAGCTTGTGTATATCCTATAGAATTCATCACAAAGCCGATGATACCAGCTGATAAAGCTTGACCTAACTTTCTTGCAAAAGAGTATGAACCGTAGATTGTTCCATCATCTCTTTTATTTGTTCTAACCTCTATATCATCAATAACATCTGTTATCATAGCCCAGATAGAAAGGTTAAATATACCAACACCAACATTTGCCAAAGCTATTATTATTAAAAATAATGTAAGATTAGTTGTTTTTAAGAAGTAGCCTACAATTAGGGATATGCCACCAACTAGACCACCAACCATTGACATCTCTTTCTTACCGTATTTTAATACGCCTTTTTTCACAAAAGGAGCCATAGCTAAAATCACGATTACCTGTAAAGCAGAAGCAATTGATTGTCCTTTGGCATCCCCAAAATAATTTGGGAAGATGTAGCCTGCCATTTGACTTAATGAAAGTTGACCTAGTAATAGCATTAGAGCTGCAAGTATTATTCCTATAAGGGACTTTGATGTGAACATACCTTTTAAGGTATCTCCTAGGCTAACACTTTCACTCTTAGCTTCTGTAACAACACGCTCCTCAACGTTTATATAGCAAATCATGTAGCAAATAACAGCGAGAACTGAGCAAATTAAGGCAAATAGGCTCATCTTTGAACCATCCATAACTGTTTGTCCCAGGTCATTTTTAACCATTACAATCATTGGACCAACTACACCAATAACTAGTCCGGCTAAAGTAGCGCCTATAGTTCTAAAAGTGGATAGTTCAGATCTATGGACAGGATCGTCAGATATTACTGAAGCCATAGATCCATAAGGGATATTAATCATAGTATAAAAGATCGAACCCCAAAGTATGTAAGTCATATACATCCAGAAAA
>QWCE01003432.1_pt1 | contig 30742 bp, 29 predicted proteins | sample 1972531 | NCBI WGS metagenome assembly QWCE01 (sample SAMN09866716, study PRJNA288562) | Human gut metagenome isolate term4_stool, whole genome shotgun sequencing... | reverse complement strand
AATTATCCCAACTGCCACTTTATGACATGGGATCTTCCGACAGACCAAGTTTGCCCGAAGTGCGGCAAATCATTGTTCAAAAAGAAAGGCAACATTCTTTACTGCCCTGATATAAAGGGTTGCGGATACGAGGTTGCCGCTCCTAAATCAACAAAGTAATTTTTGTATATGAAAAAATTTACAGTCGCAGGCGCAGGGCTTGCAGGAACAGAGGCGGCATGGCAAATCGCTCAGGCAGGCTATCCCGTTACTCTTGTCGAAATGAAGCCGCAAAAATTTTCGCCTGCTCACAAAAGTGAATATTTCGCAGAGCTTGTTTGCTCAAACTCACTCAAGGCGTCGCGCCTCGAAAGTGCGGCAGGGCTTTTGAAAGAGGAAATGGCTCGCCTCGGCTCACTCACTGTGCCGGTCGCGAGGAATTGTGCCGTTGCGGCAGGCGGTGCACTTGCCGTTGACAGAGATGTTTTTTCAAAAACAATCACCGAAAAAATCAATTCTCATCCGAATATCACCGTTGAGCATCGCGTGTTTGACAAAATTGCACCCGGCGATGATGAAATCTTGATAATCGCAACAGGTCCGTTGACAGACGGCGCCTTGTCCGATGAAATCAAACGACTTTGCGGCGATTGTCTTTCGTTTTACGATGCCGCCGCACCGATTGTCACCGCCGACAGCGTTGATATGTCAAAGGCGTTCGGCGCGTCAAGATACGACAGAGGCGGCGATGACGACTACATCAATTGCCCTTTTAATAAGGCAGAGTACGAATCGTTTATTAACGAGCTTGTCAATGCCGAAAGCGCAATTGTTCACGATTTCGATGTTTACGAGGGTTGTATGCCTATCGAAAAGCTTGCAAAAAGAGGGCTTGATGCTCCGCGTTTCGGCCCTATGAAACCGGTCGGACTTGTCGACCCCAATACGGGTCACAGACCGTGGGCGTGCGTTCAGCTCCGCCGCGAGAATAATAAAGGCACAATGTTCAACCTCGTCGGTTTTCAGACAAATTTGAAATTCGGCGAGCAAAAAAGAGTCTTTTCAATGATTCCGGGGCTTGATAATGCCGATTTCGTTCGCTACGGCGTAATGCACAGAAATTCGTTTCTCGATTCGCCCCGACTGCTTAATAAAGACTTTTCGCTCCGTTCAAACGAAAATATTTATTTTGCAGGTCAAATCACCGGCGTTGAGGGATATATGGAGTCCGCATCGTCGGGACTGCTCGCAGGCTTGAATGCGGTCAGAAAAGCAAACGGAGAGCCGCCGCTCTTGCTCGGCGAAAATACAATGCTCGGTGCGCTGACCGATTATATCAGCGACCCGTCTGTTAAAAACTTTCAGCCGATGGGTGCAAATTTCGGAATTTTGCCGCCGATTGAGCCTAAAATCCGCGATAAGAAAGAGAGATACGCCGCGCTGTCAAAGCGTGCGCTTGATGAATTGGAGAAGGTTATCAAATGAATATAATTGTTGACGCTATGGGCGGCGACAACGCACCTCTTGAAATTGTCAAAGGCGCAATGCTTGCCGTTGATGAGTTTAATATCGACAAGCTGATTCTTGTCGGCGATGAGAAAAAAATTAATTCCTGCGTTAAGGAAAACAACATAACACTCAAAAACACTCAAATCAAGCACTGCACGGACGAAATCACAATGTGCGACGATGCAAAATCGGTGCTTAAAAAAAAGCCTGATTCCTCGCTTGCAATCGGATTCAAACTGCTCAATGACGGCGAAGGCGATGCCTTTGTCAGCGCAGGAAATACGGGCGCAATCACGGTCGGCGCAACATTGCTCACAAAGCGAATTAAGGGTGTCAAACGCCCTGCAATTGCATCAGTTATGCCAAGTGCCAAAAAGCCGTTTGTGCTTATGGATTGCGGCGCAAATGCAGAGTGCCGTCCCGAATTCTTGTATCAGTTTGGCTTGCTCGGCTCGATATATATGCAAAATGTGCTCAAGGTTTCAAATCCGCGCGTTGCCCTTGCAAACAACGGCACCGAGGAAACAAAGGGCACGCCTGTTGTCAAGGAAGCATATGCCCTTATGAAAAGTGCGCCGTACAATTTTGTCGGCAATATTGAGGGCAGACAAATTCCGTTCGGTGATGCCGATGTTGTCGTTGCCGACGGCTTTACCGGCAACTTGATTTTAAAAATGTATGAGGGTGTCGCAAAAGTTTTGATGAACTCAATCAAGGCGGCGTTTATGAAAAACACGCTTTCAAAAATATCTTATCTCGGTGTTAAGTCGGGCATAGACGATATGAAAAAGCAGTTTGATTATAAGGAATACGGCGGCGCAGTCGTTCTCGGAGTCAAAAAGCCTGTTATAAAGGCACACGGCTCTGCCGATGCGCGCACCTTTAAAAATGCAATCAAGCAGGCGGTTTGGTTTTTGCAAACCGACCTGATAGACAAAATAGAGAAAGAACTTAACGATTAATATGGAATTGTTACAACAAAAAATAGGATACACCTTTAAAAATATTTCATATCTTCACGAGGCATTAACTCATTCAAGCTATGCCAACGAGCAGCACAACCCAAAAATTGTCAGCAACGAGCGACTCGAGTTTTTGGGCGACGCTGTTTTGTCAATCATTTCGGCAGAATATCTTTTTAAAAAATTTCCCGAATATCCCGAGGGCAAACTTTCAAAACTCCGCTCCTCGCTCGTCTGCACACAGTCGCTTTCAAGCTTTGCAAACGAGTTGAGCCTCGGCGAATATCTTTATTTGGGCAAAGGCGAGGCGGCTTCGGGCGGCGCACAGCGACCCACCATTCTTGAAAACGCCTTTGAGGCACTCATTGCCGCCATTTATCTCGACGGCGGTATGCAGCCGACAAAAAAATTTGTTTTGTCTTTTCTCTCACGCGAGGTGAACAATCACCACACCAATTTCAAAGACTACAAAACAGCCCTTCAGGAGATTGTTCAAAAAAACCCCGACGAAACCTTTAATTATGTTTTGGTCGGCGAAAGCGGACCCGATCACGATAAACGCTTTGAGGTTGAGGTTCATATCAATTCAAACGCAATCGCAAAGGGCGTAGGCAGAAGCAAAAAGCAGGCGGAGCAGGAGGCGGCTAAAGAGGCTCTGATTATGATGGGGTGTATAGATGGCTAAAAAGGGTAATATAAGTATTTTTGTCCCTCACAACGGCTGTCCCCAGCAGTGCTCGTTTTGCAATCAAAAAACAATCACCGGCAAATCGGAGCAGCCAACACCGTCGGATGTGGAAAATGCAGTAAAAAAGGCGCTTGCCAAAAAAGGCTATAAATACGAAATCGCATTTTTCGGCGGCTCATTCACCGCGATTGACAGGGACTATATGGTGTCGCTCTTAAAAGCAGCCTCCGCATTTTTGGATAACGAGCGTATATACGGAATAAGAATTTCAACACGCCCCGATTTTATTGATAACGAGGTGCTCGATATTTTGAAAAAATACGGCGTTACCTCGGTCGAGCTCGGCGCTCAGTCTATGGATGACGAGGTGCTCGCGGCAAATTTGCGCGGCCATACCTCGGCGCAGGTAGAGTCGGCGTCAAAGCTTATAAAATCATACGGCTTTGAGCTTGGACTTCAAATGATGACAGGACTTTATAAGGATACGGACGAAAAGGCGGTTTCGTCTGCCGAAAAGATAATTGCCTTAAAGCCCGATACCGTTAGGATTTATCCCACCGTTGTGCTTAAGGGTACAATGCTTGCCGATTTGTACGAACAGAAAATATACAAGCCTCAAACCGTTGACGATGCGGCAAATCTCTGCACTCGGCTCATACCGATGTTTGAGAACGCAGGCATAAAAATAATTCGCATCGGGCTTCATTCGTCACCCGAGCTTAAAAAAAATATGATAGCGGGCGCGTTTCACGATTCGTTTGGCGAAATAGTCAAATCGCGATTCCTCTTAAATCAAATATTAAAAAATCCGCCTGCCTCTTACGAGATTTTTGTCAACCCCAAAACCGTTTCTCAGCTTAAGGGTCAGCAAAAGCGCAACATCTATTTTTTGATGGAGGCAGGGTATAACATTAAAGTTACCGTCAGCGACAAGGTCGCCGTCGGAGAAATAAAAACAGTTAAAAAATAATTATTTTAAGGTATTGCAATGTTATTAAGAACACTTGAAATGCAGGGATTCAAATCATTCCCCGATAAAACAGAATTAACATTCGGAAAGGGCATCACCGCCGTAGTAGGTCCGAACGGCTCGGGCAAAAGTAATATTTCCGACGCCGTTCGCTGGGTACTCGGCGAAACCTCGACAAAATCGTTGCGCGGCTCAAAAATGGAGGATGTCATTTTCGGCGGCACCTCGACAAGAAAGCCTCTCGGCTTTGCGCAGGTTGTCTTAACGCTCGACAATTCCGACAATTCGCTTAAGGATAAGGGCGAAATCGTTACGGTTTCACGCCGCTATTACCGTTCGGGTGAAAGCGAGTATAAAATCGACGGCGAGGTTGTCCGCCGCAAGGATATTCACGAGTTGTTTATGGATACAGGCTTGGGCGCAGACGGATATTCAATGGTCGGTCAGGGTAAAATCGACTCGATAATTTCCGCAAAAAATGAGGACAGACGAGAGCTTTTTGAGGAGGCGGCAGGCATTTCGCGCTTCCGTCATAAACGAAAAGACGCCGAGCGCCGCCTTGAACAGGCGCAGGAAAATCTTGTCAGACTTCTTGATATTCTCGGCGAGCTTGAAAGCCGTGTCGGTCCGCTTAAAACTCAAAGCGAAAAGGCAAAGAAATTCCTTGAATTCAGTGATGAAAAGAAAACTCTTGAAATCGGCGTTTGGCTCAGTAAGATCAATAAATTCACAAACGAACTTCGCATGCAGGAGCACAAAATCGACGCCGCAAATGTTTCGTACGAGCAATGCAATACAGAACTTGAAAATATCGAAAGCGAAATCGAGTCTGTTCTTGCAAAAATAACCGAAATCAATCTCGAAATCGAGCAAAGCCGCTCCGGCGTTGCCGCTTTTGAGGAGGAGGCAGTGCGCAAGGAGGGCGAAATTCAGGTTCTCAACGCAACGCTCGATCATAATAACGAAACTATCGAACGCCTTAAAAACGATATTTCCGCGGCTGACGATACGGGTCTTTCAATCGACGAGCAAATCGCCGCAAAACACGCATTTATTGAGGAGAACGATGCTAAATCACAGGCAAAGCATATCGAACTTCAAGCCGTTACAAACGAACTTAATAAAATCATTTCAGATAACGATGATATAAGCGGTCAAAGCTCGCAGCTCACAAAAGAGCTTGCCGACCTCACTCTTAAATTGTCCGACTGCAAGGTTAAATGTTCTCAGGCGGTTTCATCAATCGAGGAAATCAAATCAAGACTTTCGGCTATTGACGAAACGGTGCAGTCAGTCGATAAAGAAATCGAAACTGCGTCGGCTCAAAAGCAGGAAACAGAGGATAATATCACTTTTATTAAAGAGCGTATTGCGGAATACGAAAATTCAATGGACGGCTATCGCCTTAAGTTGAAGAATAAAACAGAAAAGGCGGAAAAAATCAAAGCTGACTATGACAAACTTGTTCGCTCTCTCGAGGAAAAGCAGTCAAAAGCCCGTATGCTTTCCGACCTTGAAAAAAATATGGAGGGCTTTGCAGGCTCGGTTAAGGCTGTTATGAGGCAAAGTGCGTCAAAGGCACTTTCGGGTATCAACGGCACGCTTGCCCAACTTATCAGTGTTGATAACGATTATTCAACCGCTGTCGAGGTCGCTTTGGGTGCCGCCATGCAAAATATCGTTGTTGATAACGAGGCAGACGCAAAGCGCGCCATTAACTATCTTAAACAAAACAATCAGGGCAGGGCAACATTCCTCCCTGTTTCGGCAATCAAGCCGCGCTATATCGACGAAAAAAATCTTGATGACAATTTCGGATTCGTCGACATTGCGGCAAATCTTGTCGATTGCGATGCAAAATACAAAAATATCGTTTCAAACCTTTTGGGCAGAGTTATGATTGTTGAGGACATCGACTGCGCAATCGGTATTTCAAAACGCTATAACAATAAATATAAAATCGTCACTCTTGACGGTCAGGTTATGAATCCGGGCGGCTCAATGACAGGCGGTTCGCGCTCAAGGGGCGCAGGCATTCTTTCCCGTGCAAATATGATTGACGAACTTAATGCCGAGGCTGAAAAAATCAAGGCGCAGGTTGACGAAATCGCTCAGTCATACAAAAAAGCAATGGAGGAGGCTAATCTTGCCGCCGCCGATGTTCAGGGGGCGGACGCAGACCTTCGCAATGCAAAAGAAGAACTTATCCGTGCCGAGGGCGACGATAAACTTGCAAGTGATAAACTTAAATCACTCGGCGACAGAAAAGCCGCTCTCATTAGCGAAAAGGAAAATGCCGACGGCAGAATTATGCTCTTTGAAGAGGCAGACAAAAAGGCAAGCCGGGAGAGCGATGCCGTTCAAAATCAAATCAACGATGTTGAGGCGAAACTCGGCGAAATCAGCAACGGCGTTGACGAGCTTACTCAAAAGCGCGAGACTGTCCGCAAGCGCAGTGAGGAAATCAACCTCGAGCTTGTCACTCTTGCAAAGGATACCGAGGCGGCAAAACTTGCCGTTGACGAACTTGAACTTCGCAAGTCCACACAGTCAGACAGAGTTAAATCAATTACCGATGAAATCGAACAGTACGAGGCTAAAAATCAAAACCTTATGCTTTCAATTTCCGACGTTCAGTCAACCGTTAACGAGCTTCGTGCAAAGGCAAAAAGCGCAGACGATGCAATCCGCGACAGAATTACATATCGTGACAATTGCGAAAAGCGCAATGTTGAGCTTTGTACCGAGGAAAAAACAAAAACCTCCGACAGAGAAAAGCTGTCTGCCGATCTTGTCAGACTTGAAGAACGCAAAAACAATATGCAAAAAGAGTTTGACGACCTCAACGATATGCTCTTTGAGCAGTATGAGCTTACCCGTCCCGAGGCAGAGGCTCTCGGCATAGTTATTGAGAATATGGCAGAGGCTAAAAAACGCCTGCACGAAATCAAGGTTGCCATCAGAGCGCTCGGCTCAATCAATGTCGGCGCAATCGAGGAATATAAAGAGGTTTCCGAGAGATACGAATTTCTTAAGGAGCAAATCGGCGATATTGAAAAATCAAAGTCCGAACTTCAAAATATTATCGAGGACCTCACCTCCTCAATGAGCGAAAAATTCCTTACGCAGTTCAAAAAAATCAATGAGGAGTTCAAGGTTTCGTTCGCCGATTTCTTCGGCGGCGGCAAGGGCGAGCTTATTCTCGAGGAACCCGACAATTGCCTTGAATCCGCTATTGAAATCAAAATTCAGCCACCGGGAAAATCTGTTCAAAACATTAACCTTTTCTCGGGCGGCGAAAAATCGCTTGCAGCTATGGCTCTGCTTTTCAGCGTGCTTAAGGTCACACCGTCACCGTTCTGTATTTATGACGAGGTCGAAGCTGCGCTTGACGATGTCAATGTTGAGCGATTTGCAAAATATATGCGCAAAATGACCGATAAAACGCAATTCATTTCAATCACCCACCGCCGCGGCACTATGGAGGAGGCAGATGTCCTCTACGGCGTTACAATGCAGGAAAAGGGCGTTTCAAAGCTCCTTGAATTGCAGAGTGCTGAGCTTGCCGCAAAAATGGGGCTTGATGTATAACAAACCGATTAATTAAAATCTGTCCGAAAGGAATGGCTATATAATATGGGACTTTTCAGCAAATTCAGAAAAGGTTTAAAAAAGACAAGAGATGAGGGAATCACCGCAAAGGTTGACGAGGTTATCGAAACCTATGACGAAATCTGCGACGATTTGTTCGATGAACTTGAAGAGGTTTTGATTATGGGCGATGTCGGAATGCAAACGGCTGAACGCATCATCTCCGACCTTAAAGAAAAAATCGAAAACGATAAAATTACCGAGGTTTCCGAAGTTCGTGAAACTTTAAAAGATATTGTTGCCGGTATCGTTTGGGGCGGCTCATATCTTAAACTCAGAACAAAGCCGTCTGTAATTCTTGTTATCGGCGTTAACGGCGTCGGCAAAACAACAACAATCGGTAAACTTGCAATGCGACTCAAAAGCATGGGCAGGAGCGTTATTCTCGGCGCCGCAGATACATTCCGTGCCGCCGCTATCGAACAGCTTGAGGTTTGGGCAAAGCGCGCCGATGTTCCTATGGTTAAGCATGCCGAGGGCGCAGACCCTGCGGCTGTTGTTTATGACACTATTCAGTCGGCAAAGGCAAAGGGCACCGATGTTATCATTATTGATACAGCAGGCAGACTTCATAACAAGAAAAATCTTATGGATGAGCTTAACAAAATCAGCCGTGTTATCGACAGAGAACTTCCCGACGCTTCAAGAGAAACACTCCTTATTCTTGACGCAACAACCGGTCAAAACGCCGTTAATCAGGCAAAGGACTTCAAGGATGCGGCAGGTATCACGGGCATTATTCTCACAAAACTTGACGGCACAGCACGCGGCGGCGTTGTCCTTGCCATAAACAATGAGCTTGATGTGCCGGTAAAATTTGTCGGTGTAGGCGAGCAGATAGACGATTTACAGCCGTTTGATGCAGACGCGTTTGCATCTGCGCTGTTTGATAAAAAGCCGACTCATGATGACGATGACGAAATTGCCGATTTTATCTCATCTGTCGATGAAAAAGAGGAAAAATAATGGATTTTATTTTAGCTACAAACAATATGAAAAAACTTGCCGAAATGCAGCGTATTCTTTCGCCACTCGGAATAAATGTTGTCACCGCAAAAATGCTTGGTATTCAGTTGCCGGATGTTGTTGAGGACGGCGACACATTCGAGGCAAACGCAAAAATTAAGGCACTTTCGGCTTGCAAAATTACAAATATGCCTGCGATAGCAGACGATTCGGGCTTATGTGTCGATTATCTCGGCGGCGCACCGGGCATTTATTCGGCTCGCTTTGCCAATATAGTTGAGCACAACGGCGTTAATATCGATAACGAAAAAAATGCCGATGACGAAAAAAACAACGATTTGTTGCTTGAAAAACTTTCGGGTGTTCCCGATGAAAAGCGCACGGCGTATTATGTTTGCGCCATTTGCTGTGTTTTTCCCGACGGCAGAGAAATCACCGTCCGCGGGGAGTGCCACGGCAAAATCGGCTATCAGCGCGACGGCAACGAGGGCTTCGGCTATGACCCGCTGTTTATAATCAACGGCAAATCATTCGGCAAATACGAGGGCGAGGAAAAAGACAAAATTTCTCACCGCGGCAACGCTTTGCGCGCCCTTACCGCCGAACTTGAAAAAATATTATAATTCACTCAGGAGATTTTTATGACATCAAAGGAAAGAGCTCAGCTTCGAGCAAAAGCAAACCCGCTTGAGCCGATTATCCAAATCGGAAAAGAGGGTGTTACAGATAATCTTATCACTCAAATTGACGATACGCTCGATACAAGAGAGCTTATCAAAATCCGCGTTCATCTTGAAACCGCACCAGACGCACCGCGTAAATTCGCCGACGAACTTGCAGATACTCTCGGCGCCGATGTTATTCAGGTAATAGGCGGCGTAATCGTCCTTTACAGAAAGGCAGACCCTGAAAGAATTGCCGAAAAAAAGAAAAAACGCGGCTCGGGAACAGCAAAAGCAAAGGCAAAGAAAAAGGTTAAAATCAAAGGGCTTCGCCAACGCCAGCGCGAAAAGGAAGAGAAAAATCCTTATGCAAAATATGACCGTCCGCGCTATAAAAACGACCGCGACAAAAAGCAAAGCAGAACAAAATAATTTATTATGAAAATAGGAATATTCGGGGGCGCTTTTAACCCCATTCACAACGGGCACCTGCATTTGCTCGACGAACTTTACCGTGCTGAAATGCCCTTCGGTCAATTTGACAAGTTGTTGATTATTCCGACGGCAAATCCGCCTCACAAAAGTTCCGACGGCTTGATTTCGGCAGAGCACAGAATCGCAATGATTAAACTTGCAATCAAAGAACTTGAATATGCCGACAATATCGAAATATCCTCAATAGAACTTGAAAGCACTGAAAAAAGCTATACCTATACAACTCTTGTCAAACTCAAAAAGATTTATCCTGACGCCGAATTTGTGCTTTTTATCGGCTCGGATCAGCTTTTTTATTTCCCAAAGTGGTACAGATATAAGGATATTTTAAAACTTGCCGAGGTCAGAGCGATAACACGGCAAGAGTGCGAGCGCCAAGCCGTTGCCGACTTTTTGGCAAAAAACAAGGAACTTGCAGGCATTAATGCGCTTGTTGCAAAACCGGTTGTCGTTTCGTCAACCCAAATCAGGCAAATGGTGTCAAAGGGCGAGAGTATAGCCGATTTGGTGCCACCGTCGGTGAACGGATATATAAAGGAGCATAGGCTCTATGTATGATTTTGACAAATATATCAATTTAATAAAGGACAGGCTCAGCGAGCACCGCTTTTATCACTCAATGTGTGTTGCAAAAAGGGCGCGCGAGCTTGCAGTGAAATACGGCGCAGATCCCGATAAGGCATATCTCGCCGGAATTTTACACGATATTATGAAAGAGGAGAGCCTCACCGTTCAGCGCGAAATTATCGAAGCCGACGGCACGGCTCTGACCGATGTCGAAATAAACACGCCCAATGTTTATCATCAAATGAGCGGCGCGGCGTATGTCAAAAACTCGCTCAAAATAGATGATGCCGATATTATAAACGGCATTCGCTATCACACAACGGGCAGGGCAGATATGTCGCTTTTTGAAATGATAATCTATCTTGCCGATTTCACTTCCGACGATAGGGACTATCCCGATGTCGAAATTATGCGCGCCGAAACGGATAAAAGCCTCCTCGGCGGCATGGTATATTCTCTGCGACATACAATTATTTATATCGCACAGCAAACAAAGCAAATCCATCCCGACACACTGTATTGTTTTAATTGGGCAGTGGGGGAGTTAAATAAACAAAATATTCAGGAATAGGAGCAGCTATGCAAAACAATCAACTCATTTACGAAACAGCCGTTAAAGCGATTGATTCAAAGCGCGGCGAGGATATTGAGGTTATCAAGGTTGACGATATAACCGTTTTGACGGATTATTTTGTCATCGCAACCGCAAATTCAAACACACAGCTTAAAGCAATTGCCGACGAGGTTGAATACAAACTTTCCGAGCAGGGCATCGAGCCTCACCATATCGAGGGCGAACGCACCGATTGGGTGTGTCTTGATTATCTCGGCGTTGTTATTCATATTCTCCTTAAGGACAGACGCGGATTTTATCAAATTGAACGCCTTTGGGAAGACGGTGAAAAGGTCAATATTGACAATCTTGTTATAAAAGAATAAAATATGTTTTTGGATATTCACAAATTAAACTTTTTCATTATATTTGGAGGATATAATAATGGAATATAATTTTAAACAAATTGAGTCAAAATGGCAAAATATTTGGTATTCGCAAAATACATTCGCCGCAAAGGACGATTACAGCCTGCCGAAATATTATTGTCTTGTAGAGTTCCCGTATCCGAGCGGTCAGGGCCTTCATGTAGGTCATCCGCGTTCATACACGGCTCTTGATATTGTTGCCCGTAAAAAAAGACTTGAGGGCTACAATGTTCTTTATCCGATGGGTTGGGACGCTTTCGGTCTTCCTACCGAAAACTTCGCCATCAAAAACCACATTCACCCGGCAGAGGTTACAAAAACAAATATTGCTCACTTTAAGCAACAGCTTCAGTCACTCGGTTTCAGCTTCGACTGGACAAGAGAAATTAATACCACCGACCCGTCTTATTATAAATGGACGCAGTGGATTTTTCTTCAACTTTACAAAAAAGGTCTTGCATATAAAAAGAAAATGGCTGTCAATTGGTGCACCTCATGCAAGTGTGTTCTTGCAAACGAAGAAGTTGTAAACGGCGTTTGCGAGCGCTGCGGCAGCGAGGTCATCAGAAAAGAGCAAAGCCAGTGGATGCTTAAAATCACCGACTATGCCGACAGACTTGTTAAAGATCTTGATACCGTTGATTTTATCGACAGAGTTAAAGTTCAGCAGCGCAATTGGATTGGTCGCTCAACAGGTGCAGAGGTTGATTTCGCAACAACTCTCGGCGATACGCTCACCGTTTATACAACACGCCCCGATACACTTTTCGGCGCAACATATATGGTTATTTCTCCCGAGCATCCTCTTATTGAAAAATGGGCAGACAGTCTTAAAAATCTCGACGCTGTCCGTGCTTATCAGGATGAGGCCGCTCATAAATCCGATTTTGAGCGTACGGAGCTTAATAAGGAAAAAACAGGCGTTAAACTTGACGGCGTAATGGGTATCAACCCTGTTAACGATACAGAAATTCCGATTTTCATTTCCGACTATGTTCTCACCTCATACGGCACGGGTGCGATTATGGCCGTTCCTGCTCACGATACCCGTGACTGGGAGTTTGCCAAAAAGTTTGATTTGCCTATTATCGAGGTTGTTGCAGGCTCAAAGGTCGGCGTTGAAAACGAGGCTTTCACAGATTGCGCAACAGGCGTTATGACAAATTCTTCTTTCCTCACCGGTATGACTGTTGAGGAGGCTAAAACAGCTATCACAGAGTGGCTCACAAAAGAGGGCAAAGGTCGCCAAAAGGTTAACTTCAAGCTCCGCGACTGGGTATTTTCCCGTCAAAGATATTGGGGCGAGCCTATTCCGATTGTTAAGTGCGAAAAGTGCGGCTATGTTCCGCTTCCCGAGGAACAGCTTCCTCTTACTCTTCCTAATGTTGATTCATACGAGCCGACGGATACAGGCGAATCACCGCTTGCAAAAATGACTGATTGGGTCAATACAACATGTCCTTGTTGCGGCGGTCCGGCAAAGAGAGAAACCGATACAATGCCGCAGTGGGCAGGCTCATCATGGTATTTTCTCAGATATATGGACCCTCACAACGACAAGGCCCTTGTTTCACCCGAGGCTGCAAAATATTGGTCGCCTGTTGATTGGTACAACGGCGGCATGGAGCACACAACGCTTCATCTTCTCTATTCCCGTTTCTGGCACAAGTTCCTTTATGACATCGGCGTTGTTCCTACTCCGGAGCCGTATCAAAAGAGAACTAAGAGAACTTCACACGGTATGATTCTCGGTCAAAACGGCGAAAAAATGTCTAAATCAAGAGGCAATGTAGTTAACCCCGATGAAATCGTTGATACTTACGGTGCCGATACAATGCGTCTTTATGAAATGTTCATCGGTGACTTTGAAAAAGCAGCTCCGTGGAATTCCGATTCTATCAAGGGTTGCAAACGCTTTATCGAAAAATATTGGAATCTTCAGGAAAAAGTTACCGACGGCGACGAGTATTCACCGGAGCTTGAGGCACTTATACACAAAACTGTCAAAAAGGTTACATTTGATATTGATAACCTTAAGGCAAATACAGCCATTGCCGCAATGATGACTCTCGTAAACGAGATGACTCAAAAGGGATGCAATAAGGCAGAGCTTAAAACACTCACAATTCTACTCAACCCGTTTGCTCCTCATGTAACAGAGGAAATGTGGCAGGTTATGAATTACGGCGGAATGGTTAACGAGGCAAAGTGGCCTGAATATGATGACGAAAAGACAAAGGAAAATTCTGTTGAAATCGTTCTTCAGGTTATGGGCAAGGTTCGTTCAAGAATGACTATCCCGGTTGATATGCCGAAAGATGACGTCATTGCCGCAGCAAAGCAGGATGCAAAAATTGCCGAGCTTATCGACGGCAAAACAATCAAAAAGGAAATTTATGTTCCCGGAAAGCTTGTTAATATCGTTGCTTTATAATTGAATATTCAAAACAAAAAGCCGTTACGGATTTATCTCCGTAACGGCTTTTCTCGTGCGGTAATTAAAATTTAATGCTCTTGCTTTCGCCTGCCTTAAAGGTTACGCTTTGCACCTTTCCGTTGTATGAAATGTTGAGCGTTTGCTCAATGTCCGATGTAACGGTTGCGCTGACTGCGCCTCTTTCCTTGTCCCATTCAAGAGATGTGACGGTCGCTCTGTTTCGTGTTTTGACTCCGCTTATTGTGCCTTTGTCAAATCCACTCGTCGGCAGTGCCGGCAAAAGCTCAATGTCGCTGTTGTGTGAATATATAAGTGCCTCATTTACTATTCCCAAATATCCTATTGCAAAATCGGTGCAGTAGTAGCTGCCTTGGTCATAGTCATGGTTTGTCATTAACGAATCGTATCTGATTTTATGATTCATTAGTTTTAAAAGCGCGTCGGTTAGACTCTCGGAGTCCTTTAGCCTTGCCGCAATGAGCGAGCGGTGAACAAGTGCGTGTGATGCCTCGTTTTCGCTTGTCCTGTTTGCGATTGCCTGCTTGCACGCCTTTGTCAGTTTCTCGTTGCCCTGTGTTTCAAACAGCGGCCATACGCCGTATAAATGACTTAAATGGCGGTGCTCGTTGTTTTCTTCAAACGATGTTGTCGCCCATTCCTTAAGCGCCCCCGTATCGTCATATAGGTATGGCGGCAGATTGTTTTCAAGTTCCTGCCACCTTGTCAAATCTTCGTTCGGCGCAACATCATTTGCAACAGCCATAAGCATATTCAGATTGTCTCGGCAGGCGGCAATATCAATCGCGCAGTTCGCGTCCGACGGACTTTCATAGTTTTTCGGGTTGTTTTCAGGTGAGTAGCTCGGCACTATGCAGTATTTTTCACCATCGGCAAGAGAGGTCTTTCCTTTTTGGTAATGAATCGTGCCGTCAGCCGCCGTGTAGTATTCGGCGCTCATCATTTGCGCCCAGTAGTTTGCGGCTTTTGTAAGTATTGGATATAAAATATCCTCCTCAAGTCGCAGATAACCGCGCTTTTCGATTGCGGCAATGTCATTGTCTGTCAGCGGCTCATCACTCGGGGAAAGTACGGATTTCAGCTTGTTCAGGTTGAATTCGTCACTGAGCGGAATGTTAATGTTGCCGTACGATTGCAGTGTTTCGTACATAGGCTGAATCATCCAAGATGTTCCGGCGTTCCAATATCTGAAAGGATACGGATAGCAGGTTTCGGTGATTACCGCTTTGTCGCCGTCGGTGTTAACCGGTGCCTGCAATGCGTTTTTGTATCCGTGTGTTGCGTATGCATTTTCCTCCCAATCGGGCAACTGACGGAGTATGAAATATACATATCCTATCGGTGTCGATTGCATATCGCTTGTGTTCATCGACGATGTTTGCAGGTTTACATTTGCGTCCATCGTGTATTTACTGCCCCAGCCGGTGTTCCATTCGCCTGTCCACATTCCGTACAGTCTGCTTGTCGAATATCCGCTGCAGCAAAGATATGCGTATCTTCCTGCATAATATGTCCTTTGCGCAATGTCGGAGTTGATTTCTTTTTTGCGTTTTTGCGCCTTTAACAGCTTTTCATTGGAGTCAAAGCTGTCGTCACCGAGTTTAAGTTCAACAGCGTCAAATTGCGGCTGATATATTGCCAAATGATTTTTGAGCGCCGTGTCATAGTCGAATTTGTCGTTGCCGTATTTTTCAGCAATTGATTTAAGCGTTGCAACGCATTCGTCAACAAGCGCAAAATCCGATTGCTTTTCAAAATCGGAATATTTGCCCATATCATATGTCCGCTCGCTGACTGTCAAAAGATAAACATTATCGGCATCGGTGATTTTTACACCTTGGTTGTCGCCGCTGAATTGCTCTTCGTCTGTGTTTTTGTCAAGCGATACTCTTTCTTTTTTGCCGCCGCTTGTGACAACATATGTCACCGTTGCGTAACCGCCGCCTTTAAGCTCGCTGTTTTCGTAGTTCGGATAATGTGCAACAAGTGCAAGGTATGAGCCGTCAGCCGCTGTCAGCTTTTTGTATTTTAAATCGGTTTCACAGCCGTCGCCGAAGTTTGCAAGCGTTGAAATATCGTCAAACGAAAGCGTCAAATTCAGTTTTGCCCCTTCACTTGATTTTGACAGCTTGGTTATAACCGCTTTGTCTGCCATCGAGGTAAAGGATACTCTGTCCCACACTCCGTTTTTGTCCTTAAAATGTACGCCTGTTTGCGATGTTTCGTAATCCGTGTATCTCAAATATTTTTCGGCACGGCTCTTGTCAAACGACAGCCTCAGCTGACCGCCCGGATGATAGCTGTAAACATAGTCATAGCTTGCATTGTCGGTTATGTTTTCGCCTTTAACAATTTGTTGCTTAACGGTTTCAAGCTCGTTTGATGTAACGGGGCAGGTGCGCGCATTTTTGTTTGGCAAAATAAAATGCATATTTTGAAAAATGAATGTGTCGCTGTACGGCGCACCGCTTGTAACATAGCCCTGCATTCCGTTGCCCGACACCATTCCTTGACGCCAACTTTTCGCTTTGTTTTTTTTGCCATTTTTCAGCTCCGTGTAGTTCTCGCTGAACGATACCTTTTCCGTGTTTGTGAAAAGAGACTTGATTTCGCTTTCCTCGGGCTTCGCTGCACACGATGCCAGCGTCGCCGCAAATGTCAGGCTAAGCAAAATGCACAGCCCCCTTTTTATGTATTTTTTCATATTGTCACCTCATCTTGATTATATCATATATAAATAAGAAAAATGCGACATTATATTTACAAAAATGTCGCATTTGTGTATAATGAGTTCGGTGATTATATGATTGAATTTACTTGGAACAATGTTGCATTTTTGGTTACCGATATCGGCGGAGGTGTCCTCGGCAAAAGTATTCCGCGCCACGCCCACGCTCTTAATTGCTACGAACTTCATTTTATAACAAACGGCAGGGGAGAGCTTGAAACGGACGACCGTGTTTATCATCTCAAACGCGTCGATTTTTTCATTACCGTCCCGAATTATTGCCACGCCCAATCCGCCTGCGTCGATGACCCTGTTGAGGATGTTTTTTTCCTCGTTCAGGCTCGTGATACAAAACGGGCGAACGCCGTTTCCGCTGTTTTTTTGGAAAATACATTTTCTTTCCATCGCGGTGTTGACAGTTTTTATGCAAGTGTATTGCTTAAAGAATACAGAGAAAGAAAGCCCGATTATCAAAGTGCCGTCGCAGGGCTTGCCGCAAAAATTTTGACAGATTCAGCGCGCCTTTTGTTGCCGCACTCGTTTTCGACCCTCACCGACAACGAAAACCTGAATGACCGCCGCTTTGCGATAATCGAGCAGGCTTTTTTGTATGATGAAAATCTCACGCTCTCGTCGCTTTCTCGCCAAATCGGGCTTTGCCCGCGCCAAACACAGCGGCTGTTAAAAAAATACTATGGCAAATGCTTCAGGGATAAGAAAAAAGAAACTCAAGATTAACCGAGAGTTTCTTTTTTTGTTATTTTTTGTTTCGTTAATTTCTTTTAATTGCAAGCTGTTTGCACGATACAATGAGTGAATGCAGGCGCTCCGTCATCTCCTTGGGCGATTCTTTCATACCTTTTTGAATCCAGCTGATTACAACGCCGCATATGCCGTATCCTATAAATTCGGCAATAACAATATCATCTTTTTCTGTCGCCGCCGTCAAACCGTTTTGCACCGCAAGGCTTTTAACAAGCTTTGTGATTTGCTCGTTTGCGATTCTGTTAATATATCTTGTCAAATCGTCACTGCTCAGTTTTAACGCGTTTTGATAAAACTTTTTGTCGCTTGCGATTTGCTCAAACATACCGTAGAGTTTGTCACACATATTATCAAGGTTAAAATCCGTTACAAGCGGAAGGATAAGTTCGTTGTAAATCAACCAGTCAAGCAGTTCGTATCTGTTCTGAAAATGATAATAAAATGTCTGTCTGTGTATGTTGCATTCATTCGTTATGTCGGACACCGTGATTTTTTCAAAGGTTGTGTTTTTCATTAACCTTTTAAGTGCGTTGCCCATTTTCATCTTTGTTTTTTGAGAGCAGGATAATGATTCTGCCATATGTGTCACCCCTTTGATAAGCGCATTATATCATAGTTTATTTATTTATACAAGTGTCAAAATAGCTATTTGTGTAATTTGTCAAATTTTGAGATTATATGTCATAATTCCGCTGTCGGTTATGTCAATTATTCCATATGAGCCATTAAATACTGCACCCGGATTCATAAAATAAATTCCGTCTTTGTATTCTGTGTATGGGATATGCGTGTGACCGAAAAGGCAAATATCTGCGCCGCGATTTTTTGCCTCCTCTTCAATGCGCTCGTATCCGTGTTTTACATAGTATGGGTGACCGTGGGTGAAAAATATTTTTTTGCCCTGTGCAGAAATTTCTTTTTCAATCGGCAATGCAGAGCCCCAGTCGCAGTTTCCGCACACACGCTCAAGTTTGATTGTCGGATAAAGCAAAAGTGCGCTGTCAACATCGTCCTCGCCGTCGCCGAGGTTGATAAATAAATCGGTTGACTCCTTGTGCTTTTCGATTATTTCATACAAATTGCGCGTGTTTCTGTGTGAGTCGGATGTTACAACTATTCTCATTCATATTGCCCCGCTTTCTTTCATATTAATTAATATAATTATACTATGAAAGGCAGCATTGTTCAATGAAAAATATTAATGATAAAAATATAAATAACGCACTCAAAAATTCAAACATAAATATTGATGAACTTAAGGCGGCGGCGCAGTCCGGCAATGCCGAGCAGTATATCAGCCGAGCACTGCCAAAGGACGCAAGCGACAAAATCAAAAAAATCCTCGCAAATAAGGAGGAAACTCAAAAAATTCTTTCCACTCCTCAAGCAAAGGATTTGCTTAATAAACTGATGAATAAATAAGGTGAGCCTAAATGGATAATGTAAATATCAACGATATTCTGTCGTCACTTTCAAACGATGATATTGAAATGCTCAAAGGCGTTGCCGGCTCAATTCTCAACCAATCCGACACGCAGTCCTCAGCTCAACAGCAAAAGCCGCCGCAATCAACGCCGCAATCCGCACCGCAGGACCGGCAGTCACTGCCGCCGCAAATTAATGGGCTTAATTTCAATTCCGACGATTTTGCAATGATTATGAAAGCAAAATCAATTTTTGACAGAATGAATAAAACATCGTCGAAAAACGCCGATTTGATAAATGCACTCAAGCCCCATTTGTCGGAGCAGTCGCGTCAAAAGGCGGATCAGGCGATTCGCATTTTAAAACTGTTTGATATGTTGCCGTATTTAAAGGATTTGTTTTAATGGCTGATTTCTCCGCTGCCGATATTAACGAGGCAAAAAGGCGCGTCCGCGAAATGCAAAGCAGAGCAAGGGCATTCGTCCCCGACAATCAAAATACCTCTTCCACAGAGCCGCCGCAGAAAAACAGCGATGCGCCGCAACGTTCAAAACCGCAAAATTCCTCCGATTCGGGCGGAAACGGCACTCCATTCGGTCTGTCGGGGCTTTTTGAGTCCTTCGGTTTGGGCGGCTCAAATACTTCGGGCGACAGTTCGCTTATTCTTGCTCTTATATTGATTTTATCACGCGAAAAGGCTGACAATATGCTCATTTTGGCGTTGCTTTACATTTTATTGTAATTAATTATGGAAATTTGAGCAATAATATGTTATATTATTTTATTGTAATTATAATATAACGAAACGGTGATAAAATGAAAGATTTTGAAACAATTTGCGTTGCTTCCGGCGTGCAAATCGTCAGCGCTCCCGCAAACAGATTTAAAACAAATGAAATATCAATCAGCTTTTGCACCCCGTTGTCAGCCAAAACTGCATCGCGCAATGCACTTTGCGCAAACCTTTTGGCTCGCACCACAAAAAAATACCCGACACTTTCGGAGTTCAACAAAAAACTTGCAATGCTTTACGGCGCAAGCGTTACATGCTCCGTTGCAAAGCTCGGCGAAAATCAATTGCTTACTCTCAATGCCTCTTCGCTTGATGACAGATTTTCGTTTGAAAACGATAAAATCAGTGTTGACGCTTTCAATCTTCTTATGTCTATGGTGTTTGATGCCAATGTTGACGAAAACGGACTTTTCTATCCGCAGGATATTGACAGGGAAAAACGCCTCCTCGCAGAGAAAATCGAAAGCGAGGAAAACGAAAAGCGCATTTATTCACTCCGTCGCCTTGAGCAAATTATGTTCGACGGCGAGCCGTACGCCGTTAACCGCTATGGCAGTGTTGACGCCGTAAAAGCAGTTACTGCAGATGATTTGAAGTCTGCGCTCGAGTATTTCAAAACAAACGCAAAAATTCAAATTACCGTTGTAGGCAATGCTGATGTGAATGCCATCGCCGATTCGGCTAAACAATATTTCTCAACTTTGAGCAGAGATTATATTGCTCCGCAAAAGGCTGTTTTCGTTCCGACGGCAGATAGCGTGAATACCGTAGAGGAGCGTATTGATGTCAAGCAGGGCAAACTTGTTTTGGGCTTTCGTGTCAATCTTCAAAGCGACTTCAAGCCTGTTCCCGAAATGCTTGCGTTCAGCGATGTTTTCGGCGGCGGACCTTATTCAAAATTGTTCCTCAATGTCCGTGAAAAGCTTTCGCTTTGCTATTATTGCTCCGCTAAATACGACCGCAGAAAAAGCAGTGTAATTATTCAGTGCGGTTGTGAGGAGGAGAATATGGACAAGGCTGTCGAGGAAATTTTGAATCAACTCTCCGATATTAAAAACGGAAGCTTTGACGATGCCTTTGCTTCGTCAAAAATCGCCTTGGCAGATGCTTTAAACGCTGTTTATGACGATTCGCTCACTCTTTCAAGTTGGTATCTCACACAAATCGCCGATGACGAAATTATTTCGCCTGCCGACTCGGCAAGCAATATTTCCGCAGTCACAAAGCAACAGGTGCAGGATTGCGCCGACCTGCTCACACTCGACACTATCTACAAGCTTGTCGGAAATAAGGAGGGCGAATAATTATGAATATCAACGAAATCAAATCCGATATTTTAAACGAAAAGTATTATAAAATCAATCACCCGAGCGGACTCACCGTTTATGTTCTCCCGAAGGAGAATTATTCGTCGGCTTACGCCGTTTTCGGCACAAAATACGGCTCTATCGACACTCGCTTTAAGCGTTCCGACAGCGATAAATGGACAGAGGTGCCGGAGGGTATCGCTCATTTTCTCGAGCACAAACTTTTTGAAAGTGAGGATTTGGACGCTTTTGAAAGATATGCAAAAACAGGCGCCAGCGCAAATGCCTACACCTCGTTTGACAAAACCTGCTATCTTTTCCAATGCAGCAGTAATTTTAAAGAGAATTTAAAAATTCTTCTCGATTTTGTTCAAAATCCTTATTTTACACCGCAAACCGTGCAAAAGGAGCAGGGAATTATCGGTCAGGAAATTACAATGTATTATGATGTTCCCGGATGGATGAGTACTTTCAATCTTTTGCGTTGCCTTTATAAAAATCACCCTGTCCGCATTGATATTGCAGGCACCGTCGATTCAATCGCACAAATCACAGACAAGCTTCTTTACGATTGCTACAACACATTTTATAATTTGCACAATATGGCTCTTGTCGTTGTCGGCAATGTCACAAAGGACGATGTGCTTTCCGTTTGCGATGAGTATTTAAAGCCTGCCTCGCCGCTCTCAATCGAAAAATCGTTTGAGGACGAGCCTCGCGATATCGTCAAGAATTATGACGAATATCATCTTGCAATGAGCGTCCCGCAGTTCTCGTTCGGATATAAGGAGGCTTGCGAAAAACCGCTCCCGACATATAAGGAATATATCGAAACTTCGATTTTGCTTGATATTATCAGCGGCAAAACCTCGCCGCTTTATCAGGATTTATTCCAAAAGGGGCTTATCAATTCGTCATTCTCAAACGAATATTTCATCGGCTACGGCTATGAAACTGTTTTGTTTGAGGGCGAAAGCGAAAATCCGCAGGCTGTTGCCGATGCGCTTAAGGCAGAAATTGCACGCGTTAAAAAAGACGGCATCGACTGTGAACTTTTCGAGAGTGTTCGCCGCTCAATGTACGGCAAGGAAATTATGATGTATAACGATATTGACAGTGTTGCAAACTCAATGATTACCTGCGATTTCAACGGATGGAATATGTTTGACGCAATGGATATTTATAAAAATGTCACCGTGTCCGACCTTGAAAAGCGCCTTTCAAATATGATGTTTGAGCAATACAGCGCTTTGTCGGTCGTAAAAAATAAAGATTAATCGAGGATAGTTTTATGGATGCTACTCATGTTCAGTTTGACGGCTTGGGCATATCTTTTGATTTGCCGTCGGTCGCTTTTTCAATCGGCAATTACCAAATCCATTGGTACGGCATAATTATCGCCTTCGGCTTTGCACTTGCAGTGCTATACGGCGGCAGAATGGCGTATAAATGGAAAATGAGCCTTGACGGTATGACCGATGTCCTCATTTGGGGCACAATACTCGGCATAATTTGCGCAAGGGTTTACTATGTTGCTTTTGAATGGGATTATTATTCACAGCATTTAAGCGAAATTCCCGCCATTTGGAACGGAGGAATAGCGATTTACGGCGGAATTATCGGCGCGCTTATCGGTGCCGCAATCGGCTGTAAAATCGGAAAAATCGACTTTTTCAATCTCCTTGATTTAGGCTCGCTCGGCTTGCTCATAGGGCAGGGCATCGGCAGATGGGGCAACTTCTTCAATCAGGAGGCGTTCGGCACAAATACTCATACGGCACTGTTTCGTATGTGGTCGCCGAAAATCCGCGATACGCTTGCCGCAAGCGCAGATTTGCTTGCTTCAAAAGGCGTCACGGTTGACCCCAATGCCCCCGTTCACCCGACATTTCTTTACGAGAGTGTTTGGTGCCTTTTGAGTTTTGTCATTCTCCACCTTGTCGTAACAAAGGCAAGAAAGTTTAAGGGCGAGGTTTTCATTCTCTACGGAATACTTTACGGTTTCGAGCGTATGATTGTTGAGGGCTTGCGCACCGATTCACTTTATATCGGCAACACTTCAATCAGAGTTTCACAGCTTTTGTCGGCAGTAATCGTTTTTGTCGCAATCGTTGCTTTTGCAATTTTGATGCGCAAATATTTGACAGATAAACTACCTGCAAGACTTGCCGTTGCGGCGGTTGAGCAGTCATCGACAGATTTAAAAAATCCGTCGGAGAATGCAAAATACGATAATACCGATGACAAAGATAACGAAAAAGATATTGATGAAAACGAGGAAATAAATAATGCAAATAATTGATGGAAAAGCTGTTTCAAAGGCAGTTAAGGAGCAGGTTAAGCAAAGATGCGAGGAGCTTAAAGCTCAGGGCATTACTCCCGGTCTTGCGGTTATTATTGTCGGCGACGATTCCGCATCGCAGGTTTATGTCCGCAATAAAGAGCGTGCCTGTGAGGAATGCGGCTTTTACAGCGTGAAATATGCTTTGCCTGCCGCAACAACCCAGCAGGAGCTTAATTCTTTGGTCGAAAAACTTAATAATGACCCTAAAATCAACGGCATTTTGTGCCAACTTCCGCTCCCCGAGCATCTCGACGATAAAGAGGTTATTAACCGTATTGACCCAATTAAGGATGTTGACGCGTTTCATCCGGTTAATGTCGGCGCAATTATGATAGGCGATTATAATTTTCTCCCCTGCACACCGGCAGGCGTTATGGAGCTTATTCATTCTGAAAATATAGAAATTTCCGGCAAGAATTGTGTTGTAATCGGCAGAAGTAATATTGTTGGTAAGCCTATGGCTATGCTTTTGCTCCATGAAAACGGCACTGTAACCATTACGCACAGCCGTACAAAGAATCTTGCTGAAATTACAAGAGATGCTGATATTCTTGTTGCGGCTGTCGGTAAGCCTAAGTTTGTTACAGGCGATATGGTCAAAGAGGGTGCTGTTGTCATTGATGTTGGTATGGACAGAGATGAAAATGGCAAACTTTGCGGAGATGTAGATTTCGATAGCGTAGAGCCAAAGGCTTCTTATATAACACCTGTTCCTGGTGGCGTAGGTCCTATGACTATTGCTATGCTTATGAAAAATACTCTTATGGCTGCAAAAATTCATGCAGGTATTGAATAATAAAGGCGGATTATCTCCGATTGTTTATTAGCTATTATATTTACATATTAAATGAGGTTTTATATGGAAAACCAAAAGTTATATGAATTTACTCCCGAAACATTGCGTAAGCTACAGCTTAAAGAACTTGATACGCTTGTGTATTTCAAGGAATTTTGCGATAAAAATAATCTGCTTTTCTATCTCTGCGGAGGTTGCTGTATAGGTTCGCTCAGAACTGGTGGCTTTATCCCTTGGGACGACGATATAGACATACTTATGCCGAGAGATGACTATGAAAAGTTATATAAACTTTGGGATAACGATAAGCATGAACGCTTTAAGCTATTGCGGACAGATGAGAAAATCTTTACAGGAAATATTTTTACAACAATAGTTGATACTGAAACTACTTGTGTTAAGGCAAATCAGGCTCATCTTGATATACCTTTTGGAATAATGATGGATATTTTTCCGATAGATGGCTGTCCAAAAGGAAAATTTAAACGCACAATGCAAAAGCTCAATGCTATGATTTATTCGCTGTTTCTTGCACAAATCGTTCCAGAAAATCACGGCGGAATTATGGCTCTTGGAAGTAAATTTTTGCTTTCGATAGTCAAGTCACCAAAGGCTCGTGAAAAAAAATGGCGTAATGCTGAAAGGCGTATGAGCAAATATAAAATTTCCGATTGCGAATATATCACAGAGCTTTGCGAGGGCGTACATTCTATGCAGCCTGAATACCCTAAGGAATGGTTTGCAAGTGCGGTTTATCGTGAATTTGAGGGCTTGCAGATGCCTATTCCTGTCGGTTATGATCCATATCTTAAAAAAGCTTTTGGGGACTATATGACGCCCCCACCCGAAGATAAACAAAAACCTCATCACGATATGATTTTAGTTGATACAGAGAGAAGCTATAAAGAGGTTTTGAAGGGAAAGAAACCCTCAGAACTTTTATAGGAGTTGATAGAATGATTTTTGCCGCAATAGTTGCAGGTGGTGTCGGTTCAAGAATGAATATCTCGACTATGCCTAAGCAATTTCTGCCACTTGGCAATAAGCCAATTATAATTTATACACTTGAAAAATTCTTGCTTTCTGAAAAGCTCGATTATATCTATATTGGTGTACATTCAAGCTGGATTTCTCATATGAAAGAGCTTTTAGATGAATTTAATATAGATAAATCAAGGATAAGAATTTCTCAAGGCGGTGCGGATAGAAATTCTACAATTTTCAATATTATTGCCGATATAGAAAAAGAGTTCGGCGAAAGTGATGAACATATAATCGTAACACACGATTCAGTTCGTCCGTTTGTTACACTAAGAATGATTGATGAAAATATTGATGCGGCTCTTAAATATGGTGCTTGTAATACTGTTATTCCTGAGGTAGATACTATAATTGTATCTGAGGACAGCAATACTATTTCAGATATGCCTGATAGAAGTAAAATTTATCATAGCCAAACACCGCAAAGCTTTAACATAAACTTATTGAAAAGGCTTTATAATGCTCTTTCTGACGAGGAAAAGCTTACTCTTACAGATTCTTGTAAAATATGCTTTATAGGTGGAGTAGAAGTAAAACTGCTAAAGGGTGACGCTTCAAATATGAAGATAACGACTGTCGGTGACTATAATATAGCCAAGGCAATAGCAGAAAATATATATAATTAAATGGGGGACAGCAATGAAAATACCATTTTCACCTCCTGATATTGGCGAGGAGGAAATAAGCGAAGTGGCAGACACACTTCGCAGTGGTTGGATAACAACAGGTCCTAAAACCAAAAAATTTGAAAAGGAAATAGCTGAATTTTGTGGTACAACAAAGGCTGTTTGTCTTAATTCTGCGACAGCCTCTCTTGAAATGACTCTCCGTATTCTTGGAATAGGTGAGGGAGATGAGGTCATCGTTCCTGCATATACTTATACAGCGTCTGCAAGCGTTATATGCCATGTGGGTGCAAAGCCTGTTATAGTTGATTGTGCAAAAGGAAAGCTACACCTTGATGCTGAAGCTTTGGCAAAGGCTGTTACCGATAAAACAAAGGTGGTTATACCTGTTGATGTCGGTGGAGCTATGTGCGATTATGACAGCATTTTTGAGGTGCTTGAAACTAAGAAATCGTTGTTTAAGCCTAAAAATAAAATCCAAGAGGGCTTTGGAAGAATTATAGTTCTTGCAGATGGTGCTCATTCCTTTGGGGCAGAATATAAAAATCAAAAAAGCGGAAGTGTAGCAGATTTTACAGCTTTTTCTTTTCACGCTGTAAAAAATCTTACTACCGCAGAGGGCGGTGCCGTTATATGGCGTGACAGAGATTTTATTGATAATGATGAGCTTTATAAGCAATATATGCTTCTATCCCTACATGGTCAGAATAAAGACGCCCTTGCAAAAACAAGAGCTGGTGCTTGGGAATATGACATAGTAGCACCATACTTCAAGTGCAATATGACGGATATTATGGCATCAATCGGACTTGTACAGCTTAAACGCTATCCCTCAATGCTGAAAAGACGCAGAGAGATAATTGAGTATTACAATTCACAGCTTGATAAGCTTGGTATGGGTTATCTAAAACACTATACTAAAAATGGTACTTCAAGCGGACATCTTTATATTTCGTGGCTTACAGGACACGACTCAGAGTTCAGAAATAATGTTATTTCAAAGATGGCAGAAATGGGAGTGGCTACTAATGTTCATTTTAAGCCATTGCCTCTGCTAACGGCTTATAAAAATCTTGGTTTTGATATAAAAGACTATCCGAATGCATTTGAGCTATATCAGAATGAAGTAACCTTACCGCTATATTCCACCTTGACAAATGAACAGATGGAATATGTAATTTCAGCACTAAGTGAGTGCATTAAGGCTTAATAAAATTTATCCTATGGAGGAATCAGTTTGCCAAGTAATAGAGAAATGATTGAAAAGAGAAGAACATTTGCGATAATCTCGCACCCTGACGCAGGTAAAACAACACTTACCGAAAAACTTTTGCTTTATAGTGGAGCTATACAGCTTGCTGGCTCGGTTAAAGGAAAGAAAACCGATAAACACGCTGTTTCTGACTGGATGGAAATTGAAAAGCAGAGAGGTATTTCTGTTACCTCCTCTGTTATGCAGTTTGAATATAATGGCTGTTGTATCAATATTATAGATACTCCGGGACACCAGGACTTCTCGGAGGATACTTATAGAACACTTATGGCTGCGGACTCTGCAGTTATGGTTATTGACGCTTCAAAGGGTGTTGAAAATCAAACTAAAAAGCTCTTTAAGGTTTGTTTGCTTCGTGATATTCCGATTTTTACATTCATAAATAAAATGGATAGAGAAGCAAAAAGCCCCTATGATTTGCTTGAGGATATTGAAGATGTTCTTGGTATAAAAACTTGTCCAATTAACTGGCCTATTGGCTGTGGTAAGGAATTTAAGGGTGTTTATGACCGCAAAAAGAATGAAATCCTTGCTTTCACCGCAAATAACGGTCAGCGTGAAGTAGATACGGACGAGCTTAAAATTGATGACCCCGATTTGGATAAGAAGATTGGTGATGACCTCGCTCACACTCTCAGAGATGATATTGAGCTTCTTGACGGAGCAGGCGATGAGCTTAATCTTGATGATGTTCGCCACGGCAGACTTACACCTGTATTTTTTGGTTCTGCGTTGACGAATTTCGGTGTTGAGCCATTCCTTAACGAGTTTATCAATATGACAACTCCACCGCTACCAAGAAAAACTGTTGACGGAGAGGTTGACCCATTTGATGACCGTTTTTCCGCTTTTGTTTTCAAGATTCAAGCAAATATGAACAAGGCTCATCGTGACAGAATTGCCTTTATGCGTATTTGTTCAGGAAAATATGAGAAAGCTATGGAAGTTTATCATGTTCAAGGCAACAAGAAAATGCGTCTTTCACAGCCTCAACAGCTTATGGCTCAGGACAGAGAGGTTATTGATGAGGCTTACGCAGGAGATATTATCGGTGTATTTGACCCGGGCATTTTCTCGATAGGTGATACAGTATGTTCACCGAATGCGAAATTTAAGTTTGAGGGTATACCGACCTTTGCACCGGAGCATTTTAACAAGGTTCGTCTGAAAGATACTATGAAGCGTAAACAGTTTGTTAAGGGTATTACGCAGATTGCACAAGAGGGTGCTATTCAAATTTTCAGAGAACTTGACAGCGGTATGGAAGAGGTTATAGTCGGAGTTGTCGGCGTACTTCAATTTGATGTTCTTGAATATAGACTTAAAAATGAATATGGCGTTGATATTATTATGGAGGGGCTTCCATATGACCGTATTCGTTGGATAGAAAATGAGGACTTAGACCCGAAAACTCTCGACCTTGCATCTGATACAAAGCGTATTGAGGACTTAAAGGGCAATCATCTTCTACTCTTTACAAGTGATTGGAGCATAAGCTGGGCAACTGAGCATAATAAGGAATTGATTCTTGCAGAGTTCGGAAGATGATAAATTTTTAATATTAAAACTCAAGTGATAGCTTAGACTGTTGCTTGAGTTTTTTATTTTTGCTTGGTGTTTGTATGAATATTTATTGCGAAAGTATTGATTAAAATTAAAAACAACATCATTGATTTTTGATAATTTATAAAAAATGTTCAAATAGGCTTGTAATTATAGTTTAAATATTGTAAAATAAATTATAAAGGGATGGGGAATAGTAGGCAACTTTGTTTTTTCGAATATATATTTTGAATAAGCATTTAGCCAAACTTCCTGCTAACTTAAAGGAGGATATTTTAATTATGGCAACAAAATTAAGCGTTAAGCATGTTTCGGATTTTATCGCTGACCGTGAGTATACAGCAATTGCTCCACAGATTAAGGCTGCTCACGAAATGCTCCACAACAAATCAGGTCTTGGCAATGACTTTGTTGGTTGGCTTGACCTTCCTGTTGATTATGATAAGGACGAGTTCGCAAGAATTAAGGCTGCTGCTGAAAGAATCAAGAAGAATACAGAGGTATTTATTGTTATCGGTATCGGTGGCTCTTATCTCGGTGCCCGTGCAGCTATTGAATTCTTGAAGTCCCCGAACTACAATGCACTGAAAAAGGATACTCCTGACATCTATTTCACAGGCAACAGCATTAGCTCAACTGCTCTTTCTGAGCTTCTTCAAATCTGTGAGGGCAAAGATGTTTCTATCAATATGATTTCTAAGTCTGGTACAACTACTGAACCTGCTATTGCTTTCAGAGTTTTCAGAGAATTTCTTGAGAACAAGTATGGCAAAGAGGGTGCTAAGGAGAGAATTTTCTGCACAACTGATAAGGCTAAGGGCACTCTTAAAATGCTCGCAGACCGTGAAGGCTATGAAACTTTCGTTGTACCTGATGATGTTGGTGGTCGTTATTCAGTTCTCACAGCAGTAGGACTTCTTCCAATCGCTGTTTCTGGTGCTGATATTGATGCTCTTATGGCTGGTGCTGCAAAGGCTCGTGAGGAGCTTTCAGTGTGTGACCTCGAAAAGAACGATTGCTATAAGTATGCTGCAATCAGAAATATTCTTTATCGCAAGGGCAAGGCTATTGAGCTTCTCGTAAGCTATGAGCCAGCATTCACTCTTATGAACGAGTGGTGGAAGCAGCTCTTTGGCGAAAGTGAAGGTAAGGACAACAAGGGTCTTTTCCCAGCATCTGTTGTTTTCTCAACAGACCTCCATTCTATGGGACAGTTCATTCAGGACGGTTCTCGTACAATGTTTGAAACAGTTGTTCTTATTGATAAGCCAAAGCAAGATGTTACTCTTGGCACAGACCCAGAGAATGTTGACGGTTTAAACTTCCTTAGTGGCAAGACTATGGATTTCGTTAATAAGAAAGCTTTTGAAGGAACAGTTCTTGCTCATACAGACGGTGGAGTTCCTAATGTAATTCTTACAATCGAAGATTCAAGCGAAGCAGAGCTTGGCTATCTCATTTATTTCTTTGAGAAGGCTTGTGCTATCAGTGGCTATACAATGGGTATTAATCCATTTGACCAGCCTGGTGTTGAGAGCTATAAGAAGAATATGTTCGCACTTCTCGGCAAACCTGGCTATGAGGCTCAGAAAGAGGCTCTTGAGGCAAGACTTAAATAATATTTTAATATGTAATCTTTCCGCATATGCGGTTAAATTTATAAGGAGGCGTTACAATGGTAACTCTAATCATAGGCAAAAAAGGTTCGGGCAAAACTAAGAAACTCATCTCTCTCGCAAATGAAGCTGTTTCAGCATCAAACGGCAATGTTGTTGTCGTAGAAAAGGGTGCAAAGCTTACTTATGATGTTACTCATAAAGCAAGACTTATTGACACAGACCAATATGCTATCTCAGGTTATGACTCATTCTTTGGTTTTCTTAGCGGTATCTGTGCAGGTAACTACGATGTAACAGATGTTCTTGTAGATTCTACACTCAAGATTTGTGGTGATGACTTTGATAAGCTCGCAGACTTTATCACAAAGGTTAATGTTCTTGCGGCTAAGTCCGAAACAAAGTTTACATTCTTGATTTCTGCTGATGAAAGTGAGCTTCCAAAGAGCCTTGATGCAATTTCTGTTAAAATCTGATTTAAGGCTAAAATGATATAAAAAGAAACCGTTCGTGCCAATGGCATTGAACGGTTTTTCTTTTTGGCATAATTAAAATAACTGTATTCGCCCCTACGATTAGC
>QWCE01004140.1_pt1 | contig 30751 bp, 26 predicted proteins | sample 1972531 | NCBI WGS metagenome assembly QWCE01 (sample SAMN09866716, study PRJNA288562) | Human gut metagenome isolate term4_stool, whole genome shotgun sequencing... | reverse complement strand
GCCCGCTTTGGCGGAAGAGACCGCCACACCGGAAACCGCCGACAGTGTTTCCACCTACACCGGTTGGAAAACCGTGAACGGCAAGGATTACTGGTACGAGAACGGCGTGAAACAGGGTACCACCGGCCGCGGCAAAGAGATTTACGACCCTGATTCCAACGCCTGGTACTGGCTGGACGCCAAGCAGGGCGGCGCAAAAGCCGTCAATAAGGATGTCTACCAGGAATCCAACGGCGGCAAATGGGTGCGCTACGATGCAAACGGCCATATGATTAAAGGTTGGGATACCAACGATGACGGCACCTATTACTTTGATCTGATCACCGGCGCCATGGCCAAGGGCGATATTGTGGTGGACAACCTGCCCTGCAGCTTTGATACCAACACCGGCATTGGCTGCAACCTGATGTGGCACAGCATGGACGGCAAAGATTACTGGTACGAGGCTGGCAAGCGCCAGGGTTATGATCCCAATAATGCAGCCTACCGCGGCAAAGAAATCTATGATCCGGCCTCCAATGCCTGGTACTGGCTGGATAACGTGCAGCAGGGTGCTAAAACCGTCAGCAAGGATGTATACCAGGAATCCGAAGCCGGCGACTGGGCCGAAAACGCAGACGGCACCGGCAAGTGGGTGCGGTATGACGCCAACGGCCACATGGTAAAAGGCTGGGATACCAACAATGACGGCACCTATTACTTTGACCAGGTGTACGGCACCATGGCCAAAGGCATTGTGACGATCGACGGCAATCTGTACCTTTTTGATGTTGATACCGGCGTGATGCAGGCCAGCATTACAGCCAGCGAGGAAGCCATGGCAGACCGCGTGATCGAGCTGGTCAACCAGGAGCGCACCTCCCGCGGGCTGCAGCCCCTGCTCAAGCACGATGGCCTGATGGTTGCCGCCGCGGCCCGCGCCAAGGAGCTTTCCCAGCGATACAGCCACACCCGTCCCGACGGTTCTGAATGCTTTACCATTTTGTGGCACCTGGGCATTGACTATGGCTATGCCGGCGAAAACATTGCCATGGGCCAGAGAACCCCGGAGATCGTGATGAACGACTGGATGAACAGCTCCGGCCACCGCGCCAACATTCTGAGCGAAAACTTTGACTGCATCGGCGTTGGCTACACCATGGTGGACGGCCACCCCTAGCGCAGCAAAGCCGTGATGCGCTATCTTGACCGGCTGAAAAAGTCTGTGCGCCGCGGGGCGTCTTTAAGCCTTGCCAACGCCCCCAAGCTGCATCTTGGCATTCTGGAAGGGCTGAACCACGCCATTGAGGTGCGCGGCCAGGATGGTGCCGTGTATGTTTCGGACCTGGCGGAGATTTTCAAGCAGCCGCTGCCGGCGGTTTCCCGCGGGCTGCGCACACTGGAGCAGGACGGCCTGGCCCAGCGCCAGACCGATCCCAATGACCGCCGCCGCACTCTGGTGCGCATCACCCCAAAAGGGGAGGAATCCCGCCTGATCTGCGAAAGCCGTCTGAATGATTACATCACCGGCATTATGGATGACCTGGGCGAAGAATTTTGCCAGCAGTTTGCAAAGGATGCCGAAACCCTGCTGCAGGCCATTGAGCGCCAGAACGAAAAGTTTCTGGCCGAAAAGGAGAAGATGCCATGACAAAAATTTTCAAACATCTGGCCAAACACTGGGCGGCCTGCCTTGTTATTATTGCCCTGCTGTTGGTGCAGGCATACGGCGATTTGACCCTGCCGGACTACACCAGCAAAATTGTGGATACCGGCATCCAACAGTCCGGCATTGCGGACGCTGTGCCAGAAGTAGTGCGGGATTCCACCCTGCAGGTGCTGGAGCTGCTGATGACGGACGCGGACGCCGCCGCGGTGGAAGCCGCTTACACCCAGCCGGGCGGCACCGACAACGCACTCTCCTCCGCTACCAGCTTACAGAAAAAGCTCGCATCCCCCGATACGGTCCGCCTGCTGCGGGCCGATGCGGACCGGGATACGCTGGCGGAGGTATTTTCCACCCCGGATATTGTGCTCTATCTGGCTTCCGCTCAGGCAGCCGGGGAGGGCAACGCCCCGGATGCCGCCGCGCTGGATACCGTTGCCGCCCAGTTTGCGGCCATGACCCAGATGCCCGGTTTCAGCCGGGATGCCGTGCAGGCCCAGCTGGCCGCAGCCATGGGTCAGGCCGGCGAAAGTGAGCCGAGCGGGCTTTCAGCCCAGGCAGTGCTGCTGGTGGGGCTGGAATATCAGGCCCTTGGCATCAGCGATGCGGTACAGATGAACTACCTGATGCAGACCGGCGGCCGGATGCTGGGGCTGACCCTGTTGATGGTTGCCGCCGCGGTTCTGGTGGGGCTGCTTGCTTCCCGCGTGGCGGCTGCCATTGCGCGGGATCTGCGCCGCGGTGTGTTCCGCCGGGTGGTCAGCTTTTCTGCCTCTGAAACGGACAAGTTTTCCACCGCATCCCTCATCACCCGCACCACCAACGATGTACAGCAGATCCAGATGACCTGCGTAATTTTGCTGCGCATGGTGGCGTATGCCCCCATCCTTGGCATTGGCGGCATCATCCATGTGGCGCAGGCGGGTTCCAGCCTGACCTGGATCATTGTGCTGGCCGTCGCTTTGCTGCTGGCGCTGATTACGGTATTGATGCAGTTTGCCATGCCCAAGTTCAGGATCATGCAAAAGCTGGTGGACCGGCTGAACCTGGTATCCCGCGAGATTTTGACCGGCATTATGCCCATCCGCGCATTCAGCCGCGAACAGCACGAGGAAGCACGCTTTGACGCTGCCAACACCGACCTGATGCGCACCCAGCTGTTCACCAACCGGGTAATGGCCGCCATGATGCCCTTTATGACCCTGATTATGAACGGCACTTCCCTGCTGATCGTCTGGTTCGGCGGCAAACAGATTGATGCCGGCACCATGCAGGTGGGCAGCATGATTGCCTTTATCACCTACACGATGCAGATCGTGATGTCCTTCCTGATGCTGACGATGGTTGCCGTGATGCTGCCCCGTGCCGGCGTTGCCGCGGACCGCATTGACGAAGTGCTGACCACCGAGCCGGCCATCCATGACCCGGTGCCGGAAGCCATCCCCGCTGACCTCAATCAGCACCACTGGAACGGCGAAGTCGCATTCCATCATGTCAACTTTACCTACCCCGGCTCCAGCGAGGACGCCCTGCACGATATTGATTTTGTCGCCAAACCCGGCCAGACCACGGCCATTATCGGCTCCACCGGCTGCGGCAAAACCAGTTTGCTGCATTTGATCACCCGTTTTTATGATGTGACCGGCGGCAGCGTGACGGTAGACGGCGTGGATGTGCGCCAGATGCCACAGAGCACCCTGCGCGGCCTTTTGGGTTATGTGCCGCAAAAGGGCGTACTGTTCAGCGGCACGATTGATTCCAACCTGAAATTCGGCGGCGAGAATATCACCGATGCCGATGTGCGCACCGCCGCCCGCATTGCCCAGGCGGAAGAGTTCATCTCCGCCAAGCCGGAGGGGTACGAAAGCCCCATTGCCCAGGGCGGCACCAACGTTTCCGGCGGGCAGAAGCAGCGGCTTTCCATCGCCCGCGCCATTGCCAAACACCCGAAGATCTACCTGTTTGATGACAGCTTCTCCGCGCTGGACTACAAGACTGATGTTGCCCTGCGCCGCGCGCTGAAAGCCGAAACCGGCGACGCCACCGTGATTATTGTGGCACAGCGCATTTCCACTGTGCTGCACGCCAACCAGATTTTGGTTCTGGAAGATGGCCGCATTGTGGGCAAGGGCACCCACGCCCAGCTGATGGAAAGCTGCCCGGCTTACCAGGAAATTGCCCGCAGCCAGCTGAGCAACAAAGAGCTGGACCTGAAAGGAGGGGAAGCCTGATGCCGCATCCCGGACGAATGACGACCCAAAAGGCAAAAGACTTTAAGGGCACCATGCGCAGCCTGCTGGCAGAGCTGGGGCACTACAAGTTCCGCCTGATTGCCGTGATTGTTTTTGCCGTTCTTTCCACGATTTTTAATATTGCAGGCCCCAAGGTGCTGGCCAAAGCCACCACTGCCCTGGCCACCGGCTGGGTGGCCAAGCTGCGGGGCACCGGCAGCATTGACTTTGGCTATATCGGCAAAATCCTGCTGATCCTGCTGGTCATGTATCTGGTTTCCGCTGCGTTCAGTTTCTGCCAGAGCTGGATCATGAGCGGGCTTTCGCAGAAGATGTGTTATGACTTCCGCCGCCAGATCAGCGAAAAGATCAACCGCCTGCCTCTTGCCTATTTTGAAAAGCGCACCGTGGGCGAGGTACTTTCCCGCATTACCAACGATGTGGACACCCTGGGCCAGAGCCTGAACCAGAGCATTACCCAGCTGATCACCAGCATTACCACCATGATCGGCGTGCTCATCATGATGCTGACCATCAGCCCCACGATGACGCTGATTGCCATTTTGATCCTACCGGTCTCGATGGCGCTGGTGCTGTTGGTGGTCAGGTTCAGCCAGAAATATTTCCGCGCCCAGCAAAAAGTTCTGGGCTCCGTGAACGGCCAGGTGGAGGAAGTATATTCCGGCCACAATGTGGTCAAAGCGTTCAACCGCGAAGATGCCGTTCTGAATGATTTTGACGAAGCCAACAACCGCCTGTTTGAATCCGCCTGGAAAAGCCAGTTCCTTTCCGGCCTGATGCAGCCCATCATGACCTTTGTGGGCAACCTGGGCTATGTAGCAGTGGCCGTTTCCGGCAGCATTTTTGCCGCGCGCGGCATCATCACCATTGGTGACATCCAGGCGTTCATCCAGTATGTGCGCAACTTCACCCAGCCCATCCAGCAGCTGGCCCAGGTCAGCAACATGCTGCAAAGTATGGCGGCGGCTTCGGAGCGCGTGTTTGAATTTTTGGGTGAGCCGGAAGAAGAACAGAACGCTGACCCCGCCCGCCGGGCAGACCCCGCCTGCATTGACGGCCAGGTCACCTTTGACCATGTCAAGTTTGGCTACACGCCGGAAAAGACTGTTATCCGGGATTTCAGCTGCGATGTAAAACCCGGCCAGAAAGTTGCCATTGTCGGCCCCACCGGCGCAGGCAAAACCACCATGGTCAAGCTGCTGATGCGCTTTTACGATGTCAACTCCGGCGCCATTACGCTGGGCGGCCACAACGTAAAGGACTTTGACCGCAGCGCCCTGCGCGAAGGCTTTGGCATGGTATTGCAGGATACCTGGCTGTTCCAGGGCACCATTATGGAAAACATCCGCTATGGCCGCCTGGATGCCACCGATGAGGAAGTCATCGCCGCCGCCAAGGCCGCCTGTGCCGACCACTTTATCCGCACGCTGCCCGGCGGCTACCAGATGGAGTTGAACGAGGATGCTTCCAACGTGAGCCAGGGCCAGAAACAGCTGCTGACGATTGCCCGCGCCATTCTGGCGGACAACAAAATTTTGATTTTGGACGAAGCCACCAGCAGTGTGGACACCCGCACCGAACAGCGCATCCAGACCGCCATGGACAACCTGATGCGCGGCCGCACCAGCTTTGTGATTGCCCACCGGCTTTCCACCATCAAGGACGCCGACCTGATTTTAGTCATGCGGGATGGTGACATTGTGGAGCAGGGCACCCACGACGACCTGTTGGCCGCTGGCGGGTTCTACGCCGATTTGTACAACAGCCAGTTTGAAGATGTAAGCGCGTAATTTTTTCTCTGATAAAACAGCAAAAGCCCAAAGCTGCCGGTTAAGTGAACCGTGCCGCTTTGGGCTTTTGGGTTATAAAATAGAATTTTTCAATACATGTACACTCTGCATTGCTTCTTCCACTTTTCTGCCAGGTTTCATTCCCAGCAGTCTACACATAAAAACACCAAAGGGCCAGCGTGCAGTGCTGGCCCTTTGGTGCGGTATAGGAAAACATAAAAAAGAGAATGGCAATGTTATTGGGTGTACCTGAAAATTCAAAATCCAAGCAGTTGGCTTCAGGTTCACCTTGGAGCGGCCTCACACGCCGCCGGGCAAGATCACACGATCTTGCGGGATTTGTGAACGCCGGTCTTTAAGAATTCAACCCATTCGGCCACGTTCACAGCGTGGTCACCAAGGCGTTCCAGATATTTGGTCACCATAAACAGATCCAGCGCGGTCTCTGCTTCGGTGGGGTAGGCGGCAATGTACTGGGCAATTTCGCTGCTGATGCGCCTGAACGCGGCGTCGATGACATCATCATGGGCGATCACTTCCGCGGCGGCGGCAAGGTCCACCTGCACATAGGCGGCAATGGATCGTTTGACCATCTTCAGCACATCATCGCCCATTTTCAGGATATCTTCCAGCACGCCCACGGCATCGGTGGATTTGGCGTGCAGGTGCAGCACCAGCTCCGCAATATCGCTGGCCTGGTCGCCGATGCGTTCCACATCCGTTACCATTTTCAGGGCTGTACTGACCTTGCGCAGATCCGAAGCCACCGGCTGCTGGCGCAGCAGCAGCTGCAGGCAGCGGTGTTCGATCTCGTGTTCGCTTGCGTCGATCTGGCTGTCCCGCGCAACCACGCTGCGGGCCAGTTCAATATCATCATTGCGCAGGGCGGTCAGTGCGCTTTCAATGGCGGCACCGGCTTCGTGGCCCATGCGGGCCAGCAAGGTATCCAGCTGCAAAAGCTCTTCATCATAAGATTTACGCACACTAGGCATGGTATTGCTCCTCCGATCAACCAAAACGGCCGGAAATATAATCTTCCGTGCGCTTGTCCACAGGGGTGGAGAACAGGCGTTCCGTATCGCCCATTTCCACCAGCTCACCCAGCAGGAAGAACGCCGTCTTATCTGAAATACGGGCGGCCTGCTGCATGTTATGGGTCACGATTACGATGGTGTAGCGGTCCTTTAATTCCAGAGCCAGCTCTTCCACCTTGGAGGTGGAGATGGGGTCCAGGGCAGAGGTCGGTTCGTCCATCAGCAGAACTTCCGGCTCCACCGCCAGGGCGCGGGCAATGCACAAACGCTGCTGCTGGCCGCCGGACATACCCAGCGCGCTTTTGTTCAGGCGGTCCCTCACTTCGTCCCAGATGGCAGCGCCGCGCAGGCTTTTTTCCACAATTTCATCCAGCTGCGCCTTGCTGCGCACACCGTGGGTGCGGGGACCGTAGGCGATGTTATCGTAAATGCTCATCGGGAAGGGGTTGGGCTTCTGGAACACCATGCCAACCCGCTTGCGCAGCACATTGACATCCATCTTATCCTTATAGATATCCACACCGTCCAGCAGGATATCGCCGGAAATGCGGCAGCCTTCCACCAGGTCGTTCATGCGGTTCAGGCTCTTCAGGAAAGTAGACTTGCCGCAGCCGGAAGGACCGATGAACGCCGTGATCTCTTTTTCGGGGATGGCAATATTGATATTTTTCAGTGCATGGAAGCTGCCGTAATACAGGTCCATGCTTTTAACTTCGAATTTATTCATCATGCAGTTCCTTTCGGCATTACTTTTTGGCAAGGCGGCCGGCAATAAAGCTGGACAGGCTGTTGATGAGCAGCACCAGGATCAACAGCACCACGGCAGTGCCGTAGGTTTCATTGATATGCAGGCCCTCGTTGGAAAGCAGATACATATGGGTGGCAAGGGTACGGGTGGAGCTGAACACGCTGGCGGGCACGGCGGCAACGGTGCTGGCCGTGTAGATCAGGGCCGCGGTTTCGCCTACAATGCGGCCCGTTGCCAAAATCACGCCGGACAGGATGCCCGGCATGGCGCTGGGCAGCACAATGGTGAATACGGTGCGCAGCTTGCCGGCCCCCAGGCCAAAGCTGCCCTCGCGGTAAGAATCCGGCACTGCAAGCAGCGCTTCCTCGGTGGTGCGCATGATGACCGGCAGCACCATGATGGCCAGCGTGAAGGCACCGGCGATCAGGCTGTAGCCCCATTTGAGCTGCATGACAAAGAACAGCATACCGAACAGACCGTATACGATGGAGGGGATGCCCTGCAGCGTTTCGGTGGTGATGCGCACCACCTTGACCAGCTTGCTGCCGCGTTTGGCGTATTCCACCAGCCAGACCGCAGCAAAAATGCCCAGTGGTGTGGCAATGGCCAGCGAGAACGCCGTCATCAGAATGGTATTGATAAGCGCGGGCATCAGGGATACGTTGTCGGAATTATAGGTCCACTCAAACAGGGACGGCTTGAGGTTGGGAATACCGTTGACCAGGATATAGCCGATCAGGAACACAAGGATCGCCACGGTAATCAGGGCCGCCAGCCGCACCAGCCAGCGCATGACAAGGGCATACGCGCGGGCCGCCATGCGGTTTTCGTGGCGGGCGGGGGGAACGATTTTCGCATTTGCGTGGGTCATATCATCGGTTTTACCGGCGGTTGCAGCAAAATCAGCCATTCTTTTCGCCCCCCTTTACCAAACTAAAGCAGAGATTGATCAGCAGAATGAAAACGAACAACACAACGCCGGTTGCGATCAGCGCTTCGCGGTGCAGGTCTGCAGCGTAACCCATCTCGATGACGATGTTGGAGGTCATCGTGCGCAGCCCCTGGAACAAGCCCTTGGGCATCCAGGTCTGGTTGCCGGCAACCATCACAACGGCCATCGTTTCGCCGATGGCGCGGCCAACACCCAGGATTACAGCGGACATTACGCCGCTTTTGGCGGCGGGCAGCACCGCGCAAAACACGCTGCGCTCATGGGTAGCACCCAGAGCCAGGCTGCCCTCGTAATAGCTTTGGGGCACAGCGTCCAGGCTGGTTTTGCTGACCGTGATGATGGTGGGCAAAATCATGATGCCCAGCAGCAGGCTGGCGGTAAACAGGCTCATGCCCTTGCCGCTTTTCACGTGCAGCACAGTTTTGAAAAAGTCCGATTTGACCATAGCCTGCACCGCCGGGACCATAACGATCATGCCGAAGAAGCCGTACACGACCGAGGGGATACCGGCCAGCAGCTGTACCGCCGGCAACAGCACCTTGTTGATACGGGGTGATGCAAAGCGGGACATATAGATGGCCGTCAGCAGCCCAATGGGCACCCCCACAATGATCGCGCCTGCGGTGACATAGATGCTCCCCAGGATCATGGGCAGGATGCCGTACAGGTTGTTGCCGGGTTTCCAGGTGGTGCCAAGCAGGAACTTGAGGGGGCCGATCTCAAAAATGGTGGGCAGGCCGTTTGCAAATAAGAAGATGCAGATCAGCGCCACGGCCAGAATGGAGATGCACGCGCAGGCGGTAAATACACCCTGCATGACGATCTCTTTCAGGTGCGAAGTTGTTGTTTTCATTTTCCCATACTCTCCTGTCTTTGCTCAGGAACTATATACCGATGGCTTTCAAAAAACGGCCGTTGCCGCTTTTTGCCGCCGCAACAGCCGTCTTTTTTAGAAAGGGGGATTACTGAATTTTTTAGAAAGGGGGATTACTGAACGTCTGCCCAGGTGGTCAGCTCGCCGGTGTAGATGCCTTTGATCTGGTCAACGGTCAGGTTATCCGTGGGGTTGTCGTTGCTGACGATAACAGCAATGCCATCCTTTGCCAAGACAGTCGCCTTTGCGCCGCCCTCAACCTCAGAATCTTTCAGCTCACGGCTGGCCATACCGATGGTGTAGGTGCCATCCAGTGCGCCGGAAACGCCGGTGGTGGAGTCGGTGGTCTGGAGTTCCAGGGTTGCGTTGGGGTTCACGGTCTTATACGCTTCGATCAGTTTTTCCATCAGCGGGGAAACAGAGGTGGAACCGCCAACCACGATCTTGCCTGCGGGCTGGGTGCTGGTGTAATCAGCGCCAACATCGCCGATGTAACCTTCCTCGGTGGCCAGGGCCTGACCGTCGGTGCTCATGCAGTAGGCGATGAAGTCCACGGCAACGGGGTCGGCAGCTTCGCCGTTCGTAACGATGTTGAACGGACGAGCCAGGGTGTAAGTACCATCCTTCACGGTGTCAGCGCTGGGGGCAACGCCTTCCACGGTGACAGCCTTGACATCATTGTTCAGAGAACCCAGGCTGATGTAGCCGATTGCGGTCTCATCGTTGGAAACAGCGGTCAGAACGCCGTTGGTGGAGCTCTGGATGGCAGCAGCCTCGGTGGTGTTGTCAACCTTTTCGCCTGCATCGTTCTTGGCTTCCACACCGGTCAGCTCGATGAAAGCGCCGCGGGTGCCGGAGCCATCCTCACGGGAAATCACGGTGATGTCCTGATCGACATCGAAATCGCCGGCAGCCGGTGCAGCAGTGGCTTCACTGGAAGCAGCCTCACTGGAGACGGCCTCGCTGGAAACTGCTTCGCTGGAAGCAGCGGAGGATGCCGGGCTGGAACCACAGGCGGCCAGGCTGAGAGCCAGGGCAGCAGCAACTGCAACGGAAACATTACGCTTTAACATAAACTTTCTTCTCCCTTAATTGTATCTGTTATTCTATCTCACACATTCGCTCAGGGGTTCGTGTTTTCCTATTCGTTCTTCCTGAGTGCGTATTTATTGTACCGCGCTGTTTCCCCAGTATCGACCATAGTGCAGTACAATCCGGGTAAAGCTTTGGTAATGGAAGGTTCCCTTTTGCAAAGTTTGTGTAAAGTTGCCCAAAATCAATACGCCAAATTTTTACAATGTGCCAATTTCGGCAGGTTTCTTGCGTTGATTCGACATTTTACACGGTCTTTACAATTCTTTTACTAGCTTTTGGTGTTCATAAAGCCCTGTTTTCTATTATAATAGGTAACGGTATCGTGCCATTGTGGGCATGTGCAAAACGATTTGATTCGGTTTTGCTCCGGGTGCGGCTGCACCCAACAATGAAAACATAACAAAAGAGAAATGGAAGTGTAACCCCCTGTATGAGCATTTTTAATGTGTTCACGCTGATGGGCGGTATTGCCATGTTCCTTTACGGCATGGACCTCATGGGCAAAGCCCTTGAGCAGACCGCTGGCAGCAAACTGCAAGGCATCCTTTCCAAAATGACGGCCAGCCCGGTGCGCGGGCTGCTGCTGGGCATGGTCATCACTGCAGTGATCCAGTCCAGCGGTGCCACCACCGTTATGGCGGTCGGCTTTGTCAACTCCGGCCTGATGGAGCTGCACCAGGCCATCGGCGTCATCATGGGTGCCAACATCGGTACCACCGTTACCGGCTGGCTGCTCTCGCTTTCAGGCCTGGAGGGTGATTCCTTCGCCATCCAGATGCTGAACCCCAACGCGTGGGCCCCCATCCTTGGCTTTATCGGCATCTTCCTTTATATGCTGGGCAAGGATAAGGACCGCCGCAGCGGCGTGGGCAAGATCATGGTGGGCTTTTCCGTCCTGATGGCCGGTATGAACACCATGTCCACCGCCATGAGTCCTCTGGCCGATGAGCCCTGGTTCATGGACCTGTTTCTGAGCTTCAAAAACCCGGTTCTGGGCGTGCTGGCCGGTGCCGTGCTGACGGCTGTGCTGCAGTCTTCCTCCGCTTCGGTGGGTATTTTGCAGGCCCTCACCTCCACCGGTGCCGTCACCTATGCGGCGGCGGTTCCCATCATCATGGGCCAGAACATCGGCACCACCGTTACCGCGCTGATCTCCTCTGCCGGTGCCAACAAAAATGCTAAGCGCACCGCATTTGTTCATCTGTACTTTAACCTCATCGGCACGCTGGTGTTCCTGTGCGGTTTTTACGGGCTGCATGCGCTGTTGGGATTCTCGTTCTACAACGAAACCGCCAACACCTTTGGCATTGCCATTGTGCACACGATATTCAACATTGTGACCACCGCCATCCTGCTGCCGTTCAACCGCGTGCTGGAAAAGCTGGCCATCCTGACCGTGCCGGACAGCAAGGATCAGGCGGGCGAGCAGCATTCCCTGCTGGACGAACGCCTGCTTTCCACCCCGTCCGTTGCCGTTGGCCGCGCTATGCTGACCGGCGGCGATATGGCCGAGATCTGCCGCACCTCCCTGCTGCAGGCCATGTCCCTGACCCACAAGTGGGATGAAGCCATTGCCGACGAGGTGAACCGCAAGGAAGACGCTGTGGACCATTACGAGGACGTTCTGGGTACCTATCTGGTCAAGCTGAGTGCCAAGGCACTTTCCCGCGAGGACAACCGCACCATCAACACCCTGCTGCACACCATCAATGACCTGGAGCGCATCTCTGACCACTCGGTCAACCTGCTCAAGGCCGGGCAGGAAATTCAGGAAAAATCCATCCACTTCAGCCACGAAGCGATCGACGATCTTTCCGTTCTGGAGGCCGCCGTTCAGGATATCGTGAACCGCACCGTGGATGCGTTCCAGAAGAACGACTGTTACGCCGCCGGCAAGATCGAGCCGCTGGAGCAGGTTGTGGACGGCCTGGTGCGCGAAGTCAAAACCCGCCATATTGCCCGCCTGCAGGCCGGCGCCTGCACCATTGAGTACGGTTTTGTGCTGGATGATCTGCTGACCAACTATGAGCGCATTGCGGACCACTGCTCCAACATTGCCGTTGCCATGATTGAAGTATCGGAGGACCGCTTTGATACCCATGAATACCTGAACCACATCAAAAACGGTGAAAGCCCCAGTTTTGAAAAGCGCTATGAGCGCTACCGCGGCCGCTATACCTTTGAGCCCGGCCCCAGCGGAACTGCCGCTGCACCGGAGCAGAAAAAATAATTATCGCAGGGCTTTCCCCTGTAAAATGGGCCGGGACCTGTGGCATATCGCAGGTTTCGGCCTGTTTGTTTGGAGGATCTTATGATCTATATTGTTGAAGATGACGCATCTATCCGTGAGCTGGAGCAGTATGCTCTGCAAACCAACCAGTACACCGTCCGCGGGTTTGAGGACGGGGCTTCCTTCTGGGCTGCCGTGCGGGAGACCGTGCCCGACCTGGTGATTCTGGACGTTATGCTGCCCGATGAGGACGGCTACCAGATTTTGGGCCGCCTGCGGGAGACCGCCGCGACCCGCACCGTACCAGTCATCATGGTCACGGCCAAAACCAGCGAGATTGATGTGGTAAAAGGGCTGGACCACGGTGCAGACGATTACCTCTGCAAGCCGTTCGGCATTATGGAGTTCATCAGCCGCGTCAAGGCGGTGCTGCGCCGCGCCAGCACCGCACCAGCCAGCACCACCACCCTGCGGTTTGGAGACATCACGCTGGATGACGTTGCCCGCACCGTTACGGTGGACGGTGAGCCGGTGGAGCTGACCTTTAAGGAATATTCGCTGCTGCATTTCTTTTTGGAGCATCCCGAAGAAGTTCTGGCCCGCGAGCGCATCATGAAAGCCGTGTGGGATACCGACGACCTGTTGGAAAGCCGCACCATTGACATGCACGTGCGGACCCTGCGCCAAAAGCTGGGCCACGCCGGGGACGCCATCTGCACCGTGCGCAAGGTGGGGTACAAACTGTCCGCCAAGGGCACGGAGGCCGGGGAAGATGCCTGATACCGCCGAAACCGCCCACATCACTGCGCCGCGCAGCATGGCTCACCTGTTGCGCACCACTTTGATGGCTGTGGGTATTTTGTCCCTCCTGCTCAGCGTGGTGGGGGCAGCGCTGCTGTTCCAGCACGCTTTTGCCGAGCAGTTTGACACCGACCTTTCCCGCACGGTGGAAGCTATTGCGGTGGGGTATGAGCATTCTGCCGACCCACAGCCAGAGCAGCTGGCCCAGTATGCAGACGGCCTGCGTCTGACCCTTGTGGCCCAGGATGGCACCGTTTTGTACGATTCTGCCACTGCTGATCCCAGCACCTTGCCCAACCATGCCAACCGCCCAGAGATCCAGCAGGCTATGGCAGAGGGCACTGGTGCCAGCGTGCGCCGCAGTGCAACCCTTGGGTACGACACCCATTATTATGCCGTGCGCCTGACGGACGGAAGCGTTTTGCGGCTGGCGGACGAAACCAGCAACATGTGGAGCAGCTACAACCGCGTGCTGCCCGTTCTGGTGGCCGGGTGCATCCTTATCATCATTCTGGCGCTGGTGCTGGCGCAGGTCATTACCAAGCATCTGGTGCAGCCCATCACCCGAATGGCGGAGCACCTGGACTGCATCGAGGCCAATGTGCCGTATGAGGAGCTGATCCCGCTGGCGCACACGGTACAGTCTGACCGCAAGCTGCGGGAGGACAATGAGACCATCCGCCGGGAGTTTACCGCTAATGTCAGCCACGAGCTGAAAACCCCGCTGACAAGCATTTCCGGCTATGCAGAGCTGATTGAAAACGGCATGGCAAAACAGGAGGACATTCCCACCTTTGGCCACCGTATCCACAAGGAAGCCCAGCGCATGATCACGCTGGTATCGGATATTTTGCAGCTTTCGGAACTGGACGGCATGAGCAAGCAGCAGGAAAACAGCCCCACCGCCGATTTTGTACCGGTGGACCTTGGCGTGCTGGTCAAGGATGTTGCCACCAACATGACGGTGAACGCCCGCAAAGCCTACATTACGCTGCAATACAAAGTACAGCCCGTTACGGTGCGCGGCAGCCACGACCTGTTGACCGAGCTTGTAACCAACCTGTGCGACAATGCCATCCGCTACAACCGGCCGGGTGGCCATGTGGAGCTGAGCTGCGGCACCAATGCGGACGGCTGCCCGTATTTCTGCGTGGAAGACAATGGCATCGGCATCCCACAGGACAGCCAGAGCCGCGTGTTTGAGCGCTTTTACCGAGTGGACAAATCCCGCTCCAAGGCGACCGGCGGAACAGGCCTGGGGCTCGCCATTGTCAAGCATATCGCTGTTCTGCACGGTGCGCGCATTGATCTGGAATCCACCGTCGGCACCGGCACCACCATCCGCATTATCTTCCCGAAGATGTGAGGTTTTATTTACGGGAGATTGGCGGCCTTTTTGAAAAAAGTCCTGGCGAAAAACTTTAATGGCGGTAGAATAGAATTATAGGGCAATACCGCATAATTCCCGCCTTACGGCTTAAGCACCGCTTCGGCGGCTGCGGCACGGCATCTGCGTTGCCAAAATGCTCGATAAGACATCCAGTATTATCTGCGCTTTTTGCTTAGCATCTGCCGCACCTCGCTCGCCGTATCGGCACTTAGAATTATGCGGTATTGCCATAGAAATAAAAAAAGGCATGTGCTTACATCTTTGAGGGATGGGGCACATGCTTTTTTCTTTTCTTGTTCCTTGCGCCAGTTTTCACTTGCAACCAGGCAAAGTTCCGGCGGGGTCAGGTGACCCCGCCCTCCCCCTTTATTTTCCCGTCAACCGTCCCATGTCTCCCTCCCGCGCACAACATTTCCGGCAAAAGTTCCCCATTTCCCACCCTGCCACAGGGCAGTTTTCAACATTGGCCACATTTTTTGCGGATAATTTCTCCTGTTTACGGTCAGTTTTCCACTATCTCTGCAAAATAATCACACGATACTTCGTCATCTATTCCTGCGCAATTTTGCAACTCTGAGTTTTCAACGTTTTTCACAGATTTTCCTACCGTTTCCACTGTGGAAAAGTTGAAAACATTGTTCAAAGACATAAATCTTTTACATTTACAGTTGTAACATCTTGGTTACATGCCTCGTTTATATATTATAGAAGGTTGAAATTTTCCGCCAAAGGAGGTTATCGTATGGGAATGCACAGCACTTATACCGCAACGCATTACAAGGATTTGAATATTGACTGGCAGGCACGCGCCGTTACGCGCCACGGGGAGGATATTCTCCTGACCCCGCAGGAGTTTGCCCTGCTGCAAGTGCTGTTTGACCACCGCGGCCAGGCTGTAAGCCGCGGCGACCTGCTGCATACCGCCTGGGGTTACCCCTGCATCGGCATTACCCGCACGGTGGATGTACATATCCAGCATTTGCGCCGCAAACTGGGGCTGAAACAGGAGATCCAGACTATTTACCGTGTGGGGTATACCCTTTCCTGAACATAATTGGGAACACAAATCAATGGCAACACCGCACAATTCCCGCCTTGCGGCTTAAGCACCGCTCCGGCAGCCCACTGGCGGCGCTCACCTTTGCAGCATCCAGTATTATCTGCGCTTTTGGCTTGGCATCTGCCGCACCTCGCTCGCCGTATCGGCACTTAGAATTATGCAGTATTGCCCAATATTTTTTCCGTTTGTGCCCGTCAAAGTCCGGTTTATCACCCTTTCCTTGTGGTATAATGAGGGTATTCGGGTGTATCTGAAAAAAATCACGGCTGTTTTGCAGGCGCAAGCCACAAAACTGCACTTGCGAAAAACCGTTTATTTTCGCCTTTTCAGGTACACCCAAGGCAAAAATGTAAACAGCAGGCTTGACATTCCCTTGCGGCGGGGGTATCCTGAATACAGGAACAGAATTTAATCACTGCGTGGTTCTGCCCCGCGCAGTGCAGGTAAAGTGAGGCTCCCGCCATGAGCAGAATGTATGATATCATCCAGGAGCTGTGCCGCCGCGACGGCACTGACGTAACCAAAATGTGCCGCGCGCTGAAAATCCCGCGCAGCACCCTGTCGGAGCTGGCATCCGGCCGCACCAAGCAGCTGACGCTGAAGCACGCGCGGCCCATTGCCGAGTATTTTGGCGTTACCATCGCCCAGCTTGCCGGGGATGAACCGCTGGAAACCGAGCCGGACCAGACGGATGCCGTTTCGGACCTGATCCGCGATGAGCCCATTGCCGCTTATGAGAACTTGAAGCGCTACCTGACCGAAGAGGACAAGGCCGATATTGCCACCCTGATCCGCCTGCGTGCGGAGATCAACCAGGGCAAGCAGTAAGCCGCCTTTGGCCGGGCCTGCGCTTGCGGGAGGGGCACGAATGTTCAAATATACCCTTGCAGCCACACTGGACGAGATGGACCGGGAAGGCATTACCGTGGCGGAATGCCCGCTGCGCAGCATGCGCTGCCTTTCTTTGCAGAACGGGCGCATTGTGGGCATCAACACCGCGCGGTTTGATTCTTCCGCCGAGGTGCGCACCGCCCTGATTCACGAGGACGGGCACTTTGCCAGCGGCGCGTTCTATCTGCCGGAGGAAAAAGCGTAACCATGATTGTATACGACAAATTCTGGGAAACGATGAAGCGGTGCGGGGAAAGCACTTATACGCTGATCAACCACTACAACATCAGCAGCGGCACCATTGACCGCATCCGCAAGGGGCAGGGCATTACCACGGCCAAGCTGGACGACTTCTGCCAGATTTTCCACTGCCGGGTTGAGGACCTGATAACCTATGTTGAACCTGCCGAGGGTGAACCGCACAGCCCTTACAGCGAAAAAAGCCAAAAATAAAACGACCGTTTGAACCCAAGAGCTCAAACGGTCGTTTTTCTATTCTGCTTACTTTTCTTTTTCCCACGGCTGCAGGGGGGCCAGGAAATCCGCATCCTGCAAGGCCTGGCCGATCAAATCCAGGCGGTCGGGGGTGGCGGCTTCCACAAGGTGGTAGTGGTAGCCGTCCGTTGCGGTGGAAAGCACGGTGGAAGCGCCGCCTGCCAATGCCTGCAGGAACTCCTGCACATCTTGGCGGGAGCGGATATCCATTTCCGCGGTGATGCGCCCATAAACGCGGTGGCTGATGCTGATATTTTTCACCCGGCCGCCGTGGTCCACGATCAGGTTCAGCTCCTGCCCGGCCTGCTCCGGGGTGTGGCGGACCTTAAACTCCCGCAGGCAGCCGGTTTCCTGCTGCTGCAGGATATAGCCGCGGTTGGTGGAGATGATATTGGGCCGGGATGCCCGGATCACGGCAAGGTCCTGCACGATCACCTGGCGGCTGACCCCAAACTCCCGGCGCTGTGCGGTCGTCATACGGGTGCCCCCTTTCCCATCAGGCTGTCCAGTTCTGCATCGTTCATGGCGTTTGCTACTTCCTTTCGCATGGGTTTTGTAAACAGTATAGCACCTGCCGCGCACCGGTGCAAACGGATGGCGAAAATTCCCGGCAAGCGGCTTGGATTTTTAGGGTTGCCGGGCTTTTTAGGGTTGCTGGGGTTCTGGGTTTACCCGCAGACCGAGGAAGTTTTCCCTTTGCATTCTTTTTGTTCTTTGGCTTTTTCGGGTTCTTTTTTGAGGGCAGAATGTCCCACGCGCTGAAAATCAAACCACACCCTGGCTCATCATAGCGCTGGCGATCTTCTCGAAGCCTGCGATGTTGGCACCGGCAACCAGGTTGCCCTTCATGCCGTAACGCTCGGCTGCATCGGCAGCGTTCTTGTAGATGTTGACCATGATGTTGTGCAGGCGCTCGTCAACCTCTTCAAAGGTCCAGGAGAGGCGCAGGCTGTTCTGGCTCATTTCCAGGCCGGAAGTAGCAACGCCGCCGGCGTTGGCTGCCTTAGCGGGAGCGAACAGGATACCGTGGCTCTGCAGGTAAGCGATTGCTTCCGGGGTAGAAGGCATGTTAGCACCTTCGGCAACAGCGTAGCAGCCGTTGGCAACCAGTGCCTCGGCACCTTCCAGCTGCAGCTCGTTCTGGGTTGCGCAGGGCAGAGCGATATCGCAGGGAACAGTCCAGATGCCCTTGCTGCCCTCAACGTACTTAGCGGTGGGAACGTAATCCAGGTAAGTCTTGATGCGGGCACGCTTGACTTCCTTGATTTCCTTGATGACCTTGTAGTCAATGCCGTTCTCATCCACGATGTAGCCGTTGGAGTCGCTCATGGCGATAACCTTGCCGCCCATCTGGGTAGCTTTCTGGTTTGCATAGGTAGCAACGTTGCCGGAGCCGGAGATGACCACACGCTGGCCCTCAAAGCTCTTGCCAGCATCAGCCAGCATTTCCTTGGCAAAGTAGCACAGGCCGTAGCCGGTAGCCTCGGTACGGGCCAGAGAGCCGCCGAACGGGATGCCCTTGCCGGTCAGGATGCCGGAGTACTCGTCGCGGATGCGCTTGTACTGGCCAAACAGGAAGCCGATCTCACGGCCGCCAACGCCGATATCACCGGCGGGCACGTCGGTATCGGGGCCAATGTGGCGGTACAGCTCGGTCATAAAGCTCTGGCAGAAGCGCATAACTTCGGCGTCGCTCTTGCCGTGGGGGTCAAAGTCAGAACCGCCCTTGCCGCCGCCCATGGGCAGGCTGGTCAGGCTGTTCTTGAAGCACTGCTCAAAGCCCAGGAACTTGAGGATAGACAGGTTGACAGAAGAATGGAAGCGCAGGCCGCCTTTGTAGGGGCCGATGGCAGAGTTGAACTGCACACGGTAGCCGCGGTTGACCTGCACCTTGCCGGCGTCATCCACCCAAGGCACACGGAACATGATGATGCGCTCCGGCTCAACCAGGCGCTCGATCAGGCTTGCCTTTTCATATTCAGGATGGGCCTCAACAACGGGCTCCAGGCTTTCGAGAACTTCCTCAACAGCCTGCAGGAATTCCTTCTGCTCAGCATTGCGCTTTGCAAGGCCCTGGTACACTTCGTTCAGATAAGCATTTTTGATAGACATGGTATACACTCTCCTTTTTGGTGGGCTGCTGCTTTCCGCTTCCGGCCGCACTGCCGGACCCCTTGAAACTGGCGGAAAGCGCGCGGTCCTCTATTTCTTTCACCGGTATTTATATTAGCACGCTAAAGCGCATTTGACAATATTTTTTGAAAAATTTTGTTTGTGCAATAGCGGCAAGTGTATCCCATTTGCACACAAACGATAGTTTTTTACGCTTTTACCTCGTTTTTCAGTTCTTCACCGCGGGCAAAGGCGCGGGCATTTTCCAGCGTGATGGCCGCAATGCTCTGCAATGCCGTGCGGGTAAAGAACGCCTGGTGGCTGGTAATGACCACATTGGGGAAGCTGAGCAGCACCGGCACCACCTCGTTTTCCAGCACATCGTCGGAGAAATCCTGGAACACCTGGTCATCCTCATCCTCGTACACATCCAGGCCCACGCCGCCGAACTTGCGGGCGCGCAGGGCTTCGATCAGGGCGTCGGTGTCGATCAGGCCGCCGCGGCTGGTGTTGACCAGGATGGCAGAATCCCTCATCATGGCGATGGTATCCTTGTTAATCATGTGATGGGTACCCTCGGTCAGCGGGCAGTGCAAGCTGACCAGGTCGGCTTTCTGCAGCAGTTCTTCCAGCGAAACATAGCGGGCAAACTTTTCCACTTCGGGGTTTTTGTACATGTCATAGCAGAGCACATTCATGCCAAAACCGTGGCAGATGCGCGCCATGGCGGCGCCAATGCGGCCGGTGCCCACAATGCCGGCGCAGGCGCCATAAAAGTTTTGGCCCAGCAGGCCGTCCAGTGCAAAGTTGTTATTGCGCACCTTGATATATGCCTTGCAGATGCGGCGGTTTGCGGCCTGGGCCAACGCCATGGCGTGCTCGGCAACGGCTTCCGGGCTGTAGCCCGGCACACGCATAACGGTAATGCCGTTGGCTTTGGCGGCGGTAAGGTCCACGTTATTGTAGCCCGCGCAGCGCATCAGCAGCAGCTTGATGCCCGCTTTGGCCAGCACGGACAGCGTTTCGGCACCGCAATCACTGTTGACAAAGGCGCAGACGGCATCGCCGCCCGCGGCCAGCTGGGCGGTATCCGGGTCCAGGTTGGCCGCCAGGAACTTGATGGTGCAGCCATAGTCCGGGTCAGCGGCCAGAACGTCAAAATACAGGTGGTCGTAATCACGGGTGCCATAAAAAATGATCTTCATACTTTTCCCTTTTCTGCCCTGCGGGCGTCCTCTTGTTGCGGCGTACCGGAATCCTTTTGTTTTCCGGCACACTCCGGCTCGGTCGTTAATATTTTATCATATCCGACGGTTTTAGTATAGCCAGTTTCCAGCATTTTGAATGTTGCCAGGGCAACAAAACGTGGCAAAAAAGGGGTACATGCCCTGTTTTTCTTTTACACGGTTTTCTCGCCCGTTTCCCGCACTTAAAGATATTGGTTATGTACGAGTGCCTACGCCTACTTGCATAGGCACTCATATCCTTTTTTTTACTCAATTTTGCCGATAAAGCGATAGTAGATGTCAATATCCTGCTCACGCATACCGTCCACGGTGGTTGCTTCGTGAATAACGATCTTCTCAATCAGCGTATTCAGAAGCTCCGCTGTCAGTTCTGTAGGGTTTGCGTATTGCTTGATAAGAGAAATCCAAGTCTCCGCATCGACAGTTGTTTGCTTTTCAGATTCAAGCTCGGCAGACAGCCTTTCGATCTTCTCGACAAGCTCCTGCTGCTCGGTCTGATATTTCTGAGACATCATGTTGAAGTTGTATTCCGTGATACGACCATCTGACCAGTCCTCATACAGCTTCGCAAACTTGCGGTCAACCTCTGTTCTGCGCTTCTCGGCTCTCGTGAGTTCTGCACTCTGCCTTTTGGCATTGGCAGCAAGCTCCTGGTCACTTGCTTTCAGCAGCCGATGCAGAAGTGCCTGTTCATCCACCTGCGCCTGTCTCGACAAATCCTGTATTCTTGTCAGAACGTAGTGGTAGAGGTAGTCATAACGGATATAGTGGGCAGAACATTGTCTTAACCCTTGCCCATATTGGCTGCAAGTGTAATGGCTGTACGGTTTCTTGTTCTGGTTGTTCGTACCGAAGCGCATCGACCATCCACAGTCCGCACACTTCACCAGACCGGAGAAGATCTGCGTGGTAGCGTCCTTTTGCTGTCTGCGGCGGCTGGCGATCTGTTCCTGCACCTGCTTAAAGACTTTCTTGGAGATAATGGCTTCGTGAGTATTTTCTACCCTAAACCATTCCTCTTGCGGCTTGCGTACTTTCTTCTTGTTCTTGTAAGAGATATTGGTCTGCTTGTTGTGTACGCTGTTGCCGATATAGGTTTCGTCTTTTAGGATGCTCTTGACCTGTGCCAGCGTCCATGCGTAGGACTTTTCCACCGGTGCGCCCTCGTAGATATGAGCGAATTTCCCATATCGCTGATAGTTCAGCCATCCGGCAGTAGGAACCTGTTCTTCCACCAAAACTCTTGCGATTTTGGCAGCACCTGCTCCATGATAGGCAAGGTCAAAGATTTTCTCGATAATCCAGCGGGTCTCCACATCAATCACAATGGCGTTCTTGACTTCGGGATGTCGGATATATCCAAGGGGCGCATAGGTGAAGATGCGTTCTCCTGCGGCAAACTTGGCATGGAGGGCGGTCTTGACCTTGCGGCTGGTGTCCTTGGCAAACCATTCGTTGAACAGATTCTTGAAAGGAACGAAATCGGACAAGCCTTTCTTGGTATCCTCGTTCTCAGATACGGCGATATATCGCACCTGTTTGTCAGGGAACTCATATTCCAGATAGTAGCCGACCATGATATGGTCACGCCCGAAGCGGCTGAGGTCTTTCGTGACAATGCAGTTTACACGTCCTGCATCCACATCTTCCATCATTCGCTTGAAATTCGGTCTTTCAAACGTAGTCCCACTCCATCCGTCGTCGATGTACTCGCCAACCACATGAAGATCGTTGTCCTTTGCGAATTGCTGTAAAATGGTGCGCTGGGTCTCGATGGATACGCTGTCGCCATAATTCTCGTCATCACGGCTCAGTCTCATATAAAGTGCTGTATTGTACGGTTGTTTCATTAAAAATCCTCCTGTTCGTGAAACAACCCACGCTTACAATACTTTCCTATGATACATTATACCATAAGCATGGGCTGTGATTCAATGCGATTCTGTTAACAATTCATCGGATTATTTGCGGATACGGTGCTTCCTGCGGCGAAGCGGACAAGGTTTTCGATTACCTTATCCAAGGTCTGTCCGTTGGGAGAAAAGAACTCCGTTACCTTGGTACGGGTATTGCCGCAATAAAAATACTTCGTTCCGTCAGGCTCGGTGACATAGAACGAAGTATTTTCAAGAGTAGGCTCCGGCTCATATTCTCCACGCATCCTGCGCCATTCGTCCTCCTGCTCCTTGGGAGGATAGAACATCGGCTCATAACAGGCGCAGATGTCGATAAAGGAACAGGCATCCACGATCTCCCACAGCGTGAGGTCATCACGCATCATCATTTTGTTAAGCTGAGTTACAGTATAGGTTTTGTTTTTCTTCTTCATAGGCAAAATCCTTTCTTATCGGTTAATATCGTATTTCTGAGTGCTGCGGTGGGTGTACGCTTTGATGATTTCCGGCGGGATGCGGTCAAGAATACCTTTGACACGCTCATAATCGCTGTGCAGTCGCATTTCCTGCAGCTTCTTGACGGTGCTTTCTTTCTGACTTTCTTCCAGAGCAGCGGTCAGCTCGTCATTTTTCTTCTCCAATGCTTTTTGCTTGCCGTCTGTCGTCTTGAAGAACTTTTCGTATTTCTTCATCTGCGTTTCCATAGCTGCCACATCGGGGATATACTTTTCAAGAAACGCCGCAATCTGTGCGGAACGCTCCTTGTAGTTCGTGAACTTCATATCGGAGAGCAGTTCTGCCAGCTTGTCATGCTGCTTGTTCAGACGAGCCATCTGCTTGAATACCCTTGTGGGGATGTGGTCACGCCCGGTCTCGCTGGCACTTTCGCCACGCTCCAGATCGGGATACTTCTTTACCATGTGTTCCCAATACTTGTCCTGCCATTGTGTCAGCTTTTTCTTATTTCCTGCAATATCCTTGGCACTCAGCCTTTTATCTTCTGTCAGCGGAACAAAACAAAGGTGCATATGGGGAGTTTCCTCGTCCAGATGCACCACAGCGGATATAATGGTTTCGGGAGCTTGGTTCTGCTTGATGAACTCCAACGCTTCACCGAAGAACTCTTTCAGTTCGGAGCGCTTCTTACCCTTGAAGAACTCAGGTGTCGCCGTAAACAGAGCTTCCATCACACGGATGCTGTCAGAACGGGTACGGCATCCGGCTTCCTTGATCTGACGGTTAGACTCGGCTCTGTATCTGTCCTGCGGCTTAATCAAGTGGAAATTGAGGTGCGTGCGGGTCGGGTCAATGTCGGGATTGCTGGCGTAGGTTTCTTTGGTGCGCTCGTTATGAGCTTCGATCTGACTGATCTCCGGTCCCTTGTACTTGGCAAAGCGCATAATTGCGTAATGAGGTACTTGTGCTGCCATTATTTGTCACCCCTCTTTCTCCATACGATTTCAAAGCCCAGCACCTCCGCAAGCTGTACCGCTTCGGTATAGCGGAGCGATTCACGCTGGAGCTTGTTGGATAGATTGGAAACGCTGTCGCTCCATCCGTACTCATCTGCCAAGAGATCAACGACCTCCTGCATGGTCATGCCCTGCCGTACAATGTACGACTTTATCTCATTTCTCAAATTCGATTTCATATAAAAATTCCTCCATAAATTCGTGATATTGGTTTTCTGTGCGGTGAACTGTTGTCACTGATGAATGACATTTTCAAAGACGGTGTTTTCCTATCAGATTTCGCTCTGCGTAGTCCTGTTCATAACAGCACCCTATCGTGATTACTGTTTTATGGGAAAACAGACCGAACAGGAAGAAACACCACATATCCGTGAATTGGCTTTACTGCTTGGTAAATCACCGAATGATGATTTTGATACTTCCTGCGGTGTAAATTTTCACGGATTGCACAAGGCTTGATTTTCAATGCCTGTTTTTACCTCCACTCCCGAAAGGCATATAGGGAGAAAGCAAAATTTGCCGTACGTACCGTACAGTACGTACAGCACTTTTTCACTTCTCTTACCATTTCAGTAACGGTGTCTTTGCCAGCACCTCGATACCCACAAATCCACGCACCCGCTTTCCTCCGGCGTAGATGTTGTTGGTGGCTTCCACATTGTACAGGCGTTCATTCTGTGCAAGCTCGGAGCTGAGCCTGCTTGCTGACAGCGGTTTGCGTACATTGTCCTCACACCACAGCTTGTAGGCTTCATAGATTGCCTTGGAGCTTGCTTCGCTGTCTGCCTTGAAACGGATATACCCCTCCGATTGCAGGAACTCAATGACATTGTTGCTGCTGCGCTTGACCGTTTCTACGTTCTCCTTGGCTTGCCCGCTGATAGTGAAGCGATAGTTGTTGGCAAGCAGACGATACAGCCCCTCCAGACACCACAGGAAGATACCCTCGCTTTCCTGCATCAGCTTTTCTGCAAGGAACGGATCATCCATTCTGTCAGAGGGTTTGTCTTTGGTGGTCAGCACGATCTGACGACGAAAGAAACCGTCGGATTGGTCATGGAGTGCAGTCAATGCTCCGTTGCCGAAGCACAAAAAACGGGCGTACAGCAGGCTTTGATAGCTCTGTACACCCTTACGTTCCATATCCATTTTACACTCCGCTGTGACAATGGACTTGATATAATTGGTTTTGGGAAGTGCGCTCATATCCATATCATCGTCCACCATAAGAAGCTTGCTTTCCAGATCGGCTCGGCTAAAACGATTGTTTTCGATCTTTTGAATGCTTGTGGTGTTCATACTGTCACCAAGAATGGAGCGCATGACCAGTCCGATGCGGCTTTTACCCTCGCCGCCCTTGCCGATAAGCATGAGCATCTTCTGTCCCTTGGTGGAGGGTATCAGACAGTAGCCAAGATACTCCTGCAAAGTGGGAATGTCCTCCGGTTCAAGCAGATCAGACAAAAAATGCAGCCATCGTTTCGGCTGCGGTGCGTTGGGATTATATGCCACTTTCAAGCGGTTGTTGCAGTAGGTCTTGTCTTCGGTGAATGTGCCGTTCAAGAAATACGTGCCGTTTGCTACATGGATGCGATCTGTTTCTATAGGTAGCGGCGGCGAGTATGCCATGAGTTTCAGACTGGCAAGCAGATTAGATACCGCCTTGGCAACGCCATTTGTCAGACACACTCGCACTTCGTCCAGTATCATTTGGCTGATCTCGCCCTCATCCTCAACGATGCCGTCCACCGTAAACAGGCGACCACGGACACATTTCATGGGATGAAGCCGCAAGAAATACTGACAGAACATAACTTCGTTGATGTTCTTGCCATCAAACCAGAACGCCCACTCGCTGTCCTCGTCCATAGCTTCATCGTGTAAAATCTTTTCTTCGTTCATAGGCTTTTTCCTCCTTCTTCACTTTTTTCAGATACGTTTGTAGCTTTTTCAGCTTGTCATCGGTCATCAGCATGTCAATCACCCCAGTACGCTCATAGGAATCTCCCATAATCAGCAGATCCACCAGATACTCCACATAGGACAGATGGTGACAAGCTTGAACAAACCTGTCATGCGGTGTGTCTTCCGGCGACCTCGGTGCATACAGCACTTTCCACTCCTGCAGGAGCTTGTAATACTCCATGAGCGCAGAAAAGCACAGCTTCTCATTTTCTCTGAGTTGCTGTGCTTCGCTTTTCCTATTCTGTTTTTCCTGCATTGCTTTGTCGGGCGGCTTGTCCTGCGTGATACCGAAATCGTATGCCAGCTTTTGTGCGGCTTCATACAATTTCAGACCAAAGAGCTTTGCCGTGAGGTCGATTACGTCCCCATGCTCGCCGCAAGCGTAGCAATGGTAGTGGTCATCGTCCACAAACAGGCTCGGATTGCGGTCATTGTGGAACGGGCAGAGTGCTTTTCCATGACGGTTGACCTCCACGCCGTACCTTGCCGCCGCTTCTCTTGTGTTGATGCTTGTCTTTACTGTTGCGAATACATTCATTCAGTTCCTCCATAATTCTTATTGATAGGGACGATTTTTCATCCCCTCGTGTATATTATGAGGAAAATCGAAAAAAACAGGCTAATGGCATGACAAGCTCATTTCAAAAAACATGACAAGGTATTTCAGCACAAAACAGCGTAAAATATTGGATGAATACGGCGGAAAAATCAGCCGGTGTTCTTTATTCTGTCACATTTGTATGGTATAATAGAAGAAATCAAAAAACATGACAGAATGGAGGCAGGCGCATGAGTATCCTAAAACGAGAATTACTGACCCTTGATTTCTGGCAGGACAAAGCGACCTATGCCGGACACACCTTGCCTACGGGCAGTATCGGTTGTGCTGCCATGAATATCACCGACGAGCAGATCGGGCAGCTCATACAGCTTTCCATTCCTCTGGCAGCGGTTGTGGAACTGATAAAAGTCGGAACACCTACGGTAGAACACTTCGCCGCCGCAAAGGAAAGCGTGCTACAGATTACGCAGATGATGCGCTCTATGTATCCGTTTTCACTATTTGACTTTCCCTCTGACGGGCATGATATTCAGCTGATCTTCTCCGATGAATATATCGAAAACTCCATTGCCTACATAAATGCGGCACAGGAAATCGGTATAGGTGCAGCCTTTGACGAACAGTACAAAAAGGGCGTGGGCGTTGTAAAGCTGGTAAACGAACTGGCGCAGCTTGGCGGCACTTTGATGATCTACAAGCATGGCATGATTGACTTTGCCCATAAGCTCCACCACAGCAAGCGAACACCAGAGGGCTATGCAGAAACCTTTGCAGAACATTTCAACGCTACGCCTACCTTGTCATTGGATAATCCTATGTGGATGCAGTTGACCAATACCACCATGCAGTATGTGTCCGCTGTCATGCCGGAGAAAGGCATACCGCAGCTTGTGAAGCGTATGCACTACGTTTCCTTTGTTGGAATGTTCCGTTCCGATCTGTTTGAGGGATTGTGTGTCGGTCATGCACCGAGGAAATGTCCCATCTGCGGCAAATGGTTTCTGACCACCGATGCAAGGCAGACCAAATACTGCGGAGGACTTGCGCCGGGGGACAAGCTCAAACGCACCTGCCGTCAGATCGGCAATCTCAAAGGCAGAGAGCAGAGAGAGCTTGCGGACGATCATCCGATTAGGGCAATCTACACACGCCGCCTGAACACGATCACGCAGTATCTCCACCGTGGAACTCTGGACGAGCAGACCGCCGCCGTGATGAAGCGTCTGGCAAGAGATAAATTTGATCTTGCAATTGAGGATGTTGCCTATGCCAACGGCAACTATGAAAAAGAAATGACACAGGATGCTTTGCTGAATGAAGCAATCAAAAAACTTTGAACTTGGAGGTTTTATGAAAACACGAAACGATTTACTCTGGAGCATTAGTTTATTTGTGATTGGTATTGCAACAATCATATTAGCTGGTTTAAAAATTGTCGGAGTAGAATTACCTGATGTGTTGATCAGAATTATTGGTATCGTAGATTTAATTTCTCTACCAGTATTAACTTATACCACGGTAATTAAAGTGAAGAGAAATAAGAAATAGGAGTCAAAACTATTGCGTTGAGAGGAGGTGCGCCTAATGTCCGAAGAACGCTTCTGGAATACCGATGAATATGCCAGCACAGCTAAATTCGCTGTGCAGGACGGATCTATGACCATGCGACAGGCAGGGCGCATCTTCCATCTTGACCCTGCGCCGCCCAAGGTGGAGGACATCAACGATTACATCATTTTCGCTATCCGTGAAAATGATCTGAATTACTTTACATACTTCCTCCATCACTATGAGCCAAGGCTGAACAAGCGAGTGTACCGCTTCCTGCTGACCGAGGGCATTGACCGTTATGACCCTTGGCGTTTTCTGGATTACAAGCTGAGTTGCGTTCTTGCTATGTTGGAGTGTTTACCGAATTACGTTTCCGACAAGGGCGCAGACTTTCTGACATACGCCCATCACTTCATTGGCAACGCACTTCTGGATTGCCGCCGACAGGAAGAAGCAGGCTCATTCAAATCTCTGGACGAATACAAAGCCGCCCGTGGCATTGCATGGCTTTACAACAATTCCGGCAAGAGCACAAAGGAAGTCATTGCCGAATACGCTGCCGAACAGAACTGCACCGAAGAAACTGCCGCCGAATATCTGACCCTTGCAAGGCAGAACCGCAGCCGTGTTCCGTTTTATTCGACCATGCAGGATGAGGACAGCGAGGAAACGGGCGAGGATGTTACCCGTGACGATAGCTGGAACTATGCAGACATTCTCTGGAATGGTGTTCGTGCCGATGCGGTGCAAGCAGCCTTTGACAAGCTCAGCCGAAAGGAAAAGTTCTTCCTTGAAAAGAGAAATGCCATCTGCATGAACTGCGGACGGGTGATGCCGTGGGACGAGCGTTATTCGTTTGAGCAGCTTGCTACCGCTTACGAGTACAGCACCACCAGCGGCGCAGAGCGAGCTTACAAAAAGATCGTGGACAAGCTGACCGGACTTCTGGTGGATGCCGGTGTTCTCGGTGTGGTGGAATTAAAGCTGACCGAAAAAAACAAAAAAATCGCCGTCGCTGCATACGAGTACAAAGCAGTACATCGGTATGCAAACGACGACGATGAATGGGGCGAAATCCGTTTTGACTTTTCTGCCGGAACAGCGCAGATCGTAAATCTGGCAGACGGCGATTTGAGCAGAACGAACGTCTTTGCAAAAATCGCAATCCGTCAAATTCAGAAACTCTCCATGAGTGAGCTTCCAAAGAAATTGACGATTCCCTTTGAGTTGGAGCAGGAGAAAATACGGTGTGGGAGCTGATCGCTGCGGCGGGTTTTTATATACCTCTTGCGCCCCCGTTGGCACAGCAAATCTTTCCGCTTCGCTGCAAGATTTCCTATGCCAACTACACACGAACAGCCAGATTTTGCTCATAGCAAATTCCTTGTCTTTTGTAGCTTACAGCCCACAAAATCCGCCTGTTCTGCTGACGCCGAAAAGTGTCTGTCTGGCGTGGGACAGCCCCTTTCCAGCGTCAGCGGTCGCAAAAGGTATAACACACTAGACTTTGCAAGCAAAATCGTGTGCCAACAGGGATGCTTCTCGCCCCTATTGGAAACCCTGAGCCAAAGGATTGCATCCCTCTGGACACCCGCATATTTTCCTCGAAAATGGTACCCAAACTGTAAAAATGCAGTTTGACACCTTTCCTCAGAAAATACAAAACCGCTGCAATCTCCATCCTTGCGAGGATGAAAGATTACAGCGGTTTACTATTCTATGCCAGTCTTGATGTGTTGAACAAAAGCCCAATTAACTTCTTTACAACATGAAATGCAGAGTGGCTTGCCATAGAATATTATTCTTTTACTTTTCTAAAAGTAATAAGAAATGCACCTTTCCACTGGGTTGAAGTCGCCATATAATTATAGGTCACAAGTTCCCAGCCGTCAGAATATTTCTCGTTGATAAATTTATCCAATTGTTCAATATCTTTTTCGTCTGCTTTGTCTGAAAACCACTTAAAAGAAGCTCTTAAAATTTCTGTCTTGTAAATATACATATCTATACCTCCATAAATTAGGACTTTTTTAGTCCTTTTTCTACTTATAAATGGACACACCATATTCCTTTGCAATATACGGGAATGAAAACTACAGCGGTTTTCATTTTTGCCGCAATACAATTTTTCCAAAAAGGACTTGCGGCAAATTTTGCATTGTATGTATGATATTACAGCGGTATCACACTTGCAACAATCAGTGCCGTGCAACCCACAGCCAATAGAATCATACCTACATTCACATATACTGTCGTAAACCGACTTCCCTTGGGCAATTCCATCTCTGACGGAGCAAAGGACACTCTGCGCTTATTGATGCACAGCAGGACAAGCCCAGCAATAGCAAGTCCGATCAGCACCACCACATAGGCACCGAAGCCAATAAGCCACGGCATGATCGGCTCCAAAGCTGCTAAGTCCAAGGTTTCCATCGTATCCAGAACAGCAATTTTCTCTAAAAACAGCGGTCCGATTACGCTGCCAATAAGGTTTATTAGCATATGAAGACCGATGCTGTACCGAAGCTTTCCGGTTTTCAGATACACATAGCCAAAGACCAACCCCAATGTAAAGGCATAGAAAAGCTGAGCGCAAATTGCAATAACAAGTTGGACACCCCGTGGTAAAAACCTTGGTCACGGATGGAGCCGGAGGATCTATCCGTGAGCGAGGTTGCCGCAGCCGTCAG
>QWCE01001741.1_pt1 | contig 30761 bp, 18 predicted proteins | sample 1972531 | NCBI WGS metagenome assembly QWCE01 (sample SAMN09866716, study PRJNA288562) | Human gut metagenome isolate term4_stool, whole genome shotgun sequencing... | reverse complement strand
CAGGGGAGTAACGGATATTCCTTTCTTCCTTTACAGGCTTATGAAATTATGTGCATGAGGAGAGAGGGTTGCAACTGGGTTTTACGACTGACCCCAAAAAGGGTGACTACTTAAAAGCACAAAAAAAAAGAAAAATCCTGTAAATCTTTCGACTTACAGGACTCTGTTGCGGAGAGAGAGGGATAAAGACATCATAGTAATATCATTAAACGCTATTATCAATACTTATCAAAAGTTCCTGTGAATCTGCATTTTGATGATATTGTTTGAAAATATATTTTATCGTTGATATTGGAAGTTCTAATCTTTCGTGATTTTTAGTGGGGCAAATGGTGGGGCAAAAACGAAGGTTCAAAAATTACAGCATTTGCTTGGATAGGAAAATTTGATAAGGAATTTTATTTTACAGACACTTTTTTCATGTGAAAAAGTGGGGCAAAACGTGAGTATTTGATTAACTTTGAAATAAAAGTTATCAAATATGATTATCAAGCGAACTATAAAATTCTCAATCCGCAGTTACCAAAATGCAGGAAGTAGGGTTCGGATGAGGGTGTCCTATGATGGAAACAGGCTCGACTTCCAAACTGGCATTGTCCTGAATAAGGACAATTGGGATGAGCGGCAACAGCGTGTACTGCCCTCAAATTCAAATGCTACATTGGCCAATGATTTGAATAACCACCTGTCTCAAATGATGGCCGATATGATTGCCGTTTTCCGCGATTTTGAATTGCAGCAGGTGGTGCCTACGACCTCTGCCCTACGTTCCGCTTTCAAAAAACGCACTACACCACAGAGCCAATCAAAGACAGATAGCTCGGAAAAAGATAGATTTGTTACCGTTCAACAAACGGATATTAAGGAAGGCAAGACTAATATTCGCGATTTGTGGAAAAGCTATGATGAGTTCGTAAAGGTCAACGGTAAACTGAACGACTGGACACCTGCCACCTACGAGAAATTCGCAGCCCTCCGCAACCATCTGTCAGGCTTCGATAAAAAACTTAGTTTTGCGAAGTTCAATGAAGACGGCATTGCCAGTTTCATTGGCTATTTGGGCAAGAAGGGCATGAAGAACAGCACCATCAACAAGCAGCTTGGTTTCTTGCGGTGGTTCCTGCGGTGGTGTTATGAGAAAGGCTACCACGCCAACCATACCTTTGAGTATTTCAAGCCCAAGCTGAAAAGCGCCGCCAAGCGTGTAATCTTCCTTACGCAGGAAGAACTGGGAAGGGTAGAAACACTGAAAATACCCCAAAAATACGCTTCGCTGGAATCCGTGCGTGATGTGTTCCTTTTCTGATGTTATACAGGGTTGCGCTATTCCGATGCCTACAACCTGACATGGGACGACATCCATAACGGCAAGATAGAGATTGTAACTGTCAAGACAGTCGACCGCATACAGATAGAACTGAACAACAAATCACAGACAATTCTTTCCAAATACTCTGACATACATTTCCCAGGCAGAAAGGTGCTGCCAGTCATCAGCAATCAGAAGATGAATCTGCGGCTTGGGCACGGTAGTCCCATTCCCGCGCAAGGAGCATGGAAAGGAAAGTGTCCGCCGTCATGGACTGCGGCGTGGTGCCGGCAAGGCTTTCCCTGAAGGCCTCCGCCATACCGTGCAACTTCATGCGGCTCATCAAATCAAGTGATATGGTATTCTGGTCCTGCTGTTCTGTAACAGGAGCTGTCTTGTTGTTTGTTTCCATAAATCTGAACTTTATAATTCTTGTTTGTCTTTTCTGTAATATTCACGTCCGCGTATGTTCTTGTGCTTCGGCGGCACGGGGACAGCCGAGCGGGACTGTGCCTCTCCATCCTCATCGGGAAGGAAATCCGCGTCTTCTCCCAACTCAAGCACCTTGTGCAGGGCCTGGTATCCGTATTACAGTTTCTGGTCCGCGCAGGCGCATGCCGCGACCAGACGGTCGCGCCAATACTTTTTCTCCAGCGCCAGTATGCCCCGGCAGGCTCTGAATGCCTTGGGGGGATACGGCAGGAGCCGCTCCACTTCCCGAAGATAGTTCAATACGATATTGTCCATTTCCGAGGCACGCCGGAAGAGTTCCTCCAGGTCTTTGTCATAAGGACCGTAATGTCCCGGCAGATTGTGCTCCTTTTTCCATGAATAGGCGTAGGGAACATCACAGCGGTCATGGGCAGCGACAAGATTCATGCCACAGTAGATTTCCACTGTGTCGGCATCGTAGAGAATCGTTACGCGTTTTCCCACATGTTCCTTGGGAACACTGTAATGGTGCTTGAACAGCGAGACGTATGAGTTCCTGCCCACGGTCATCAGCTTTCTCTCTTTCATGACGTAGCGTTTATGTGGAAGAGGGCGGAGGTAGTCCTTCTCACCGCGCAGGAACATCTCCCTGCGTGACGCCTCCCTGCCGGCCATCACCTCTACATTGAAATCGTGCAGGGAAACATGGATGGCGGCATTGAGATCTTCCAGGCTTGCGGTCGCTTCGTGTAACGGCCGCCTTGAGATTGTCGGGGACTATTGCCGCCGGAGCCCCTTCAAGATACAGCATGGCATCCTCGCACTCCTTGATTAGGTCTTCCTTGCGCTGCGACCATACGGCTTCACAGTAGGTATAATGACTGAACGGAAGGATGGCAACAAAGACTTCGGCCTTTTTTATTTGACCGGTCATCTCATCGACAACCTCAAGCTTGTCACCGGCAAAGTCGACGTACATCTGGTCTGCGGCATAGTGCTCGACATGGCCGACGACCTTGACATGAAACTTATACTCACGGACGGCCCGCTTGAAGGAAGACAACTGCAGACCGTCAGGATATTCGGCCTGATACTCCTTGAACAACTTCCTCACGCTCATCCCCTTGCGTGTCAGACGGGAAACATATCCGGGAAGCAGGGCTTCCAATTCAACCCTTCTTGATGACGGTTCCCGACGGCGGGAATCCCCGCTGCCAAACAGTTCATGCAGCTGCTCGTCGGAGAGGGACAGAAGTTGGTCAATACTCTTTCCGCTTGAAAGGAACAGGCGGACATACTTGCGAACCGTATTACGGGAAGCGTGAAACGTATCTGACGTTTCCTTGATTCCCATTCCGGACGCATAACACCTTAAAATGCTTTTGATTCTCTTGTTCATTTGTTTAGATTTTATAGTACCCGCTACACCAGGACCGGGGTATGCAAATCTACACAAAAAAACGTTGACAACCCTTGGACAAAGTTGGTTAATGCTATTTGGACCAAAAGGGTCAACCGTATTGTGCCCAAGGGGGACTATTTTGCCTGGCCAAAAGGGGCAAAATTGCATGGCTTTTCCACGTGTGTCCAATGTTCTTTGCAAATGGACACACGGCTTCTTCGTGAATAAGCAATATGCGGCACTGGCCCCAACAAGTTCACTATGAAATGATCAAAGCTCCTGTGCCGGGAATGTTCGGCTTGTGCGATGTCCCTCAATTCATCACTGACAGCTTCTATAACGGCTTGAAGTCGTCCTGCGACTCACCATGCACACAGGGCTGGCGTACTTTTCTGTTAGATTATATGGCTGCACAGACTTGGGCTAAAATAAGGTTAATGTTTAGGATATACTTTGTTTATTTCCTTTTTTAATTAACGTGTAGTTTATTGCATGCTCACGATACTTTTGCAAAAGTCCCGAAACATCATGCCTCACTCACGTAAGCAGAAGTATTCTCTCCTACCGATGTGGGATTCCTATGCATAATAAGCTTCAAAAGATTTTAGTATACTTTTGGAGGTTACTTCAGCCTGTCATACCCTTACTTCTTCATAATAATAGGCGCATCCTATCTACCTACAAGTTGGCGTCAATGGCGAGGGTTGGCAGTCATGGTTAACCGTAATGTTGCTCCTTGTTGCAGGGCATCATATCCCAAGGTATAACGTTCATGCGGTTTACCGTTGAGTGTTATATCCGATACATAGACTGTTTGTCTGTTGTTACCGGGTGCTTCCACTGTGAAAGTCTTGCCATTGGGCAGCTTCATCTCCACACGTTCGAAGAGCGGACTGCCCAAAACATACTCGTTGCTCACGGGAGAGAGAGGATAGAATCCCATCGCCGAGAAGACATACCATGCAGACATCTGTCCGTTGTCCTCATCACCGCAATAGCCGTCGGGCGTGGGCTTGTAGAGTTTGTCCATGATACGACGAACTATGGCTTGCGTCTTCCATGGTTGACCGAAAGCATAGAGATAGGGAACGTGGTGCATGGGCTCGTTCAGATGAGCATACTGTCCCATATCTGCATTCTGCATTTCACGTATCAGGTGTATGACACCTCGTTTGTAATAAGATATATCATATACCTGTGGCTGTGAGAATACCGAATCCAACTTCCCGAAAAAGCCTTCCTTGCCGCCCATGAGTTGCTGCAAGCCTTCCACATCGTGCGGCACAAACCACGTATATTGCCAACTATTTCCTTCCGTAAAGTGGTCTCCCCAGCGATAAGAGTCAAAGTTTGGCTGGAATTTTCCCTGCTTGTCTTTCGGACGCATGAGGCGTAAGGCTGGGTCAAACAGATTCTTATAATTCCTGCTGCGGTTGAGATACAACTGTGTTTCCTTCTTTTTCTTCCCCAAGGCTGTTGCCAATCGGTAGATGCAATAATCGTTATAGGCATACTCCAAGGTACGGGACACATTCTGATTGATGTTCACATCGTATGGGATATACCCCAGGCTATTATACTCCTTGGCACCTAAACGCCCCACGGAGCTTACCGGTCCTACGGCTGTCGTGTTCTTGATAATCGCCTCGTACAACAAGTTGATGTCATAACCGCGTATGCCTTTGAGGTAGGCATCTGCTATGATGGATGCCGAATGTGAACCAATCATACAGTCGCGATGCCCCGGACTGAACCATTCGGGCAGCCAACCACTTTCCTTATAGATATTTTCCATACTCTGCAACACCTCCGTCACGATGTCCGGATACATCACATTCATGAATGGGAACTGTGCCCTGAAGGTATCCCAGAAACCATTATCGGCATACATCACGCCAGGCAACACCTCGCCTGTGTACGGACTGTAATGCAGTTTCTCCCCGGTAGGTGAAATCTCGTAAAACTTTCTTGGGAAGATAAGCATCCTGTACAGGCAAGTATAGAATGTCTGCAACTGCTCGTCACTACCTCCTGTGACACGGATGCGACCCAGATATTGGTTCCATACATCCTCGGCTTTGCCCTTGACCGTATCGAAATCGTCATTGCCTATCTCTTTCAGATTATGCAAAGCCTGTTCGATGCTGATGTATGAAGTGGCGATATTAAAGCCAACTGCTTCCCCTCGCTGGAGAGCAAAGCCAATGATGGCTCCCACATGTCGGTCAGCCAGTTCGGTGACATCAGCCTTCAGTTGTTCTCCACTCCAAAGACTATGGTTGAGAAAAGGTTTGTCGAACCGTATGACAAAATAGTTCTTGAAATTCTTGGGTACTCCTGCCGTATGCTTGGTGCTGTATCCCACAATCATGTTTTCTTGCGGAATGACCTTTATATACGACCCTCCGTCATAGGTATCCACGACGATATAGGTGCTGTCCTCACCTGTAAAACGTACACGGAAGGCTACGGCACGCTCGGTAGGTGTCATTTCCACGTGTGCCTGCGGGTCACCCAAGTAGGTATAATAATAATGCGGGCGTGCCACTTCGGTCTTGTGCGAGTACCAACTCTTCCGTCCTTCCTCGGTAAAATGGCTGCGACGGGTCACCGGCATCACAGACATCTGCCCGTAATCGTTAATCCATAAGCTCGCCTGATGGGTCTGTTTGAATCCATATAGGAAGTTGGTTTGGTAGGTATAGAGGAATCCACTACCCATTTTACCCGTGTGGGGTGCCCAGTTATTCATTCCGAAAGGTAGACAAACCGTGGGATATGTATTACCATTTGAGAGTTCCATGCTAGAGAAACTGCCCATAAGAGGATTCACATAATCGACAAGAGAGGTTGCCCCACCTGTAGTCTGTAGCCCTGTAATGATTGAGAGGAGCAATAAAAACTTTTTTATCATAAGTCTGTATGTTCGTAAAAGACAAATTCATCATGAAGTCCCCGGAGCCATGACCCCATAGGCTCATGACCATTCGGGGCTTTACTTTACCTGCGTTATCCCTATAACGCAAGTTTCATCACGGCATTGGCCACCTTCACGATATAGATTCCGGAAGGCAAATCGCCTACATATATAATTGTATCATTAAGGTTCTTGTTACGCAAAAGACGTCCGTTAACCAAATAGATGCTCAATACATCTTGGGCAATGCCTGCCCTGTTCACGTGCAAAGTCTTTGTGGCTGCATCGTAATGCAAGGTTTCCGATGTCGTGGAAGCAGCATTTATGGAGGTAGCAGTAGGGTCATACTCATACACTCCCAAGTCTACCGCAGTCCCATCCTTGCGTGTTTTACCCGACAAGTCGGTTGTTATGCCTGTCGCCTTATCATCATTTCCGGCATCGATGGCTGGACTGTTGCTCTTCAGATGATAGTCTTCCGCAGCTGCATCCTCAAAAAGCGGATCCGTATCAGAAGCGTCTGTTGCTGCATCCGTAGTATAGTTAACTGCCGCACGAGCACCGATCAGGATGTCTGCCCTGCCACCTTGGATGATGTTGGAAGTGAGCTGAATCTGTATATCATTCAAGGCATAAACCTGTCCGGCTTCCTTTGCTGCCGTGTTACCCCATAAAATGGAATTGCTCAATTCAATATTGGATGTAACATTGGCATCCGAGAACAAGGCAATAGCACCACCCTGTGCTTTTGAAGCATCCGTAGCACGATTGCCGACAAACGTACTGTTCACCACCTTCAAGGAAGTTCCATAATAATAAAGAGCACCTGCATCGTCCGTACTGTTGTTGCTTGAGAAAAGACAATTTATCACTTCAACCGCCCCATACTTCAAGAACACAGCACCGCTGGTAGCAGTTGTGTTGTTGGAAAAGATACAATGAGACAGCTTTACAGGCACACGCATCGCCATGATAGCCCCTCCGAAACCTGAGGTGGAGGTATTGTTGCTGAAACGGCAACGGCTGATAACGATACCGTCTGTGCTTTGTTCTGCGGGAAATATAGCTTGCAAAGCAGCTCCCTGATCTGCTTTTCCTGACTCAAACAACAAATTTTCGAGCGTCAATGTCTTGCCAGCGGTGGAAAAAGACATGATACGCCCATTGGCACCAATACGGGCCAGCTCGCTCGGATTGTCATAATCCTGCGTGTCAGTCTCTGGGTCGTAACCTCCTTTGATCGTTACCGACGCCGTAACAGTGGTTATAGCACCATCTGCATAAGTGCCTTTCGCAACTTTGATGATGTCCCCATCCTGTGCTACAGTTAAGGCATTCTTGATAAAGTTCTTGGCTGTAGCCCATGAAAGTCCGTCGTTGGTGGCACTTCCGTTTTTACTTACATAATAAGTTGTTTGAGCCATTGTGCCCAAAGACAGCATCAAACCAAAAAGTAAAGAATAAAATCTCATAATCAAACCATTTAGATGTTATACAATAAGTTGATGAATTAACGTGTTGAATGACCGACAAGGCATTTAAAAACCATTGCCTGTCCGTCCTCAAGGGCCACTTTCAATAATACCAGGTCCGTGGTTTCCTCCAACAATAGCAGCGGAACCGTATATTGGGGAACAGGTTGCGTGGCATAGCGACCAATACATTGCCCCGATGGGAGATAAATACTCAACCCCGTAATATTCTTTCCTCTACTCTCTACCACACAAGGATTAATTCCGGTTATCACCACTGATCCTGCATGTTCCTGCCGCATTGCCGACAACGATGTCGATGTAGCGGGAGGCGATAGGATGAAATTGCGGTTGTTGATGCCCCATACATCCACATTGTTCACAACACCGAGGTTGAAACCGTTGTGGCGAACCATCGACTCGTCCGACTTCACTTCGTTGTTTTTGAAATATCCTCCGTCTATCGAGGTAAGCACGACCGATGGACGCGGGGCACCGATGATGCGGTTGTTCTCTATCCGTATATTACTGAATCCGCCTGCCACAGCAAACTTTTTCTCCACAGTCTGTGCCGTAACGGTCAAGGCCCCAGCCTGCTCCCAAGCCCACCGAGAGTATCCGAAGTTGCAATATGATATGTCATTATTAATGATACGAATGTCTTGGGCATAACCTGCCTCCATATAAAACAGTTCTGGAGCGACAGAGATTCCAGGCAACTGGCAACCTTCTATCCTGTTGTCGGCTATCACTCCATGCGAAGCCTTAATCAGCATACCTCTAGCCCGTGTATGTCCAAGGGTATTATTGGCAATATAAAAGTCGGATCCCGTGCGTCGTTTTACATACACCACTTCGCCGATTTGTGCATTCGTTATTTCCGAAAGCGTGAACTCGTACACACTCTTACCCCTGAAAAGGTCTGCAAGTGAGGGGTTGATTGAATCGAATGCATGTAGTGCCTCCTCATAAAGTTGCTTGTCAATATGCATCGTGGCACTCTTCGTTACAGCTAAAACTTTGTTGACGCGTATCGTTCCGTCTTTAGCTACGACATAAAGGCTATCACCTGCTGTTACGTCCATAGGCAGATAAGTCAGAACGAGCATCTTACGGGACGTTTCTTGTACCACGATGTAAAATCGACCGCTGATGGCTATGCAATCGTCAGAGTTATGTTGGATGGTGCAACCCTCGATTCTCGGCCCCCAAACTGCTCCTCTGCTGTCTATGCCATCAGAGTTTCCTGATCTCAATCGACAGAAATCCACACCAGCATCGTCGGTCTTTCTCACGACATTACAACGCCTGTATGTGGTGCGATTGCAGCCAAACTCGTAGAAAGCGAATCCCGGACTGGAGTAAAGTGTGATGTTCTCGAATGTGCAATGAGTGCTGTTGTCCGTATAGATTGTATGCCCCAATGCCCGTACCGGCTTCTTGGCGGCGAACACCACGAAGTCTCCAGGTGTCTCGGAAAAGATGTCCGGAGCGGTGGGTTTCTTCCTTACACGCACCATGCGTCGTGCTTCGTCAACCTCTATATTATCGTACACGTAGGATTGATATATGGAACTTGAATTCTTTTTCAGATCCAGCGTATGAGCATCAAACAACTCTGTATTGTTCAGGGCGATGCGGTCGATGTCGTAACCCTCAAAGATGCGTATGTCTATCCATCGGGTGGTGTCTGTTCCCACAGCTTCTATGCGTCCTTGAACAAACGGGAGCGGATTGAAATCGATGCTAAAATTCTTCAGCGTTACGTTGGTACAGCCATCCATATCGATAGCCCTCGTATTCTCGTTGCAGATGAAATGCGACTCCGAACCGTCTATTGTCACATTCTGCAACTGCCGTAAGGTAAGCGGAACAAAATCCTTCAGGTTGAAAACGTATGTACCCTTGGGTATGACGATATTTTTCTCACCCGCATCAAGACGGCTTTGGATATAACCTTTTACATCGGTTATGGTTGCCTGAACTTCAATCGAAGAGGCTTGGGACATGGCATTGACCGGGAAAAACACGAAACAAAGACATGACAGGAACAAGCCAAGAGCTTGATGAAATCTTGCCATATACTTGAAAAACGATATATTAGTTCCTTCCGTCTGCATGGTTTATTATATTGTGAGATTAGAAATGACACTACCTTTTTATTTATTCCACATACATACATGCTGCACGTGTGGTGCGGTTATGCAACACTGGGGGTGCGGCTATCCTGCACAAGTGGTTCAGAAGAGCCTCACACCACCCTTTGTGTTACACGTTTCAAACCTAAATTCTATTCATACTATTTCTTACTTATCTTCATTACGCATCCTCCACCTGCTGCCATCGACAACTTGAGACGCCTGTCGACTGGAACAGGAATTATTTCACGGATATAATCTGTTGCCACTTTGTTCGCATTGATACCATCCTTGATGACTTCAGCAATATACTCTCCTTTACCCAGAAAGGAGAGATCCACCTCCACGGTACGCGGCTCCCAGTTGGTTAAAGTTGCCACATACCAATTGCTTCCTTTCCTTCGAGCAATAGCGATATATTCGGCAATCTTCCCAGCCAATGCTCTCGTCTCGTCCCAAACGGTTGGTATGGAAGCAATGAAGCTGGTACATTCCTCCTCCTTTTCATAATTAGTCGGAGAGTCACACAGCATGGATAGGGGCGACTCTAAGACAACATATAATGCTAATTGCCGAGCACGCGTACCTTGACTCATCGGAGCGTCGTGAATAGCACGATAATTTGCTTTCACGGCATTAAGCATGGCCCCAGGCGTATAGTCCATCGGACCTGCCACCATGCGGATAAAGGGAGCCGTCACATCGTAAGTCACTTGGTCATCGGTATCACTCGCTTTCATCCATTCCAATCCATGAACGCCCTCAAAGTTTACTACGTTGGGATAAGTACATTGCAAACCTGTGGGCTTATAGGTTCCATGGAAGTCGATAAGAAGCCCATACTTGGCGGCAATGGCAGCTGCCTTGCTGTGGAATGCAACGATTGGTTGATCATCACGGTTCATGAAATCTACCTTGAAACCCTTAATTCCCATGGCAGCATAATGCTTACAAACCGCCTCTATGTCTTTATTAAAAGCAACATAGCCGGTCCAAAGAATAATACCAACATTTTTCTCATTAGCATATTTAATAAGTTCAGGCAAATCTAGCTCCGGAACGATCTGCATCAGGTCGGCCTTCTTGGCAACCGACCACCCTTCATCCAAGAGGACATATTCAATACCATGACGAGCTGCAAAGTCGATATAATAACGATAAGTTTCGTTGTTGATACCAGCAACAAAATTCACGCCTGACAGGCTCCAGTTACTCCACCAATCCCAGACCACTTTCCCAGGCTTCACCCAAGTGAAGTCGCCTTTGGCTGGAGATGACAACTTATAAACCATATCATTGTTTAACAGTTCAGCATCCTTGCTTTCAACAATGATAGTTCGCCAAGGAAATGCTGTTCCACCACTAAATCGAGCGATATAAGTTTCTGTCGTTTTCACGGTTTCTGTCAATACGTTGCGTTCCCCCTGTGCCGTTGCTTTGGGATAAGGTGCAAAGATTCCTTTAAGACTATGCTTACCGTCCGCATTAAAGAGATACATTCCGGGATAATCGTGAAGATCTGCTTCTGTAATGCATATCTTCGTTCCGCCTTTTGTTTCGGCTACAAGTGGTAGAATTGCCAAACGGTTCTTGGTCCATTCACTAATATCCGTATGCTCATAAGTGTTCTCGAAAGAACTATTAAATTGCTTGGTTATGTCTCTCGCTCCGACGCGAACATATGCCACATGAAGTTTAACGTTTTCTGGAAAGTTAAACGTAGCCTGTTCATCCTCCACTTTAAAGGGTTTCTTATAATGGGATATAAAACGATAAGCTACCCCGTCGTCATAGGCACGTATGACGATGCTATAATCCCCTTTCATACGTAACGCTAATTCATTGCAATGATTACTTACCATCGCTTTCTTGTAGACTGGTGTACTGATGAATTCGTTAACCGTTCTCTGCTGCTTTTTTACTACCTTAGCCTCAGCTCCCAGGCATGTGCCTCCTACCAAACGGAGTGAGATGGGAGAACGTTGCAATAGTGTATCTGTTGTCGACAACACGGCATATTCCATGCTATGGCCTATATAAAGCTCAAAACACAGCTTGCCGTTGGGTGACTTTACCCTGTACACTTCCTTGCCTTGTGCCGACACTGATAACGAAAAGGCACAAGCAAACATAAGGAGTTGTTTTAACATATTTGTCATATTGTGAAATAATTAATGATTTTATCATCTTTCCTCATACTCATCCCATTACTTCGCAAGTTGCTCCCAACCCGGATTTTGTACGAGGTTTGTGTTCACTTCCATTTCTCTTTTAGGTATAGGATACCATATTTTAAAGGGCAGGAAGTTGTCCTTAACTGACTTCGCCAAACGTTCATTGTAGTAAAAAATATTGGGAGTAAGCCCTGTAACAGGGTCACTTTGCAAATTTTTAACCACACTCTCCAGCTTTCCCCATCGTATAAGGTCGAACCGGCGCACACCTTCTGCACATAATTCTCTCGATCTTTCATCCTTCAATTCTTCCATAAAGTCAGCTTTATGGTAGGCTGTTGCCAAATCTCTAGCCAAGGTTGCGTTTCCCATAGCAGCACGCAGACGCACTGGCTCAAGAAGTTTACGAGCCTTTGTTTCATCACCAGTCTTGTAGGTTGCTTCTGCATACATCAGCCAAACATCAGCAAGACGGATGAGTGGGATGTTTAAGGTACTTAGATAAGTAGGTATACCCGAAGCCGATCGAGAAGCAGGCGAACTTTGTCTAAACTTAGTCAGGAAGGTATTGCTTCCACTTCCGTAAAGATTAACGGGAACATAATATTCAACGCCTTCTATTGTTGTCTTTGCCGTGTAATAGGCCCCGCCAATGTTTTGCTTAAATCTCACATCGCTCATGTTGTACAGTGAAGCCAATTCCCCCATAGCAGGAAACCATCCGGCACCACCGCCGTTGGTATTGACATTACCGGCTGGTCCCGTAAGATGGGTATAGAAGAAGTACTTGGAACCTTCTTTCCCAAAGGTTGCGACCATTAGTGCTTCCTTAATTTGCTCCTTTTTTAATTGCACGTTATCGGCAATAAAATTATAACCATACTTAGAAAGGAGAATATATCCACCATTGGTGCAGATGTCAGCACAAAGAGTTTTAGCCTCCTCATAGTATGTCTGGCTGTCCACCCAATCAAAACTATTCAATGAAAAGTTGAGAGAAGATCCCACATTGTTTTCCTTACACGCTGCCAGATAAAGGTCAACTTTCGCCAACATGGCTGCTGCAGTGTATTTGTTCGCCCGCGAGTCATAAATGTTACGTGCCGATAATCCATGATAGGCTGCCTTGAGATCATTTATGATGATGGTATAGACATCCCGTACGGACGACCTGGGGAGCTTGGCATCTGCCGTCGTGCTGAGCGGAGTGGGGACTCCCCCCCACAACCATGCAAGGTATGTATAGTAGAAACCACGCAAGAAACGTGCTTCTAAAATCATTTCTTGCTTGCGAGTCTCATCCATCACTACGGAGGGGAGTTTCTCTATCACGTTATTTGCCCTGTAAATACCTGCGTAAAGAGCAAACCAAGCATCTGCAAGGAAGCGAGATTCGGAATTATAGGTATGGTTACAAAAAGGTTTGAAGTCGGCAAGAGGGATGAAATCTGTACGGCCGATCATCTCGTCACAGCCAACTTGAGACAATACAAACATGTTACGAGCAAAGAGCGCATATGGTGCTTTGCCCTGAATGCTATTAGCATTCATTGCGTCATAAACTCCGGTCAATGCCATTTCTGCATTTTCAGGCGTATCAAAGAGAGTTTTGCCTGAGGCAAAAGAATAGACATCCTCTTCTAGGAAGTCACTGCAACTGCAGAGCAAGCCAACGGAAAGCAATAGGGAAAATATGGTTGTTTTCATAATTCAAGCTATTTAAAAGTTGATATTGATACCTAATGAGAATGAACGGCTACGTGGATAGGTGATATTATCCAATCCGGTGATGAGCTTATTCCAATAAGACACCTCCGGATCGAAGCCCGAATACTTGGTAATGACAAAGAGATTGTCCATTGACAAAGAGATGCGGCAACTGCTGATATTCAGCGGTTTGAGATACTTGAAAGGAATATTGTAGCCCAATGTCAGGTTTTGCAGACGCAGGAAGGAGGCATCTTCTACGTAATAGGACGAAGATTCGTTCTTTCCGGCACCCAATATGGCGGGATAAAGGTTAGAAGGATTACTTTCCGTCCAACGCTTGTCATAATATTCTTTTGCCACATTGTAATAGGCGCTGTAACCTTCATACTTCCAACGACCGATGTTGAGTACATCGTTCCCATAGCTGAAATTAAAAGTGAATGAAAGGAAAAAGTCCTGAAATTCAAGATTATTGATTAAACCACCGAAGAACTTTGGCTCGCTACGACTGATAACAGTCTTGTCATTCAAAGGGTCTACCACGTTATCTCCGCTAAGGTCTTTGAACTTCATGTCGCCCGGTTTCACCTTAACACCTTTCCAACTCACCACTCCATCCTTGAGATCGCCATTGGCATCGAAGTCGTCGGTCTGGTAAACACCGTCAAAAACATATCCCCATGCACTGCCTATCGGCTCACCAACCTTGACACGAGCTACCTCATTGATGATACCGTCGGAGATGGATACAGGAACAGCAGACACCGAACCTAATGAAAGAACCTTGTTCTTGTTGGTGCTGATGTTGAAGGTTGTACTCCATTTAAAGTTCCTCTTGTCTATGTTCAGGGTGTTGAGCGAGAGCTCCAAACCTTTGTTCTCCACCTCACCGATGTTCTGCCATTGCTTGAACGAACCGCTCTGACCCGGCACATCTGCTTGCAGGAGCATGTCGTTCGTCTTCTTGTAATACAAATCCAATGCAAGCGTCACACGCTTCTTGAACATACTGAGGTCTACACCTACGTCGTATTGGTGGGTAGTTTCCCATTTGAGGTCGTAGTTGGGCAACTCGGAAGGAGCCAATCCCATCACGGCACTCTCGTTGACATTGAGGAAATAATTGATATCCAGACGCGACATCGAACGATAGGACGCTATGCGGTCGTTACCAGAAGAACCTGCCGAAAGACGCAGCTTCAGTTCATCTACCAACTTACCTTTTTTGAAAAACTTCTCGTTATGCACCTTCCAGGCAAATGCCAAGGAGGGGAAGTAGGCATACTTGTTGTTCTTGCCAAACTTTGATGAGCCGTCGCGACGCAAGGTTACCGTCGTGAGATAACGGTCTTTGAACGAATAGAACAAGCGTCCAAACTGCGACATGCGTGTCTGTCTGTACTTCTCCGTGGCAGGCTTGTTACGCAAGGTTCCTGCCTGCTCGATGTCAAAGACAGGGATATAGGTCTGCACCTTGAAATTCTCGGCTGTCACATTGAGGTTAGACCACACATAACTGCTGGTCTCAAAACCCAGCATGGCATTGAGATGATGTCCTCCCTTGAATGTTTTCATATAGGTAGCCGTTGTCGTACTCTGCCATTGTTCGGATGAAGTTTCAAGCACATTGGCAAGTCCGTTGCGGGTATATCCCCAGGATGTGATGCTGGAATACCATTCCTCCGACTTCGAGAAAGTAAGTCCTGTGTTCAGAGAGGTACGTATCGTCAGTTCGGGAATGGGCTTGTATTGTGCGAAACCATTGAGGAACATACGTGTAAGGGGCGTTTTCTTGTATGAATTGTACAAGGTCAGTGTAGGGTTTGACAAACCGGCATTGTCTGGATCGCCCGGATCTATCTTGAAGTTGAACGGCTTATAGATAAGCAACGACTCCAACCAACCGTTATATTGTTCGCCTCCACCCACGGTAACAGGACCGTATAGCTCTGTGCGGACAATCGAACCGTTACCACCTACACGGAATTTGCTGTTCACATCATACTCCACTTTATAACGCGTAGCATAACGCTTGAAACTGTTGTTCTTGGCAATGCTGTTCTGTTTGAGGTATTCTCCGCTCAACGAATATACCAAGGCATTCGACTTGCTGCTGCCGTTCACACTGAGATTATAATTTTGCATCGTTCCAGTACGCAGGAGTTCGCTCTGCCAGTCGTGCGAAACGTTTTCCTCAAACTCCTCACCGAAGATTCTCACACGGTCGGGCATGCCGTCCCCATCTTCATCAATGCCCCACTCATTGCTTTGCGGGAAGCGTGAGAAACGGTAATCGGCAAACTCCTGACCCTGCAACATCCCGATGTGCTTGGTTGCCTTGCTGATGCCGAAACGGGCATCGAATGTAACAATGGTCTTGTTGTAGCTACCCTTCTTGGTGGTTATTACGATAACACCATTGGCTCCGGCAGAACCGTAAATGGCTGTTGCCGATGCGTCCTTCAGCACTTGCACCGACTCGATGTCGGCAGGATTAAGCCCCGAAAGCGGATTGTAGGTGGCACGACCAGAGATGGCAGACGTCGCAACCTCCTGCGTATTGACATCGATGAGCATACCATCGATGACATACAATGGTTGTGTACCTGCGTTGATGGAGTTGTTACCACGGATGATGACGTTGACATCTGCACCCAATTCGCCAGAGGATGAAGATACGTTTACACCTGCCACCTTACCCGAAAGGGCATTGAGCAGCGACGAAGCATGTGTCTTCTGGATGCCTTCCATATCTACCGAACCGATAGAACCCGTCAGGTCTTTCTTCTGCATCGAGCCGTAACCGATGACAACCACCTGATTCAATTCCTTGGCATTGGGCTGCATCACAATGTAAAGCATCTTGGATTTGCCCACCTTCTGCTTCACCTGTTCCATGCCCACAGATGAAAATACCAGCACGGCATCAGCTCCCGACACAGTCAAAGAGAACTTTCCCTGCAAGTCGGTAACGACACCGTTCGACGTTTTTTCTTCCAACACGGTGACACCCATAAGCGGTGCCTTCAACTCGTCAACAACCATTCCCTCCACTTTCTGTTGAGAGAAAGCTTGTAGACATGAGGTAAGTGATAATACCAACGTTAAAATCAACAGCTTCATAATAAGTTTTAATTTTGTAGGATTAATAGTTTTTCTCTTTCTTCAAAAGGCGCATTTTATCGTAAGCCAACTGTCTAAATCGTGTAGGTTTCCTTTTTCATTCATTTGGCTGCCTCAAGTATGACTTTTTTCTTATCCATGATCTTTGACCCTTGCTTCAAAGTGATACTCAAGCAGACAGGTGTCTTCACATCCAGCTTTGCAAAGCTCCATTCATAAGGAAAACTTACACGCGTTGCGTCATCATCGTTTGCCACTTCTTCATTATTTAAAGTAACGGTAACATCTGCTAGCAGGGGACTATCAATATAAGCGTAGACAGAATCCCATCCAAAAGGCGACCTGATCCTGAAAACGTATAGCTTATTATTCTTACCTATATCCACTACTTTCATGCCATTGTTCACAGGGGGCTGGTTGACAGCAAATACTTTCTGGACGGCAGGGAAAGCTAATAACGTGATACCCTTGCCCTGCACTGGAACTTTCAAGGTATCGCCATTGACACTCAGATCTTCTCCCACCATCGAGGTAGATTCTGTAAAATGGAACATCGTACATTCCGAATCGACAGCCACAAAAGGCGTATTAAGTTTTACATCTATCATCTGATCAGCATGGTCTTCATTGAGGAGGATAAGCCAAAAATACTTATCGGACACAGCAGAGAGATAATTCACAGCAGGCGATGATAAACTAACAGCTTTTTCATTGAGATATAGCTCCACATTGTTGTCATGCAATATAGTTCCCTTACTACCTCCATATATGCGGTTATTAAACCACACAAACCCCTCCTGCTTGCCATAGGGAAAATTAACAGCATTTTTCGAACGTTGTATGGCCGACGTAATGAGAAAATCGAGCGTAAAGGTCAGATGAGAGGGTATATGGTGATAATAGAGTGAAGTTACGTCAGGACCTTTGTAAGGATATATCGTATCCAAAGGAAGGTCGGTATAGCCAGCTGCATAATAGCCAGGGTAAGAGGCAAAACGACCGATGATGGAATTGCGGGCGTATGTCTCAAAGAAGGGCTGACGCCCGTTTTGGTTCAATCGCAACAATGAAGGTGCCCACGTGGACATGAAGACATGGTTCAGATTGTCTTGCCTGGTGAAGAAGGTCATGGGCTGTTCAAAACCTAATCCCACAGGGGAAAGGAGGTCTTCACTCACCTTTTTCTCTTGTACGTCGCCTACCTGACGCGGATATCCCAATTTGAATCGCTTGTCTTTCCTGAAGAAGATATTGGCATTACCCGTATATTTACCGTCCTTATGGATTGTTATCTCCCCGTCATTCACCAAAGGATAGGAGCGTTGACCGGCAATGGTAAAGTAAGCTCCGTATGCTGCGGCGTTGAGATAGTTGGGATTTTTAGTTGCGTCATAGATATCCAAAAGGTCGAACCATTGCGGATAAGCACTCACGTTGTAGAACATCCAGTCTTTCATCGGTTTGGAAGGATTCTTGTAAAGCTCGTTCTGTATCATGTAATCAGCACCGATACCAGCCTTCACAAGCCATTGTTCATCTCCCGTAAGATGGTAAGCTGCCAGATCATCGCTCCATGTCGCATCGACAGCATAACCCTTGCTGTACCGTGGTTTTCCATTAGGCATTGCCACATTCTTGAGCCATGGGTTCTTATCTCCCAACAGTCGGTGCAGGGCTTCATAATGTCCAGTATTGTATTCAGAGGCAAAGGGTGTAAAAGTGTTTACCTTCGTAGGCCCTTGCGGATCATTTTCATTAGGATACCCCCAACGGTAGCCCTTGCGTGAGAGCATGTATTCGATAGCTGGAAGTGCCCTGCGAAGATAAAAATCCTCATCGTGGGTTATGACAGCCGCAGACAAAAGACCCAAAGGAGCCTGCTGCACAACCTCTGTACGTACCTTGGGATTGCTCTCAATATCGAGGAAGCCTCGCATGTTTTTTTCCCATCCGCAAGCCTCATCTCGTTTCAAAAGGTTAATTATCCGGAAGATGGCATCGGTCATCGATACAGTTTGACGACGATAGTCACGTACTTGGAAAATACTGTCGGATACGTATTGCAGCGTCCCTGTCCATCCTGTGGGTACAAGTCCTATCTTGAACGATTTGCGAAGCATTGCTCCTACTTGCAGATAAGAGTCGGGACGTCCCAAGATGGGGGCGAAAGCCACGGGCTGTATCTTGTCATTGATGTTCTTCAAGGAGAAACCCATGTCGTAAGCTCCCCATGAACGGGAAAAGGTCTTAGGGTCTCCTGTGATGAAGGAGGTAATGTTTCCGGTTTCGACCATACATACTGGTTGGGGAGTAAGTGCCATGGGCAGCATCTGCGGACTATCCGGAAAACGACGGAAAGCATGCATCGGAGAAAGCAACACATTGCTTACTGATGCCTCGTCCTGCTCCTGCAACGCACCTACGGCAATGCTGTAATACATGGTTTGCTTCACCTGAAACTCGAAAACGACATCCACATAAAAGCCTTCTCTTGGCAATGACCATTCCGAAGTAAGTTCATCGCCCTCCGATGTTCGATGATACAACTTGAACCGTCTGTCGTCAATCTTTTCGTAGCTATAAGTTTTGAGGGTTTGAAGATCTCCACTGAGAAAAGGATTGTGCATGTCCGTGGGATCGCAAACGGGATATTCTACATCGTTTACGCGCAGTTTGCGGGCACGAACACCAGTCCATGCAGGGAAAAATGCACTAAAATTGAGTCCAGGCCTTTCTGACTTAAGTAGATAAAACTGATGATCCGCTTGTGAAGAAAGTACACTTGTCCATCGCTCGTTGGCACGAACTTGTGTCTTAAGCAGCAATTCTTTGCCCGCCTTATATATATATATGCGCAACAAGCCATTTGATATACAGCAGGACGGTGTCACAGCATTGGCAAGAACAGGCTGCAGATGCTTTAATATAGCATTCTCGCCACCCTCTATTGTTGTAGCAACAGGCTGTATCTCGAAAGTCTTCAACTTATTCATTGATAGTTTGTTTGGATCCAATGTAGCATCAGCCGTCAGAAGAATAGCATCTAAACGGGCATAGTTGGCATTTACATCTCGTGCTGCGAGCACATGGTTTCCCTTAGCAAGAAATAATTTTCCTACTTTCTCCCAATACAAACCGTCTTGTCCGTGCATGCCTTGCTTCTCCAATTCGGTATTGTCTATGACCAATCGGGAGATGCGTGTGCGTGGTGCTTGCTGCTTAAAGTCCTTGGTTCTGCTCCATATCGTGTAGTCGCCTGCTTGCTTCAGGGCAATCACGGTGATACCATCGACAGCACTATTGCCCCCACCCGTCACCATGAGCAGCGATTTTCCCGATGCCTGTTCGTCTCTTTCCACACGCCAACCACCATGATACTGAAATGCTTCTGCTTCTATCAGACAGGTCTGTGCCTTGCTTTCCGTCATTCCAAACAGCAACGAAAGGAGGCAAGAAAGGAATGACAAGGACAGCCGTGAAGCCATGTCGGAAGTCAGATTGAATGCTTGATGTTTGTTATTGTTCATCATCCGGGGTTATTTATGGGTTTGCTATTTCAATAATACGTATGCCATAGGGAGCTACGACGCCATTAAAGGACTTCCTGTCCGCACCTAATTTCAGGTTCATTTCCACAGGAATATTGCGACTATTCATCACGATGTAATAACTCTTGCCATTGGATGTGCCTCGTGCAGTCAGTATTTCGAGGTCAGGATTAGCGTTTTCCACTCCACTGTCGGCAAGTGTTAATTCTACCTCTGCACCGTTGATGAACCCCGGAGCAAAGCCTACGACCTTGTGAGGTCCTACCTTGGGTGCGATATAACCACGTGGAAAGCGGATTCGTCCTTCGCTACGCAATTCAGCTTCTGAGATAAGATAGTCCATCAACCAACCCACTTGCCACCACGCATGTTGCGGATAAGGCAGAGCGACTTTGGTGAAATGCGTCCAATAATATGAAGCTATGCCCGACTTCTGTTCCACAAACTTGTCGCGTCCATTGGCAGATGCACGAGCCATATCAAGGAAAAGACGGTCTCCTGTTTCCTTGTAAAGACGGACAAACATACCTGCAAAGCTGGAAAGAAGTATAGGACCTTGGGGATTGGCAGAGCCAATGACGCCTATATGTTCGCACACTAAACCGGCTTGGGTATATTGTTGTACGTTCTCTTCCTTGCCTTCGGGCGAGATAAAGACCGCATTGTCGGTGGGATGTGTATATATATAGGTGGTAAAATACCTAGCAGTCTTCCATGCTGCATGCTTGTAAGCCTCGTTTCCTGTAAGGTGATACATGTCGAGAAGTGCTTCCACCGACATACCCGTAGCAAAATCGGGGGCAAAGCGGGTATCACCGCACACACCAACGAAACGACATGGCTCCACCGCTTGGGCTATAAACCAGTCTGCCCCACGGATGGCAGCCTTCAAATATTTATCGTCTTTCAACACTTGATATGCCACATACATGCCATAGAAGGTTGGACGGAAGTCCTGTAAGTCGGGTAAGACTTCCTTTCCGTCATGCAATTGTATGCCCAAAGCCCAACTTCCGTCTGCCCGCTGCAAGGAAAGCAAGGCATCGGCAGCTTGACGTATGCTCTGTTTCAACTCCATATCATCGGGCTGGAACAACAAGATGTTGGCGGCATCGATAAGCGAATAGTAAGTGACGGCAATGGGTTCGACCTGCTCACCCCACTCTTCCACCCAACGTTTGCTCTTCCAAAGGAAGTATTGACCTTGCGGTGCACCTTTGAAAGGACCTGATCCAAACTGTTGTTGCAGCTTGAAATTACGGACGTAGGGGAGTATTTCGTGAGTCAATACCGAATCGGCTGTGAGATGAGCCAGCATCCACATGGCTCCATAATCGGCATTCTTCATCGCATCACCTTCAGCTCCCTTGATGCCACCGTGGTAGTCTTGGGCACTGATGATGCTGCCATGATTCTCCACTTTTCTGAAAATCTGCGGTCCGACAGTACGCATATAGACATGGATGGCATGTATCCTGTCGGTCAACGAACGCTTGTTCTGCATCTTTTTCATCTCGTCGAACCGATAGATATCATAGATTGCTTGGGTATAAACATCATACCAATTACCCTTGTAGAGGATGATATGATAGGTGAAATGCACCGTTTCTCCTTTCTGCAACCTTGCTTTCTCCGTACCCAACACGGGATAATATAACAGAGGAGTAAGCTCTTTGTCCTGCGACATGTAAGCATATCCCACACTCCTGTCATGATGTGTCATCACGCCATTTACAAAAGGCTTGCGTGGAAAATCCCGTCCAGGAGCCACGGCTATTGTGAACCGTCCGTTCTCCAATATGGAAATGGGCGTTGTTACGCACTTATCCTGATACATAACAGGACGGTTTGGAGCACCATGTTCATAGGCGTATGCCGATGAAAAATCATCATTCAGCCTATCAGCATGCACATAACCGGGGATAACCACCTTGAAAGGTTTCTCATGATCGGCTACTTTCAGTTCGGGAGTAGACAACGAATAGCATCCCGACCGTTTGGGAAGAAGAGTTTGTTCCACGGTGATGATATTGCCATGAGGCACCAACCGCAATGTAACTTCTGCAAAGGCATTGCTTCCTTTCAACGTCAAGGGATTGCGGGAAATTACCTTATATCGGGTAATCGGCATCTGACGACCTGCCGTCAGGAGCGAAACGTCGGAGATATTGTCAAGCCATGCCTTGCGAGGATATATGAATGCTTCCTCGACAAAAGGTGTATTGCAGGATGTCTTGAACGTATCGGCAACCGTGGGAAGGAATGAAGCATCTGCATAAAACATCATCTGACCGCCCCAAGGAAGGACGATAGAACCCTCGGATGTCTGTACTGCCAGCGTGGAAGTGGATGTACGGTACACCAGACCACCAATGTTGAGGCGGTCGGACGCTGTCATCGGGAAGGTCATCAGACAGATGAGATACAAGAGAAAATATTTTTTTTTGTAGTGCATGTGTTGTTATGTATTAAAGAACCTGCAATCCCATCAATGCCACCGGCACGTTGGGAGTGCTGTTTATAAGACGTATCTGCAACTGGAAGGCAACTATCTTCTCTGCAAAGTCGATTTGCACGATGGCTTGATAATTATCAGTAACGGTATGAACGACCTTCCCATCGACTATAATTTCCATACCATCGACGCAATAAGGCATCTTATTGTCATGGTGGCCCCACTGCACAGATTCCATTGGATGATCATAATCGGTATCCGTGAACAGGATGAGTTCCCGAATCATCTTCTTTTCCTTCCACGAAAGTGTGATGGTCGGATTCTTGTCATGAAAGCTGGCAACCCATGCGTTCGGCTTATTCACAGGACGATAAATTGAATTTCTCAGGTTTTCTTTCGTGAAGCAGTTAAGTCCCGGATTTATCCGCATAGCGATATTCTGTCCGTTGGGCCTTCTTTCCGGACACCAGAACTCGAACGACTCGACTCCTAATCCTACAGGAGCTTCTTGCCGCCCCCAATTTGAAACTGCCGGAACAATCTTATTGAAGACAGAAACGATGCCTGATATCAGTTGGTTAGACATCTGCACCTCTATATTGTCATTTTTCATCAGACAGACAAAGGCATAGCAAGTGTATGGAACAACAGCATCAAAACCCAACAGGACATCCTGCTCACCTGGTTCCAGATTGAGATTCAAAACACCCAACGTCACATCTGGAGTATGATTGAATGCCTTACTGCTGATGCGAAGTTCTACATCCAATGTCGTGACCGCCTTTACATTCACCCGTATCTGTACCTTCGGCATCGGCCCCTCATTGACTGGAAGCATCTGGGCCATCGACTGCCTAAGTGAACGCCAGGCTCCATCAAGGGGTATTTCGTTCAGCTCCAATTCAGAGGAAGTCTGGATGTCAGCCTCTTGCATCAAATCATTCGTATATTCCACTTGGGTTTGAGGGAGATAGACTCCTTCCCTGATAAGGATCTGCTGGTATTCTTTCATCCTTGCCTCATCCATTAAGTCTGCCGGGGTACAACGGTTCTGGATACAATAGGCGGCTGCCCTGCCAACAGCCTCGCCGCCGGCACCAGACGTTGCCATAACTCTCGAAGAGGCAAAGGCTATATGGGTGGCACTGATAATCCTCCCTGCGAGAAAAACATTGTCCAAGTCTGGAGTAATATAACAACGGTATGGAATAGGATAAACACCCTTTGAGTGCCATTGATTGCAGGCTTTCTTGCTCTTACTGTACACGCCATCGGCCGGGTGAAGATCAAGTGACCATCCACCAAAAGCCACTGTGTCATAATGGGAACGCTGCTCGACGATGTCTTTTTGGTTCAACATATAATAGCCTACGAACCGTCTGCTCTCACGTTTGCCAGGTATGGATCCTACCCATTCCAACGTATAGTTAGTGACTTCCGGGAACAACCCTGAATTCTTAACATAATTCCATATGCCATATACGACAGAGAGCAGACTATACTTGATTTCCTCCGTGTCCCTGATGGGATTTAATCGACCACCATATTCTATCCACCAATACTTGCAACCCGTCTGTAGTGGAGCGAAGTAATCAGGATTCTGAAGACGGTTGATTTTATTCCTCACATCATCCATAGACAGAGCGAACTTGGGAGGGATGTATTTGATGGGCTTGCCTGCATCCTTGATATAAAAGAAAATCGTATGCCCAAGTCGCTCACCATAGCTGACTTTATCCTGAGCGAAATGCTCATCGAACTCATCCCGATCCTCTGCTCCGATCCTGTAAGTTGCACCAGCCAGATAAGCCAAGAGTCCGTCGCCAGTCGAGTCACAGAAATATTTCGCCCTAAATGTATAACCCGTTTCTGCTTGCGGATTATAGGCCATGACAGTCTCAATGTTTTTGTCATCCATCTTTGTTATACCTGTGATGACCGTATTCAGATAGAGCAATATGTTTGGCTCTGCCAAAACCTTATCCAACAAAACGGTATCGAAAATGACCGGATTTCCTTCCTTATTGCGGTAGGTGTTCTCTACGAGGATCTCATTGACGATTCCTCCCTCACGGGCCCACCTATTATTATTGCCCATATGAGACGTGGCTCCCAAAACCCACAGCCTTACCTCACTGGAGGCATTTCCACCCAAGACAGGCCGGTCTTGTACCAAGGCAACTCTTACTCCCTGCCGCGCTGCAGCGATTGCAGCACAAACTCCAGCCATACCACCACCCGCAACCAAGAAGTCTACCTGTACATCGATCTTCTCAATTGAACGGCGTTTCGTTTTCAACTCTTCAATCATTCCTTCGGCTAACTTTTATTTTACGTGACGCAGATAACACAATATAGAATCCACAGAGAGCGAAAAGCCCCCCTGTTGATGCAACAAACAGTTTGTAGGCTGGAGCCATATGACCTAACACAGCTATAGCAACTCCTATTATCGCCATGCCATAACCCACAATTCTTTGACTGTAGCTATTCTCTCTCTTCACAGCCTTTTCCTCATCAGAGGTGAGACAAGCTGCTTGGAGTCTATTCGCATGTTCCCAAGCCATATATGCCTGATATCGCTCACTCGTTCTGCCCTTTAAAACATAGTAGATTTCAAAGGCAAGCAAGATCATGGCAGGCAACAACACACCCAACACCATTTCTTCCGTTCTGTTCAAGGAAAAGCCATAAGCCACAGGGGTAAGGAATTTAAAGATGCCGTTGAGTGCAAGACTCAGGATGGTAGCGGTCAGGACGGAAAAACCAGTCTGACGCTTCGAAAACAAGGTCCAGATAATGGGGAGGTACAAGGGGACACCTGTCAAGGCAGCCAGACTGATCACCACATTGACCACACCGCCCATAGAAGGGATCAACAAGGCTATCAGGATGCTGATGACACCAAAAAGAATCGTGGACAGGCGTGCGACGAGCATGAGGGTATTGTCCGAGCTGTTAGGACGCAGCCGCTTGAAGATATCATTGGTAATGACTCCCGATGCGATATTCAGTTTGGAATTCATGGCACTCGTCGTGGCGAAGATCATACCACCTATCATCAAGCCGAGAATGCCCTTCGGCAAAACTTCCTTGCAAATCAGAAGATAAGCACCCTCTGACTCCATCAGGTCCAATGAGGGATCCAGGACATGATAGATCATCGGAGGGAGCATCCAAAGGATCGGACTCACAAAATATAGAGCGGCAAAGCCCCACCCCACCTTCTTTGCGTCATTTTCACTCTTAACACAGGTGAAGCGCTGAACATAGGCCCAATTGCCACCCAGGAAAATCATGTTGTAGATGCCGAAAGCGATGATGAAGACAAAAGTATATTCGGCATTCGTAAGATCAAAGAAATCACCCGGAATAGCAGATAGGAAACCGGAAAAACCGCCCACACGGTCAAAGGAAAGCGGAACAACTATAATGACTGCAGCCACCAGGATCACAAACTGCAGGATATCCGTGGAAACCACAGCCCAGAGCCCTCCTGCGGATACATAAAGAATGCAGAAGACACCCAGAAAGATGATGCATAGATTCAGGTCCAACCCCGTTGACACCTCGGCAATCTTCGCCACCGGATAGAGAAAGGAAGCTGTCAGGAAGAGAGAGATAAACAGAAACATGAAGGTATATCCCTTCTGAGTCGGCACTCCAAGTCGCTTGTTGATATATTCAGCAACTGTCAGGGCCCCTGTACGATGCCAACGCGGAGCTATGAACGTACCTACTATCAATCCAGCAAGTGCCATTGTCCATTGAATACTGATTGACACCCAACCATATAAATAAGCAACCGCCCCCCAAACTACGAATGTCCCGGCAGAAAAGAATCCCATAAACAGCGACAAGCTACTCATCTGCCAAGGTACAGCCCCTCCTGCAGCAAAAAAGGAAGTCATATTCTTTCCCTTCTTTGAAAAAGTCATACCGGCAATCAATATTCCAGCAGTAAGAAGAACAATGGTAATAATGTCAACAACACTCATGATGATTTAGGTTTTATCATTCAGATTAAGATTATAGTTTTTGCAAAGGTAACCATCAAATCCCATAGTTGTTCCAAAGATATGTGATATTTCCGGAAACGTTTACGGCTCCTTTTATAAGAACTTCTAACAGTTAGGGAAAGAGAAAAATCCTGCATCAGATCCTCTTTGAGGCAGTCTTTATGTCAAACACAAAGCTTAATTGTCAGAATGCTGTCTATGACAACAGCAGAAAAAAAAGTCACTGAAGCTTTTACTTCAAGACAGGAAGGATGAATCCTCCATTATCCCCTCTGCTGCGTTGTTGGACCAGTTGGGAGGAAGAGGAAGTTCTGATGACTACATGAATCATCACTGATTGCGGAATGGCAGAAAAGAAATGCGAAGATACAACCAAAGTGAGAGCAGGTCAGCTAAGCAAGATCTATATAAGTTTATATTTTGATATGGAGGTACAGAAGTTCATCATATCCTTTACCGGACAGCAATAATTATCTTCCTAATTTAGAGACAGGAATGGTAGATTTCCTGATATTCAGTTTTGCATTGAGAATTATCGTCTCGGCTGGAGTATCAAAATCATGAATCTTTTTAAATAGCATCTCGGCTGCAACCTTTCCTATTTCATGGGTAGGTTGCATCACACTCGTCAATTCCATAATTCTTCCCATTGGAGACTCCGAGAAACCCGCCACGGCCACATCTTGGGGAACCCTATATCCTCGTTTTCTCAATTCCAAAATACATCCCACTGCTACCGGATCATTAATCGAGAAAATAGCATCCGGCCTTTCCTTTAGACTTAACAGATAATCTATACCAACCTTGGCACGGTCTTGTTGGACTCCAACGTACATGATCATTTGTTCCTTTATTGGAAGATTATAGGCTCTCAAGGCATCCAGGTAACCTTGTAAGCGTTCTTTGGTCACAGACAGATGCTCATTTCCTGCTAAATGCGCTATATTCCTATATCCGCATTTAATAAGATGCTCAACACTCTTGAATGCCCACTTTCTATCATCAATGATAACCTGACTCGCATTTAATTCGGGAAGAACACGGTTGACAAAAACAATGGGCATGCGCTCTTGAATCAACCGTTTGAACAGATCAAGATTCTTGGCATCTTTCGCCACCGAGACGATCAGTCCCTCCACCATGCTATTTTCGAGCATCTCAATGTTTTTCTTCTCCAGTGTCGAAGATTCATCAGACTGGCATATCAAAACCTGAAAACCTTCTTTATTGGCAACTTCCTGAATACCGATAATTATCTCAGGAAAAAAGAATGTAATAAATTCTGGGACGACTACACCAATCATATTATTCTTTCTTTTCAGTAAATTGCGAGCCTGTATATTTGGCTTGTAGCGCAATTCCTTCGCCTTTGCCAAGACCAACTCACGCGTCGTAGGACTAATATCCAAAGAACCATTCAGTGCCCTTGAAACTGTTGCAATAGACACTCCTAATACACTGGCAATATCTTTAATAGTTACTTTATGCGACATACAATCAATAATTTAACGTGCCGTTACGCATCTTTTTACAAAGATATAAAATTTCCTGTATCAATTTCATGCGCTGGCCAAAAATAGCAACTTTTCCGAGAATTGTCTGAATCCAAATGACCAATAGATGGGTATTAGCCAAGAAATGGCACAAACACAAAAAAGCGAGAATCGTTACTGATTGGAAAAGTAAGAAAATAGGGATGCGAAACGGCATCCAGAGAACACAAATGAAACGATTGATAACAAAGGTTCAAATCCACCTTTTTGAGAAAATGCTTAAAACGCTGATATTCAGCAAGAAAAATATACTGAATTTTCTTTACACAAATTAAAAATCATTTAATGTTAAAAAGTTTTCGGAGTAAAAAGTGGGGCAAAAAGTGGGGCAAAATAAAAATGGAGGGAAATAAAAAAAATCCCTAAGCTGTTGTAACTTAGGGATTTACGCTTAATGCGGTTGCGGAGAGAGAGGTTCTTTCTCTTGAACCTTCAAATAGTATCATAAACGTTCAATCTGTTGTATAATAGCTTTTTAAGTAGAATACTAATAAAATAAGATTTCATGGAAATTCTTTGGTAGAATCAATTTTTGGGTGTAAATTTGGGTGCATAAATCAAAACACCCAAAAGTATGAACATCAAGCGGAATATTATCTTCACGTTGGAAAGCAGGAAGAAGGACGGAGTACTCATTGTTGAGAATGTACCTATCCGTATGCGTGTCAATTTTGCTTCCAAACGAATTGAATTTACAACAGGTTATCGTATTGATGCTGCGAAATGGGATTCTAATAAGCAGCGAGTAAGAAATGGTTGCACAAACAAACTGAAAAATCAATGCTTCACTTTTGTGCTATTATACAGAGGTGCAGGAAATCTTCAAGAAATTTGAAGTAGAAGAAATAATGCCAACCCCTGAACAAATAAAAGAAGCATTCAAAGCGCTGCACAAACCTATAAAAGAAGTCAAACCGAAAAAATCAACATCTAATGTTTTCTACAAGGTATTCGATGAGTTTGTGAAAGATTGTGGACGACAGAATGATTGGACTGATTCTACCTACGAGAAGTTTGCTGCTGTGAAAAATCATTTGATGAACTTTCGTGATGGACTTACATTTGATTTCTTTGATGAGAAAGGGCTAAACGATTATGTTACCTATCTTCGTGAGGTAAAGGAAATGCGTAATTCTACTATTGGCAAGCAACTAAGTTTCTTGAAGTGGTTTTTACGCTGGGCTTTCAAGAAGGGTATGCATCAAAACAATGCTTACGACAGCTATAAACCTAAACTCAAAAGCACACAGAAGAAAATCATCTTTCTCACATGGGAGGAACTGAACAAACTCCGAGAGTTCGAAATACCAGCTGCCAAGCAAGCTCTTGATCGGGTGCGTGATGTATTTCTCTTCCAATGCTTCACAGGCTTGCGCTACTCCGATGTGTTTAATCTTCGTAGAAGTGATATAAAGGGCGACCACATTGAGGTTACAACTGTCAAGACTTCGGATAGCCTGATTATCGAGTTGAACAACCATAGTAAAGCAATTCTTGATAAATATAAGGATGTGGCATTTGAAGATGACAAGGTGTTGCCTGTCATTACGAACCAGAAAATGAACGATTATCTTAAAGAATTAGCTGAACTCGCAGGTATTGACGATCCTGTACGCCAAACTTATTATAGAGGTAATGAGCGCATTGATGAAGTTACACCTAAATATGCCTTGCTTGGAACACACGCTGGTCGTAGAACGTTTATCTGTAATGCACTTGCATTGGGGATTCCTCCGCAAGTAGTTATGAAATGGACAGGTCATAGCGATTACAAGGCTATGAAACCTTACATAGATATTGCGGACGATATCAAGGCAAATGCCATGAGTAAATTCAACCAATTATAATACCGAAACAATATGAGCCAAGAAATAAATAAAGCAGAGAAACAAGATTTATCACTCGTTGTTCAAGCCATCGGTTCTGACCTTGAGCATACACAAGTACGCATGATAGCCTCTGCAAATGCAGATATGCTTTTCCACTATTGGAAAGTAGGACATTTTATTCTCTACCTCCAAAAGAAAGAAGGTTGGGGAAGCAAAGTCATAGATAATCTTTCCAAGGCGATACGTTCTAAATACCCTGATAAGAAAGGCTATTCCACTCGTAACCTTATCTATATGTGCCAATTCGCCAAAGCCTATCCTATGGATATTCTATTAGAAATGGGTAAGGTTGAAAAACAGCTTAATAGTCCTTCGGTTGATAATGTATTACAACTTACAAACGTGATCAATCAATTTACGCAAGAACCTCTTGCGCAAATTCAAGCTACAGGTAATCAAGGAGATATAATTACGCATGAAGCTCTTGCACAATTAGGAGAGATATCTGAAGTACTGTCTGTCATTTACCAACACGATATAAATCTGATAGAAGAAATTTTTAAGCAGTCAGCCGTAGTTCGCACTAACTGGGCGAGCCATGTTATATTGCTTAATAGCAAGCTACCTTTGGGTGAACGTTATTGGTATATTACGCAGGCGGTTGCCAATGGTTGGAGTAG
>QWCE01001736.1_pt1 | contig 30814 bp, 27 predicted proteins | sample 1972531 | NCBI WGS metagenome assembly QWCE01 (sample SAMN09866716, study PRJNA288562) | Human gut metagenome isolate term4_stool, whole genome shotgun sequencing... | reverse complement strand
TTTGCAAGTATTTTCTAGATCAAATCCTAATTCTGGATTTTCATGAAGATGTCTTCTCCATTTAATCAAATCGTCATTAACTTTTTTAATTTCACTTAAAACATCCATTATATATCTCCTTTTTTATTATTTTTTTCCATCAATTATGAAACCAAATGCAACTGTTGAGAATACCATAGCTGGAACTAATACGTATGCTGGTAATGTGAAGAATTTCATTAATATAAATCCAACTATAAATGCAAATACACCGTATTTTGGATTTTTGATTGCGTTCATTCCAAACATTGCTCCAAATATTGCTGGAGAAACATAGTTAAATGCTTCTATAACTATTGGTGGGAATAATCCCATAATCCAAGCACCAGCAAAGGCACATAAGGTTGTAAAGGCTAAGTTTGTAACTACTGATCCACAGATACCAAGTGTTGATACTAATTCAGCTTTTTTAGTACCAGGTGTTGTACCCAAAGATTGTTGAGCTATAGCAGATGCTGGAACTCTTACGTTACCGATGTTTCCTGATAAGCATCCTATATATGTACCTGCAAGTCCAAAAACTGGGAAATAAGAAATAGGTTCTATAACTGCATAAATTAAGAATATTGAAGCTATAAGTCCCCAACCCTTTAAAATATCTTCTGTTGGTGGTTTAGCATCAAATACAAACCACATTACTAAAGCTGGAATAAAGCATAATAGTATAGAAAGAAGATTTATTAATCTACCATATTTAATAATAGGTTTAGTAAATTCCATTTCATATTGTTTGTTTAAATTTTCGTCCATGACTATCTCCTTATTTCACAATAATAGCGGCAATCATTCCTATAATCATAGCAAGACCTAAGTTAAATTCGTTAAGTTTAGGATGTTTTTTGCCGATTTCAGTAAGAATGCCCATTGATAATGCTGATGCTACTACTGCTGCGATATTTGCGTGATTATCTGGTGCTAGACCTTTGATAAATTCGTTAACTGCAAAGTATCCGAAAGCACCGCACATAGCTGTAACTGAAAGAATACCTAGTTTTTTGGTATCTCCACCAGTAACCTTGTGGCTGATTATATCTAATTTATCTGTAAATAAACCAGAAGTAAATAACCAAGCTCCACCATTTAGGGCCATAACCCAAGTAGCGTTAGCATAGTTAATTAAGGTATAATTGTCTGCTCCTAAGGTAACATCTTGTGCTTTTGCAGCCATATTTGCAGCTGCAAGTTCTGTTGGTGCTGCACCTATGATTGAAAGTCTTTGCCAAGAAACTGGCGCTCCTATTGCTGCCATCAAACCAAGCATTACAATAAATACACCAAGAGATGGACCGATTGCTGCAGTAGCTCCTACCTTGAAAGCTCTTTTTGCTTCCTTTTCGTCTAAGCCTACTAATGGTCCTGCTTCTTTAGCTTTTTTTGTAAAAATAAAAGCTTCAGAAAGTACGGCTACGACTACTGGCACAACAGACAGCCACATAGGCCAACTGTTGGCTACGTCCAAAAAGTTTTTCATTTTTTCCTCCCCGAATAATCTTTTTCTAAATATCAAACGTTCAACTTTCAAAGGAAAACGATTGACACATTTATAGTATAAACTATTTAGCTAGGTAAGTCAATAAAGAGTATGAATAATATATTTTCCATTTAAAAGTTTACCATCTAATTTATAAAAAATTAAAACATTTTACCTGTCAAAATAAATAAAAAATTAGCTGGAGAATTTATCTCCAGCTAAAGTTTATTAATTATGAGCATGCTCTGAAGCTTTTCCTTTTAGGAAATTGTGTTCATAATCATTTAGTAAGTCTTTTACATCATTTCTTAGGATGAATAGGGCGATAACGTTTGGTATAACCATCAAAGAGTTAAATAAGTCTGATAATGACCAAACCAAATCGATCTTTTGGAAAGAACCTACTACTATAAATGCAATTACAATTATTCTATAAGGGGTAAGACCTTTTTTACCAAATAAGAATTTGATATTTGTTTCACCAAAGTAATACCAACCTATAATTGTTGTAAATGCAAAGAATGTTAGGGCAACTGCAAGTAGAATAAGTCCTAGTCTACCAAATCCAATTTCAAAGGCTTTTTGTGTTAGTAGAGCACCAGTTAGTCCTGAATCCATAGAATCTGTAACAAGTACTATAAGTGCTGTTGCAGAACAAACTACTATTGTATCTATAAATACACCAACCATAGCTGTAAGACCTTGTTGTGCAGGGTGATCAACATTTGCTGTAGCGTGAGCGTGTGGGGTAGAACCCATACCAGCTTCGTTAGAGAATAATCCACGAGCTACACCGTATTTTACTGCTTGTTTGATACCAAAACCAAGAGCACCACCTGCAGCAGCTTCTGGTGTGAAAGCAGCTTGGAAAATAAGTTTAAAAGAAGGTCCTATATGTTCTTTAAACTTAACTAAAGTCATTATAGCAAAAATTATATAAATTACTGCCATAAATGGAACTACTAGTTGTGCAAAGTTTGCAATTCTATCGATACCACCGATAAATACTAAAGCTGCAAAGATAGCGATAATTACACCTATTACCACAAGAGGGATTTTTGGAAATGCTGCATTTACAGCACCTGCGATTGAGTTAGATTGAGTCATATTTCCAAAAAATCCAAGAGCAACTACTATCATAATTGCAAAAAATTTAGATAAAAATCCTGCAAGTCCCTTGTTTTTTAATCCGTTAGTGATGTAGTAAGCAGGTCCACCAACCCAGTTACCATCTTCGTCTTTTACTCTATATTTTTGAGCAAGTACAGCCTCAGCAAATATAGTACCCATGCCAAATAAGGACATGATCCACATCCAAAAGATTGCACCTGGACCACCAGATACCATTGCTGTTGCAACACCTGCTACGTTTCCTGTACCAACTTGGGCAGCTATAGCTACAGCCAAGGCTTGGAAGGATGAAATACCATCGTCAGATTTTTTAAACATACCACCAAAGGTTTGTTTAAAAGCAGCGCCAAATTTTCTAAATTGAACTCCTCTATTTAAGAATAAGAAGAGTATACCACTTGCTACTAGAGCAAAGGTTAGAAGGTAATCTACGATTACAGAGTTTAATTTACCTATAATTTCTAACATAAGTTTTCCTTTCGTAATGATTTTTATAAGATTAATAAACCGAATTTTCTTGTGAAAACTTTATCAATTGTGGTCAAAAAAATTAGTCTTTATTGATTAATAAAAAAATTTGGGAAGGGGAATGAATCCCCTCCAAATTTATTCAATAAAGTTAGCTTCTTGTAAGATTTTTCTTACTTGTTCAAGTTTATCTTCGCTTACCATTACAACTGGTCCAGTACAACCCATTGCAGATTCAGCGTAGATTCCATTTTTATGAACTACTTTTATGGCATCTTCTATCTCAAGGATATCAATTCCACCTATTGAAGCATTTACTATTTCCTTATCTGGAACTTTTACTTCTTCAGTATCTGCCGCACTTTGCTTTGGTTCTAATGAAGCTAGTATCTCTTTTAGTCCTGCTTTGTTAGCAGCCTTAAATACTTCTTTAGATACTTCATTAATATTGCCCTTAGCAGATGCAATAGCATATCTAATAGCAGATTCTATAACTGGAGTACCACTTGCACGTGATACGATATATACAGGTGTGTAGAATCCTTCGCCAATTGATGGACCATATCCTGATCCTGTAGTTTCGTAGAAACCACCTGATGTATAGGATGAGAAAACTTTTTGGATTACATTGCCTGTAAGAGAGTCACAAACTACTATGTCAGAGCTAGCTGCTAGTAGGTCGTTTCCACGGAATACTACTCCGCCATCGCCTCTTTTACTTTCAGCAAATGTAAGTTCAAAGCCGTTATGCTTTAATTCTTTAAGTTTCTTTTCAACAACTCTTGCAGAGTCTACATTTAGGATTCCTATAGTAGGATTTTTGATACCATTAGCTTTGGCAGCAATTATTCCGTCAACTGCATTTAAAACCATAGCTTTTTCTCTGTTGGTATCGTTAGTTCCTGTAGTATTTGCTATATAAACATATTTACCATTAGCAGGAGAAACTACTCTTCCCACAGTTGATACACCGATAGGAAATGGGTAGTGCATGGTTACTGCAGCATCGATTTTGCCTTCTTTAAATAAGCCTTCGATTACTTCAGCGTTTCCTGCATCATCACTTGCTTCATAATATTCGAATTCGTCTGTGTATTTTTCTCCGACAATAATTATATTTGCTTCATGTTTTAGATTTTCAATAGCATGATTGATATTGTCAGCACCTAATTCGCTTAAGAAGTTTGTTACTGCTATGGTAGGTTTGTTTAAGCTTTCACCACTTTCAAGTAAACTTGCTATTTCATCTAGTGATTTTGCTAAACTTAATTTATCCATAGTTAAGCTTCCTTTGTTAAGTCTTCAGAAATTTTTCTTAAAGCTTCAGCTAAGAAGTTTCTTATTTCTTGGCTATCGCTAGATCCTGTTTCAGATGTAGCTTCGCCTGTTTCTCCACTATTTTTTTGGATTAAGATAGAAACACCATCAAATAGGTTGGTCATTCTTCCAAGGAATAATGAACCTTTACCTATAAGCATAGCACGTTCTATTTTGCCAGTTTTTATGTCATCGATCATTTGACCAATGTATGGAGCAGCTGATGGGATGTGTCCTTGTGTTGGAGCCCAACCAACCATTCCTTTTTCTTTGATAAAGTTTAGAAGTTCTTTTCTTTCAAGTTCACCATTTTTTACTGCAAGAGCAGCTATCATTTTGTAGTTAGCTTCTGGTACATTACCTGCACCTGCTGGAACTGTGATATCTGGGTTTTGCATTTCTGGTGAGAATTTATCAACGTCTGTAATTTTTAGACCGTTATCTGCTAGTGGTTTAGCTACTAGACTTGTGATAACAGCTTGAGGACTTGATCCAGTATTAACTGTGTGACGACCTACTATGTCAGTTCTAATTTCTGGAGAAACTCCATCATTTTCTGAGATTAAAACTGCGAAGCCACCAAGAACGTCTTCAAAAATTGGTAAATCTTTTTTAACATGGTCACGAGCATTCATACCAAGTTTTGGTATACATCCACCAGCTACAACCAATACGTTTTTGTAAACGCCAGCTTTTACTAGAGCAGATGCTTCGATTATACTATGAACTGGTGCTGCACAGAATCCTCTTGTATCAGAACCTGTAGCGTTACCTAGTTGTAAAACTTCGGCTATAGATTTAGCAAAGTTTCCACCACCTCTTTGGTTAACATCGCCACAAGCTTCTTCTGAACATTCTACTACATAATCGATAGAATCTTTGTCGATTCCTTCTCTTATAACTTCAAGTCCTGAGATTGCTCCTGTAGCTTTAACCGCAAGATTTTCAAGCATATATTCTGCTGAAAGGTTTTGGTCAGATTCATGAGCTGCTCTTACATAACCAACTAATTTGCTATCCATATATAATGGCTCAGCATGTTTACTATCTATTAATTCTTGAGCGTGAGCTAAATCTGATCCTTTTACTTTGTGGAATTCATTTTCTAATTCAGGAAATCTTTTTTTGAAATCTTCAAAGTTTTCATTTACGAATTCTTCTGATAAATAAACAAGATCAAATTCATCAACAAGTCTTAAAAGAATGAATAGTTCTTTTTCGTTGATTATAAATCCATGTTTACCTTCAACTTTACCATCTTTATATTCTATATCAGAGAAAGGTAATTTTTTATCAACCAATGCTTCTGGTCTTTCATTGCCTATATAGATTTGGTTTGGTAGGTAATTTACAACTTCTTCATAGCTTCTAACATGAGACTCGAAATTTTTTAGAAAATCGCCATCAGGATTGTTTAAATGTTCAACGACAAATGTGCTTCCAGCCGTCCTCATAAGGTTTGGAGCATATGCCAAGGTGAATCCTGCTTTTTTAAATACTGGATACATTGTTCCTCCTAATTTTCAAAAACTGTTTGTTCTGAAATTTCAGTTTCCAAAGCTCTCAATGCTTTTTCAACTAATTGGTAACGTAAATCATATTCATCCTGATCACTAAGTTCTGGGTTACCTAGTGGATAAGGAATAGCTACTGTAGGTACGATTCTGTTTGCTCCGATTGTTAGTGAAATTGGAGTGATTGTACACATGTGAACTACAGGGAATCCTGCAGCTTCTATAGCTTTAACCATTGTTGCACCGCAACGTGTACAGGTACCTCATGTACTTGTAAGTATAACTGCATCAACTTTATCTTCTTTTAGATATTCTGCTATTTCTTCGCCGAATTTCTTAGCAGATGCTATAGCGGTACCATTACCTACGGTTGAATACCAATAATCGTGAAGGGAACCGATTTTTCCTTCTTTTACCATGTTTTTAACAACATCTAGTGGTACAACTCTGTTTGGATTTGTATTTGCGTAAGTTGGGTCATAACCACCGTGTGCTGTTTCAGCATTTTCGCTTGTGAATTTTTCAAATCCTGAAAGATCATATCTTCCGTATTTAGAAGCTGATGATGATTCAATGTGATCTGGGTTTCCTTTTGGTACAATACCACCACTTGTTACAAGGGCGATTTTGATCTTAGAAACATCTTTTACAGCTGGTTGTGGATCTACTCTATCGAATGTAGGCATTGGATATTCTGTTTCATATTCTTCGCCTGCGATCTTTTTAAGTAGCATTTTAACAGCTCTTTGAGATCCATTTTCTTCTGCAAAATAATTCTTTCTTACACCTTGAGCCATGTATCCGTCAGCTTTTGGTGATACTTCTTCATTGTTTGCTAGTTTGTTAGCAAGGGAAGCTACTGATTTAATAGCCTTTCTCATGCCTGCAGCACTATCTTTGGTTTCTACAATATATACATATTTTTTGTACATATCAGCACCTGGGTTTTCAACATACATAGCTGTAATAGCTGGTATATCTAATTCTTCTTTTACAGCTGTTGTAATAGAACCTGTTGCTACACCATAACGACCAGCGTTAAATGCAGGTCCTGCTATAAAGAAGTCAGGATTTTGTTCTTTGATAAAACCTAAGATTGTTTCTTTTGCACTAGCTTCGTTTTCATTGTAATATGAGTCACCACAAACAACAGTTGCTACAACTTCAAAGTTTTCGCCTAGTTGTTTTTGTAGTTGCTCACTAACTGGAGGAAGAGTTTCTGCTATAAATGGTGCTATGTCAGCTTTTTCTTCTCCACCAATACCAGCATAGAACTGGTTGATATAATGAACTAATCTAATAGCCATATGCACTCCTTATTAATCGAGGAATTCCTCTCTTATGTCATTCATTTCTTCTGCTATTTCGTCAACATCAAGAACCATCTCCATCATTCCGATTTCTTCATCGTAAACATCTGGATCGATTAATTCTTTGATTTCATCTTCTACAACGTGATAGGTTAATAGTTTTAATTCAACTCCTGCAAGTGGTCCTGCAAATGTTGGATCGCCACCCATAACTGTTTCTGCGGTCAGACCTGCCGCTTCGGCTTCTGCTGCACCTAGGATAACCACGATATTTTCTCTGCCATATTCAGCTTCGAAATCTTTAACTCTCTTTTGGTTTTCTAGATCCATTGCGCCGGCGCTTGTTCAGACAAAACATTCTGTTGCAGAAAATATTACGTCTGTGTTATCAACTGTCTCAACACATGTTTTGATTGCTTCTCCTGGGATTCCATCACGGTCGCCTAGGATAATAATCTTTTTATTTTCTAGTAAGTTAGACATTATTACTCCTTTTTTTCTTTTCTAAATTTTGGACCTTTTGATTTAATTATAAAGTCTTTGCAGATAAATAACCAAATCCAGTTTCGTTTGTAGCTCCTGTTATAGCTTGGATTTCAACTTCTAATGTACCATCTTCTCTAAGAGCATGGTCATTACCACCAGCGATTATATGAACTTTATCAAGATCGCCTATTACTTTATCCATCTTTGGAAGAACTACTACTTCGTTTGCGTTTCCACCTGTAACTGTTGCTGTTGCTAGTGGGTCAGCATCTGCAAGTGATTGAGAACCACCATCTTGACCTGCATATTCATCTGTGATTAATACTGTTTTGATGTCTTTTTTCTCAAGTTTAACACAGTTCATAATTAGATCGGCATCTGGGTTACCAAATCCTTCTTGGCTTACTATAGCAGCGTCAGCTCCTAAGAATTGTGCCAATTTACTTGCCATATCTGATGATCTTTTCTTATCCATCAAGAATACATTTTCGTTTGTAATTACACAGCCCATGAAGTTAAGTGTTTTGCCATCTTCTTCATAAAGTCTTTTAATTACTTCGTTGTTTAAATGTACGTATGTTGGGTTTTTGTCACATGCAGATACGCAGTTACCAGATACTATTGCTCCATCCATTACTTCTGTTGGATAGATAAATGTTGGGATGATTTTCTTAGCATCTACACCGTATACATAAGTATCGTGTAATAAGCCTTGTGTTTGAAGCATGTATACATAAACTACATTTGGAAGTCCATTGTTTAATTGATGGATTTCTTTGATTGTTTTTGTTTCGTATACTTTTGTTTCGTCACATTCGATATCTGTTGCAAGTTTACCGATGAATTCTGTAATACGTAGACCAACCAAACGAACAGATTCTTCGTGTTGTTTTTGGTTAGCGCCTTCTTTTTTGGTTGCTATTACAACTAAGTTGTTTAATTTAGAAAATGGTGTGTATTTTGCACCTTCTCCACTCATATCGATAATTCCTTCTTGGAAACCAACGATTGAGCCTGTTGTAACTACAGCCATATTTTTAAGGCATTTTGTAAAACCTGATCCTACTTGGTCAACTTCATTTAAGATACCAGGGAAGATCTTTCCACCTTCAATTTTAACTCTTGGTTCGTTAACATCCTTTACTGGGATGATTCTTGTAGATTCTCCTGGTTTTGCTATATCAAAATCAAGAGATTCTAGGTGAGTTTCGGATAATTTTGCAGCTTCTATCATTTCTTCTTTGTTAACATAAAGAATATGATCTTTTATCTCGGATTTTTCAGCAAATTGAATATCTTTGATAAAGATTTCGCCTAATTCAAGACGCATAAAGCCTCCTTATTAAATTTTATTGATTGAATTATAAATTCTCTTCAACAATTTTTCTTATATTTTCTTCTGTACATTCATCCTCATGAAGTTCAGCAATTTTTTCACCATTGTTGTAAACTATCATTGTAGGAAGTCCAAGTACACCTTGTTTGATTGCTACACGTCTAGCTTTTGTAATGTTTAAATCACAGAATTTCATTTTACCTTCGTATTCTTCAGCAAGGCTATCTACGAATGGTTTTAAAGCCATGCATGGAACACATGATTCTGACCAGAAATCTACAAATACTTTTCCTTCATATTCATTTACTTCAGGTTCAAATGTTTTTTTGTCTAATGAAATCATCATAATATAAACTCTCCTTAATAATCTAAATCTTTTAGTTCTTTTTCAGCTGTTACTGCAGCAATTGCTCCATCTGATGCAGCTGTTATTACTTGTCTTAACACTGTGTTTCTAATATCGCCTATAGCATAAACGCCTTTGATGTTTGTTCTCATCTTTTCATCTGTAATAATATATCCAGATTCGTCAAGCTCTAGTTGATCTTTTATCAATTCGTTTGCTGGGTTGTAACCTACAAACACGAAAACTCCAAGGATTCCATCATCTTCATCAGCATCGTAAACCCATTCTTCACCAGTTTCGTTGTTTACTAGTAATAATTGATCTACAACTTCATGACCTCTGATTTCCTTAATTGATGTGTGATACATAACTTCTAGCTTATCATTTGCCTTAGCACGTTCTTCTACTACAGCATCGCATCTTAATTTTTCACGTCTGCAAAGAACTGTTACTTTTCTAGCAAATTTTGTTAGATACATAGCTTCTTCTACAGCGGAGTTACGAGCACCAACTACAAAAACTTCTAAATCTGTGAAGAAGTCTCCATCACATGTTGCACAGTAAGAAACACCCTTTGTGGTATATTCTTTTTCTCCTGGAACATTAAGTTTTCTTGGGTTAGCACCTGTTGCAATGATTACAGCTTTAGCTTCGATAGTTTCACCATTTGCAAGTTCAATTTTTTTAACGTCACCTTCTAATTGAACTTTTACGACATTTGCTTTTTTGATAGGAACGTTAAATCTTTCAACTTGTTGTTTCATCCTATCAGTAAGAGCTTTACCACTTTCAGGTTCTCCAGCTTTTCCACCTGGATAATTTTCGATTTCATCTGAAATGGCGATTTGTCCACCAACTGCATCTTTTTCGATTATTAGTGTGTTTAGACGTGAACGACCAGCGTATAAGCCTGCGGATAGTCCGCCAGGACCAGCACCAATAATAACTAAATCATACATTCTTATATCCTCCTTCCATGTTTTCCTTTATTATTTGAAAGTCTATATATGCGTAATCCTTAATAACCTCATCAGTAGCATCCCTCATTTTTGTTTTTTTAAGAATGTCTTCAATTTTGTTAATTGATGTTTCAATCAGATTTAGAGACTCGGAATCTAAATGCTCTGATTTTTCGATTATTATTGTCCTATAGAACAATTCGTGGGGTCTAAAATTACCATAAAGAGGGTGAGTTAAGAGTTTATAGTTTTGGTGAACATAATTTCTACCAATTCTTAAAATCTCAAGTGGCTCAACATCTTTGTAGATAAATTCAACCTTTGGATAATTTTCTTTCATATAGTCAATAAACATAGGATTATTCGTTATTAACACATTGCCTCCAAATAAAAAAGCGACACGAAAATTAGTCATGTTTTCTGTCGCAACCTTCAGAATCTCATCAGCCATGGGTCCTTTTACCTGAGAAATTCATAACTATGTGACTACAATAGTTACTTGTACCTTCGGTTTTTGACTTAACAAAATCTAACCATAACTTCATCTGATTATGACATTATTTTATCACAAGTTAAGCAAAAAATCAACTCATACATCGTTTTCCATGTTTTTTTTCATATAAAGTGCAATATAATGTATAATATGAGTAATGGAGGACTTTATGAAAAACTTATACAAAAAATTACCTCAAATGAATGAGATTTTAAATAAATTTTCTGATAATTCGCAAACGCTAAAAGATATTGCAAACGGCGTTTTGGATGAATTTAGAGAAAAAATTAAAAACAATGAAGATTTTGAAAGTTCAGATATTTTTTCTGAGATAGAAAATAGATACAAAAATTACAGCCCTTACACTCTTTATAATGTTATAAATGCAACGGGTGTAATCCTACATACCAACCTTGGTAGGGCAGTTTTGTCTGAAAATTCTATAGATAGGGTTAAAAAAATCGCCACAAGCTATTCAAATTTGGAATATGATGTAGAAAAGGGCAAACGTGGGTCAAGATACACTCATCTTGTTAATATCGCCAAAAAACTTACTGGCGCTGAAGATGCCCTTATAGTAAATAACAATGCCGCTGCTGTGTTTTTGGTTTTAAATACTTTTTGTAAGGGCAAAAACGCAGTGATCTCCCGTGGAGAACTTGTTGAAATTGGCGGATCTTTTAGGATTAATGAAATAATGAATGAAAGTGGCGCTCAGATTGTGGAAGTCGGGGCGACAAATAGAACTCATCTTTACGATTATCAAAGAGCTATCGATGAAAATGAAGAAATTTCTGCAATAGTAAAAGTTCATAAGTCAAATTTCCAGGTAGTAGGATATGAGGAAAGCGTTGACACCAAGGATCTTCACGATCTTATAGGCGATAGAGATATTTTGTTATACGAAGATTTAGGTTCAGGTTCTCTAATAGACTTAACTTCTTATGGATTTTCTTATGAAAAAACCGTTCAAGATTGCCTAAAAGATGGGATAGATTTGGTAAGTTTTTCTTGCGATAAATTAATAGGCGGATCTCAAGCAGGAATTATTGTCGGCAAGAAAAAATATATAGACAAAATGAAGAAAAATCAGCTTTTAAGAGCTTTTAGGGTTGATAAATTAACTCTTGCTTCAGTTGAGGCAACCTTGTATGAATATCTTGATTTTAACAAGTTAAAAAAAGAAAATCCTACAATTAGAATGATTTTGGAAGATAGCGATTCCGTCAAAGAAAGATGCGAGAAACTTTTTAATAAGCTTAAAAAAATCGAAGGCTTTGACGGAAAAATAGTAGAATCTGACGGCAAAATTGGTGGTGGATCTTATCCTTTGGATGTCAAAAAAACTTACTCAATTCAAATAAATTATGAGGATGCCACAAAGCTTGAAAACTTTCTAAGATTATCCAAAAATCACATTATTTCAACAGTTTATAACGGTTTTGTTCACCTAAATGCTTTGACAATTTTCGAAAATCAGATGGATGCAATATATGAATCTATAAAGGAATTTTATGAAAAGTAATTATATAATTGGAACTGCAGGTCACATAGACCATGGCAAAACGACCCTAATTAAAGCCTTAACTGGCAAAGAAACCGACAAGTTGAAGGAAGAAAAAGAAAGAGGAATTTCAATAAATCTTGGCTTTACTTATATGGATTTAAAATCCGGCGATAGGGCTGGGATAATTGACGTTCCAGGTCATGAAAATTTTATCAAAAATATGATGGCTGGAGTTGTAGGAATTGACATAATCCTTTTGGTGGTGGCAGCTGATGATGGAGTTATGCCACAAACTATAGAACATGCTCAAATCCTCCATTATATGGGAGTTGACAATGCAATTATTGTCATCACCAAGAAAAATTTGGTTGACGAAGATGACCTTGAGCTAGTAAAAGAAGATATAAAAATTTCTTTTGAAGATACTCTTTTAGAAGATGCGCCAATTATTGCAGTTGATTCTGTAAGTGGAGAAAATATCGACAAGCTAAAAGATTTGATAGAAGAAAAAATTTATGCCAGCGAAAAAAAAGAAGACGATAAGTCCATGAGAATGAATATCGACAGATCTTTTACCTTAAAAGGAATTGGCAGCATAATTACAGGAACCCTAACCGAGGGAGAAATCTATAAAGACAGGGAATATATGGTCTATCCAAAAGAAGCCATTGTCAAAGTAAGATCTATAGAAAATCACGACAAGCCTATAGATATAGCTCATAAGGGACAAAGAATCGCTCTAAATCTTACAAATATTTCCTCAAATGAAATTCAAAGAGGAGATATAATAGCTGAAAAAAATTCTCTAATAAAAGTAAAAAATGTCCAAACGCTTTTAAATCTATCAAAATTTGAAGATGTAGAATTAAGACATTGGTCAAGAGTTAGATTTTTCCATGGCACAAAGGAAATTTTGGCCCGTGCAGTTCCTTTAGACAGAAAAGAAATAAAAAGCAGAGATACCGCCTTGTGCGAATTTAGGCTCGAAGAAGAAATTTACGTCAAAAGAGGAGATAAATTTGTAATAAGATCCTATTCGCCTTTGATGACAATCGGCGGCGGTGAAATAATCGATACCAACGAAGAAAATCACACCATAAATTCCACATCCTATGTTTCATATCTAGAAAATAAGGAAAATTATTCAGAAATCGACGAAATTTTGGATTACTTGCAAGAATTCAGGAATTTTGACCAAATTTTTTCACACATGGGAATAGAAGATAAAAACCTAAAAGATTATCTAGAAAAAATCGAAGAAAATAACGAAATCGACAAAATTGGCGATATGTATATATCAAGAAAATCTTTGAACTCTTGGGCTAATGACTTAGAAAACTTCTTAAAGACTTACCACGAAAATCACCCACTAGAGGAAGGAATCCCAAGGGAAGAACTAAGGCAAAAAGTAAAAATTAATCTAGATAGCAAAAATTTTGAAATAATGCTAAAAAATAAAGTCATAACCAAAAAAATTATGCTCCAAAAAGGTCTTGTAAAAAATAAATCCTTTGCCATAAGCCTTGACCAAGATCAGAAAAAAATCGATGAAATTATGAAAAAAATCAAGGACAACGAGCCAAAAATCTTAAAAGAAGCCGATATTATCGACAAAAAAGAAGATAGAGAAATTTTAACATATTTGTGCAAAAAAGATCTAAGCAAGATCGACGAATTCTATCTTAGAAAAGAATATCTCGATAAATTAATTGAAATGGCAAAAACTTTTATGGAAAAAAACGGCAAGATGCAAGTTTCCGAATTTAGAGATTTATCAGAATTAAGTAGAAAGCAAGCTGTAGCTGTTTTAGAATATATGGATAAGAAAAATATAAGTAAACGAATTGATGATTACAGAGTTTTAATATAAGTGGCGAGAGCGTGTAGGAATCGAACCTACCTAAGAAGTACACTTCTCACGACGGTTTTGAAGACCGCAGAGCACACCAGAAACTCATCCGCTCCCATAACATAAACATTATAGCATAAAGATTTGAAAATGCAAAAAATCCAGCTAAAATAATTAAAATAAGCTGCTAACTTTTGACTATTACCAAAAGAAAGCAGCTTTTACTTTGCAAATTATTTGCTTATATAAGATTTTAAAAGTTTGTAAAGGCCATTTAATCCATTTACATGAGTCCTTTCATAACCATGGCTTGCTGCAACTCCGCTTCCTACAAGAGCATGACGGAAGTCATTAGCACTTGCTACTGCCGCTGAAGCATCTGAGCCATAAAGTGGATAAATATCTATAGCATAATCTATATCATTTGCCTTTGCTTCATCAATTAATTCGTTGGTCAAATCGTAATTGTATGGGCCAGATGAATCTTTAGCACAAATTGAAACTTTGGTTTCGTCAGTCTTTAGATCGTCATATACAACTCCCATATCAACTGCAATCATATCAGTAATTCCTTGTGGATGTCCACTTGCAGCACCATGGCCTACTTCTTCATAGATTGTGAAAGCCAAATACAAAGGACGGTTGATGTTAATATTATTTTCCTTGATATCTTTTGCAAGAGCCATCAAAACTCCAGCGCTTGCTTTATCATCTAGGTGGCGAGATTTTACAAAACCGTTGTCAACTCTAAATCTAGGGTCGTAAGCTATGAAATCTCCAGCAGAAATTCCAAGTTTTTCTGTTTCTTCTGCGGAGTTTGTAATTTCATCAATTACAACTTCCATATTTTTGTCATCACGGGAAATTTCTTTTGGGTCTGTCGAACCGTGAACTGCTGGTTCGTTGATTCTAAATACGCCTGTATATTCTTTGCCAGAACGAGTTATGATTGTCACATTTTCTTGTTCACCATAAGCTAGTGGATAACCACCTAAAGCAGTAACTCTTAGTCTTCCATTTGCTTTTATTGATCTTACCATTAGTCCAAGTGTATCAACGTGAGCTGATAGCAAAAGTCCGTTTTCCGTACCTTCTTTGATTGGAACGATTACATTTCCTTTGTGGTTTTGATAAGGCTTGTAACCCATTTTTTCAAATTCTTCCATCAAATATTTTTCAGCTCTTTTTGTATATCCTGTTGGTGATGGTGTTTCGCATAAATCTTTGATATATTTTAATATTTGTTCAGTCATTTTACCTCCTTAATTGCTCGTAGCTTTTTCTAAATCAACCATGTTGTTTAGACAAAGTACAAGGCTTATTAGCTCTTGGTCATAATTTTCATCATAAATAGTAAGTTCGTAATTATCGGCAAAGCTAAAAAATTTTTTGTAAACTTCGCCAACTAAAGCTCCCTCTTTATTTATAACTTGGAAATTCAAATGCCAAATATCGCCATCCAAATATAGATTATCCCCATTTGACATAAAAATATCTACTCTGTGTCTAAAAAATTCAAATTTTTTCTGAACAGTCATATTAGTGCCTTTGGAAAAAACAACCTGATATCGTGGAAGCAAGGTGAAAATTTCCCTAGTAATGGAAAATAAATTTTTCCCATCGGCATCAGAAACGTTGGAATTATAGCCTACAAGCGTAAAGTTTTGGTCTAGATAATAAACTTCTCTACCATTTTCATCTACAATTGGATAATGGTCGGTTATTTTGAAAAATTTTTCTTTAAAATATAATTTTTTCATAAAGCTCCTTTAGCGGCTGCCACCGCCGCCGCCTCCACCGAAGCCACCTCCACCTCCACCAAAGGAAGTTGATCCACCAGAACCTGCATCGATAAAACTTGTAAGGTCTGCATAAGATTCTGCTATATGGCTTGAGTAAGAGTTGATATTATTTATCATGTAGTAGTTATATATACTATAATTTTCATATTCTGGATAAATTTCTGTGAAATTCTTGTAAACTTCCTTGCTTATGCCATAAATTGCCGCATAAATCATAAAGCTATCCCAAAGTTTAACCTCGTTTACATCTCTTTCCTTAATTAGAGAATAATCGGATAAATAATTTTTAAATTTGATGAAATTTTCATATAAATTTATACCAGAATCGGTGATTGTAATCTTGTTTTTGTAAATTTTTTCTTTGATAAACGAAGATTTTATTTCTTTTCTTTTATTTGTTAAGTAGGAATTTTCCTCTAATCTTTCCAGTGAATTTTCTTCAAAAAGCTTAAAATATTTCTCAATCTCATCTTCGTTTGAGTCCATATAATCTTCTATGTCACTATTTTTAATTTTCTCATCATCTGATAGATCTTCGCTAGCTTGTAAAATTTCAAAAAAACCACTTTCAATTTCACTCATATTTGTAGGCTTATTATTTATAGTTATATAAGAATCCTCATCTTTGCTATCCCTATCGGCGTTTTTATTAAAATCAATAGCTCCTTCGTAAATCCGCTTGAGCAAAAACGCATTTAGATAATTTCCCAAATTGTCCTCAGAAGGATAAGCTTTATCTGCCAAAAGATAAGTATCTTCAATTGGTCCCTTGTAGGGAATTTCTCTAAAATATTGTTCTTTTAATTCCTTTGGCTTTTTTAGAGCTTTTTTGTTAATAATTTGATACTCATCGTAAGAATTTTTAACTCCATAGGTAAAAATAGCTCCTGCAATGATAATTATTAGAATAACAATACCGGCGAAAACCACTTCCATGATATCGGATTTGTCATTTTGATCTACAGTTCCTTCTGATTTTTCATAATCGGAAGCAACTATGGCTTTTTTGGCGTAATACTTAAAATCCTTATCTTCTACATAAGAGGAATTAAAAGTCCCCTTAGGAAATTTAAGCATTACATGGCCGTAATTTACCTCATCCGTACTTTTGGCAAGGATTTCTCCATCTACATTGTGGATATCTCCAATAAAACCAAAGCCCCGCATTTTTACTTCTTTATCAAAAGGCTGATAGCCCTTGATTTTTATAGAAATTTTTTCTGGTTTTGGATCGAAATTTTCTCCTATAAAACGAAAATGAACCATGTCGCAATCATTAAGTGAAACCACCAAAGGATTTATGGTGTAAGTTAGGGTGTAGGTGTTTTCACCATAATTTGTAATTCCCCAACATAATTCATAGCCATCATCTTTTTCTAAGACTCCGTAGTGGTTGGATTTTTCATCAAAAGATGCATCCACATTCCAAGGAGAAATTTCTGAAAAATCTTTGCCATTGGCATTTAGCTTAAAATCTTCGATTTTTATTCCCCTTAAATCAGGAATTGACTTATATTTTTCCGTCGCATCCCTATCGTCATAATAAACTTGCCAAACTTCCTTTACATGACCTAGACCATTTTTATCTATTGAAATTTCCATATCAATAGACTCAAAGTCATCAGCCAAGGCAGTTTGTGGAATTGCTATGAAAAATATTAGCAAAAGTATTTTTAATAGATTTTTAAAATTTTTCTTCATTATTATTTCCTTTGTGCCTTTAACGGCTTCCTCCACCAGATCCGCCAGAGCCTCCGCCAAATGAACCTCCTCCACCGGAAAATGATGAAAATCCACCATGAGAAGAATTTTCAAAATTATTAGAAGCATTGTTAAAACTTTGGCTTACGAAATGTGAATAAGAGTTGATATTTGCTATCATATAATAGTCAAAGTAAGACATTTTCTCATATTCCGGATAAATTTCTGTGAAATTTTTGTAAACTTCCTTGCTTATGCCATAAATTGCCGCATAAATCATAAAGCTATCCCAAAGTTTAACCTCGTTTATATCTCTTTCCTTAATTAGAGAATAATCGGCCAAATAGTTTTTAAATTTGATGAAATTTTCATAAAGTTCTAGGCCTTTTTCCTCAATTTTTACATTGTTTTTGTAAGAATCATTTGAAAAGGCAAATTTCTTTTTAGTTTTTTCATTTGACAAATATTGACCTTGGCAAAACTTGTCCAAAGAGTTTTTTGATAATTTTCTACTTAAAACTTCAGGAATCCTCTGGTGATCTCTTACATATTCTTCGATTTCTTTTTGGGTGATTTTTCCATCGTCAGTGTAAGTTTCACATTCTTGTAAAATATCATAAAAACTACTTTCCACAAGGCTCATATCCTCTGGTTTTTGGATTAGTTTTATATAGGAAACTGTGTGAGTCATAAAAAGTATTTTCTCATCTTCTTCGGCAAATTCTACAACTCCCTGATAAACCCATTTTAGCAAGAAAGCATTCATATAATTTTCAAAACTATTGGACTTATAGGCGTAGAGATTAATTAAATATGTATCTTCAATCGGCCCTTGGTAAGGAATTTCTCTAAAATATTCTTCTTTAAATTCTTTTGGATTTTTCAAAACTTCTTTGTTTATTGGTCGAAAGCTATCACTTTCATTTTTATTTTTTATAAATATTCCTACAGCTAAAGCAGAAAAAAGGATTGGTAAAATGGAAAAAAATCTTCCAAAATCCCAAAAAGATGGACCTTGATCAAAATAATCATAAGCATTGAAATCTCCGTCAAAATCCTCATCTTCGTAATAATCGCTTGTATCTTGGTCATAATCGGGTATTTCCCCATCAGAAGAATTATCATAAGAATTATTCTCAAAATCTGAATTTTCTATGGCCATTTCTTTGTAATAATCAAAATCTTGGTCGATTTTTAGGCTAGTAGCAAAAGTTCCTTTTGGCATTCTAAGCATAACAAGGCCATAATTTACATCTCCAGAACTTTTTGCGATAATTTTTCCATCTTTATTTTCTATATTCCCCTGAAAACCAAAAGCCCACAAAGAAGTTTCATCGGCAAAAGGCTTATAGGAATTTATTGTCATGGAAATGGAATCTGGCAAAGGCTCTAAGTTTTCTTTGATAAAGCGATAATAAACCATATCGTAATCATTAAGTCCAACAACTATTGGGTCGATGGTGTATGTTAAGGTGTAGGTATTTTCGCCAAATTCTGTAATCCCCCAACAGAGTTCTACTCCATTTTCCTTTTGGATCATTCCATAATGGTTTTTCTTTTCATCAAAGGATAAATCCAAATTCCAAGGATAAATTTCAGTAAAATCTTCTCCGTTTCTAGAAACTTTGAAGTCTCTAATTTTTATGCCATTTAAGTCGGAAATCACCTTGTATTTTTCTGTTGCATCGAAAGAATCTTCATTAGTCTTCCAAATTTCTGTGACATGGGCAATGCCATTTTCATCTATATCGGCGCTAATATCTATGGAATAAATCTCATCTGCAAAGCTAGTTCTTGCAAAAATTAAAATTATAGCAAGAACTAGGCTTAATAAAAATTTTCGATTTTTATTTTTCATAATTGCTCCTAAAAAAAGAGTCTAAGAATTAAATCTTGGCACCTCGTTGGAATTTTCGTCGTTTTTAAAATATCCCTTATCAGAAAAGCCAAAACTTCCTGCAAAAAGGTTTTGTGGGAAAGATTTTATATATCTGTTAAAGCTTGTAACTGTGTCGTTATAGATCATTCTTGAGTGACGAACATTATCTTCGTATTTGTCGATGGAATCCATGGTTTTTTTGTAAATTTCAGATGCTTTAAGCTCTGGATAATTTTCTGCTACTGCATAAAAACTATTCATAGCAGATCTAAATTCATTTTCTTCCTCATTTACATCAGAAGTTGTGGATTTTCTGTCGATATTTGTTCTATTTTTTGTGATTTTATCTAGGGTTTCGCTTTCGTATTTGGCGTAGTCTTTAGTTGCATCGATCAAATTATTAAGAGCGTCCCATCTTGACTGAAGTTGGGCTGCTATTTGGCTCATAGCATTTTCTATCATTTCATTTTTTCTAACAAGATTGTTATAAATTGATATGGCAAAAATTGCAAGAACAGCAAGAATTGCAATTACAATAATACTAGGGTTCATATTCTTCTCCTTTAAATTTTTATAATTTGTCTTTCATAATAATTATATCCTTTTTAAGCAAAGTTAAACATATCAATTGTAAAAATTAAGATAAATAAAATCAATGTATATTATCAAGATTTATTGTTGATGAAAATTTGCTTATCTGATATCATTGTTATAATAAAATTAAACTTACTATCATGAAATTGACAAGCAATAAAAGGGGTGTAAAATAGATTCGCAAAGCTTAAAAAACTCTTGTTTTGCCAAGCTTTTGTTTTGTTAAAGGAGAAATTTATGCAAAGTAATTTTGTAAAAAAAGCTTATGCCAAAGCCACAGAAAATCCTGCTATCATTTTATCTATTGGGTTTTTTATATTAATTATTCTTGGTGGAATAATTTTATCCACACCATATGTTACAAGAAATGGCAAGGCAACTAATATGATAGATGCTTTTTTTGTAGCAGCAAGTGCTTCTTGCGTTACAGGACTTAGCCCAGTTAATACAGCTTATCATTGGAATAGCCTAGGGCATGTTGTAATTATTATTTTAATTCAAATTGGTGGTCTTGGAATAATGAGTTTGGCAACCCTTATACCCCTATTACTTAGAAAAAAAATCGGCCTAAAAAGTAGGCAAATTTTAAAGGAACAATTTAATATAGATAGTCTTGCTGGAATGATCAATATTTTTAAATACGTACTTTTATTTACTGTTTTAACAGAAATTTTGGGAGCGCTCTTGCTTAGTATAAGATTCATCCCTCAATATGGTTTTGGCAAAGGAATGTGGTTTTCCATATTTCACTCAATTTCTGCCTTTTGCAATGCGGGCTTTGATATTTTGGGAGATTCAATTTATCCTCTAAGATCTGACGCATTAGTAAATATAACTTTAATGCTTTTGGTAATAATTGGTGGCCTTGGTTTTATGGTGACAAGCGAAATTTTTTATAGGAAAAACTTTCAAAAACTATCAACTCACACAAAACTTGTCATACTAATTACTATTGTTCTAATCCTAGTTGGAGCTTTAGGATTCTTTTTGCTAGAATCTATCGGAGGCGGAGTTTTAAAGACAGAAAGCACTAAGGCATCAATAATCGAATCCTTTTTCCAATCAGTCGTTGCAAGAACTGCTGGATTTTATTCTGTTAATCTAAGTAAGATTAAAGAATCCACAGCACTTTTATTAATTTGCTTAATGTTTATTGGTGGATCTCCTGGATCTACCGCTGGAGGAATAAAGACAACAACCTTTGGAGTTTTGATAATTGCAACAATTTCAGTTATAAAAAAAGAAAAAGAACCGATAATTTTTAAAAGATCCATATCCGATCAAAGTATAAAAAAGGCTCTTTCAATATTTTTGATATCACTTTTCATAGTTATTTTGGTAAGTTTTGTGATATCAGTAACTGATGGTTTTAAATTTATAGATATACTTTATGAAACAGTATCAGCTCTGGCAACAGTTGGAGCATCAAGAGGAATAACTGAAAGTTTATCAAATATAGGAAAAGTTCTTATAGGTCTTTGTATGTATCTAGGAAGAATTGGTCCAATGACCATGGCCTTTGCATTCGGATTAAAGGCTGAAGATAAAATGATAAAATATCCAGAAGCAATGATAAGTTTAGGTTAGGAGAAGATTATGGATAAAAATGTAATTGTATTAGGATTAGGAAGATTTGGCGAAACAACAGCTACCAAACTTTATGAAAAAGGAATTTATGTAACAGCTGTTGATAATAATTACAAAAAAATAGAAAAAATTGCAAACTCTGTATCAAGCGCCATTCAAGCTGATATTACAGAAGAAGTAGCTATGAAATCTTTGGGAATAAGTAACTATGACATAGCAATAATTGCCACAGGAACAGACTTAGAAGCCTCAATTCAAGCTACACTAATTTGTAAAGATAGTGGTGTTAAACAAGTTATAGCAAAGGCTATAAGCAAATCTCACGCTAGAATTCTTACAAAAATCGGGGCTGATAAAATAGTTTTCCCAGAATTAGATACTGGTGAGAGATTGGCAAAAATGATTTCTGGCAAAAATATTTTGGATTTAAACCAATTTTCTAGCGATTATTCACTTTGTGAAGTCAAGGCAAAAAAAGAATGGATTGGAAAAACACTAATTGAATTGGACTTTAGAAATAAATATAAGGTAAATGTTATAGCTTTTAAAAGTCGCCAAAATATGATTTTAGATTTCGACCCAAATTTACCTATAGAAAAAGATGATTCTTTGATTGTTATAGGATCAAATGAAAACGCTGATAAGCTAACTGAGCTTTAAAAATATTGAAAAACCGAGAACTTACAAGATTTCTATAAATTTATAAAATTTTTTGAAGAAAATGTTTGCACATAAATATATATTGTGCTATACTATAGTTAGCTATTACATAGCTAGGTTTTTCATTATTAATTCCTTATAGTTTTCCCTCAAGAAAACTAGGACTAACTTATTCTTTTCTAAATGAAAGAGGGCCAAGAGGCTCTTTTTCTTTGCTAATTTTTGAGAATCTATTATTTTATAATAGCTATACATTAGTAGAATTAAAGGTATAATTCATTTAAATAGAAAAGGAGACCTTATGCCATTTTTTTATTACGGTTTTGATAGAACATATATATTAGTTATTATCGGTTTTATTTTAACCATGATCGCTCAAGCAAATGTCAACAAGGCTTTTGCAAAATATTCAAAAATAGGAACAAAAAAACAAATTACAGGCAAGGAAGTTTGTGATTATATTATAAATACTTACGGTTTTAGGGATATAAAAATCAAGCAAATTGGAAATTCTTTGGGAGATTATTTTAATCCGGTGACCAAGGAAGTTGCCCTATCACCTGAATCTATGAGGGAAACTTCTATTGCTTCTGTTGCAGTTGCAGCCCATGAATTTGGCCATGTTATTCAATATAAGGAAGGATATTTTCCTTTAAAAGTAAAATCTTACTTGGTTCCAGCTGTAAATTTAGGCTCAAAATTAAGTTTCCCGATTTTATTTTTAGGAATGATTTTGTCTAAGCAAAATTTATTAAATTTTGGTATACTTTTATTTGCTTTGACTTTGGTTTTTCAAATCGTAACCTTGCCGGTAGAATTTAACGCCAGCAAAAGAGCTCTTATGGTTTTGGAAGAATCCGGAATGCTTGTTGGTGAAGAAAATCAATATGCCAAAAATATGTTAAAGGCTGCAGCCTATACTTATCTTGCTGCAACTCTAACAACAGCCCTACAATTTCTAAGATTAGTCTTATTATTTGGCGATAGAAATAGAGATTAAAAAATATCGGCACTAGGAAACTAATGCCGATATTTTTATAATCTTTTATTTAATTCTTCTATGTCTTTTTTGGCTTTTTTGAAAGATACGATCCAGTATATGAAGTATATAAGGGAAAATACAAATAAATTTATTATAATATTTACCTTATATTTGCTTGAAAAAAGTTTTAAGTAATTTAGAAAAATTACGACCCCTGTAATAGAAATTACATAGGCAAGGATAGTTTTTAGCCTTAATGAAAGAGTAGTTACTTCGTAAATTTTATTGGCAAAATACACCAAACTAATTAAAATAATTAGGGCAAGCGTAAGTTTAAACATGGCTTGTGATGAATTTTGTCCTTTTAAAAATTCCTCGGTAAAAATATTAAAATCTCCGCCGTTGATAAAGGCTATCACTATTGAAATAAAATAGACTACTCCAAGATTTAGAAAAACGGTTTTTAAATAATTTGTTAGCTTGTTTGTATTATTCATTTTTTCCTCCTAAATTCCCAATATTTCCTTTACTTTTTTTAAAGATCTTTTTGAAACATAACACACATCTCCATTTACCATAGCACAGCTTATGGTTCCTATGTAGGATAAGTCAAAATTTTTGGTCTTTTTTAGATTGATTATTTCGCTATTTGATATGCGAACAAATTTTTTCGGATCAAGTCTTTGTTCAACCTGATACAAAGCTAATCTTAATAAGTAAGTTTTATTTGAGCAAACTGCATAAACTTTCTTTTCATTTGCATAAACTCTTATAATATTTTCTGGATCAATAAATTCTAGTTTGTCATCAAAAAATCCTGTCAAAACATTTGCTTGATTATTTTCCAAACTTTCCTTTAGTGCTAAAATTTCTTTACTTATTTCTCTTGCATAGATTACGATTTTTTCTTCGTCCAAAGACTGATCGATTTTTATCTCAACTTTCAAATCATCTCCTCCTTTAATTATTATTTTAGTAAATATATTTTTATATTCAACAGATTTCCGATAAGTGGTAGTTTTGGGACGATAAGCGGTATAATTAAGCCATGAAAATTTATCTAAAAAGCCCTAATAAAAGAAAAATTGTATATGATATCCTAAATATTTTTTACGAAAGCGACGAAATTTTATTTGCTGATTCTGGTGATTTATCAATAGATGATAAGGAAATTTCTTTTTTAGGAAAATCTTACGAATATGAAAATAATTACCAACTAAAAGCAATTTTATATAAGATTTTAGCTACGGAAAATTCCTATACTTCCCCTTGGGGAATGCTTACAGGATCCAAGCCCTCAAAGCTTTTGCAAAAATATAATACGGATGAAATTAAGGAAAAATATTTCCTTGCTGATGAAAAAATAAATTTGCTTGCTGAAATTAAAAACCAGCAAGAAAAATTATCCTTTAAGTCAAATGATTTTAATTTGTACATAAATATTCCTTTTTGTCCAAGTCGCTGCCAATATTGCTCCTATCCTACGCTTATTGGAACAAATCATGACAAAAGCTCTTATGTGGATTTGCTTCTTAGAGAAATTAGAGAAATCAATTTGCCAGAAAATCTCGATACAATTTACATAGGCGGAGGAACGCCTTCTTATTTGAAAATTTCCGATATGAAAAGGCTTTTAGAGCTTATTAACGAAAAATTTACCTACCAGGAATTTACCTTTGAAGCAGGCAGAGAAGATACTCTTGATTTTGAAAAATTAAAGCTTTTAAGAGAAAATGGAGTTAATAGAATTTCCCTAAATCCGCAAACTTTTAACGAAAATATCATAAAAGCAACTGGCAGAGCCTTTGACTTAGATCATTTTCTAGAAATTTATAATTATGCCAAAGAGCTTAATTTCATTATAAATATGGATTTTATAGTGGGCCTTGTGGGAGAAGATGCTAATTCTTTTAGGGAAAATTTTGAAATTTTAAAAAAATTATTGCCAGATAATATAACTTTTCACGCTCTTGCTAGGAAAGTTGGCAGCAAATATATGGGAAATAATAAAAGAGGCTCCATCAAAGAAGCCCTAAAAATAAGCGATGATATAGGGGAATTTGTCAAAGAAAATTCCTATAAGCCTTATTATTTGTACAGGCAAAAAAATATCATTTCAAATTTGGAAAATATCGGCTACCAAAGAGAAAATACCGCTCAAAGATACAATATTATAATAAATGAGGAATTGGAGAATATTATAGGTCTTGGAATGAACGCCAATTCAAAGCTTATCAATAACGAAAAATACAGAAATGCCAGAAATATGAAAGATTATGAAGCTTTGCTGGATGAAGAAATTTCTGATAAAAATAAAATGATAGAGAATTACAAAAAATGGATTTAGCTTAAAATTTAAGCAAATCCATTTTTTAATTAATTAATTGCCATTTGACTTTCAGATGTTTTTTCCAAAGTCAATAATTTTTTATAGGTCGTATCCATTCCAATTGCACCAAGAGGAGCAGTTATCAAAATTGCAAGAACTGCAATTGACAATACGATTTGCCCGCAAGCTAAGCCCATGGACAAAGGCACAGATCCTATGGCAGCTTGAACTGTTGCCTTTGGCAAATAAGCAATTACGCAAAATAAACGCTCTTTAACATTCAAATTCGTCTTAATTAGGCAAAGCAAAACGCCGATTGACCTAAAGAAAAGTCCTATAAAAATCATGGCAATAGCAGCTATTCCTGCAGTCATGGTGTAGCGTATATCTACGGCAGCTCCAACCAAAACAAAAAGCAAAACCTCTGCACCTATCCAAAGTTTACCAAATTTTTCTGACAATCTTTTTGATACAAAACTTACACTTCTTATCTTCAAAACGCAAGCCATGCTCACAACTGCAAGTAGGCCTGATATAGGAAGGAAATCTTTTGCGTAAGTTTCTATAGCCATTAACAAAAATGATATCGCCAAAACTATTATAACTTTTCTGCTATTTCTTATATAAGCTCTCCTTTTGTAGGCTCCTTCAAAATATTCTGATAAGACAAAACCTGTCAAAGCTCCAAGGCCTATGCCCAAAACGATTGAAAGTGGGATATTAACAAAATCCATAATTTTAATTTCTCCACCTTGCGCCATGGAAAGGAAAGTTTGAAATAAAACTATTACAAAAATATCATCGCATGAAGCTCCAGCAAGGATCATTTGAGGGATGCTTTTGTCTTTTCCGTAATTATTGTCGATAAGACTTACCATTCTTGGAACTACAACTGCTGGTGAAACTGCTCCCAAGACAGCTCCCATAACCAAAGCGTCAATTCTTGTAATATTTAATAGCTTTGGGGCAAAAATTGCAAAGGCAAAAATCTCAAAACTTGCCGGCAAAAAAGACATCAAAATTGCAGGGCGACCTACTTTTTTTAAATCAGAAAGATCAAGAGAAAGACCGGCCTTGATAAGGATAATTATTAGAGCCATTTTTCGCAAATCTGAAGAAATGGAAAGAATCGATGGATCAAGCAAATCCAAAACAAAAGGCCCTAAAACAATTCCTGTGATAAGCATGCCGATAATTCCCGGCAATTTTAATTTTTGACAAATGCTAGCTGTAGCAAGGCCAACTAGAAAAATAAAAGCAAGTGATGTTAACATAAATCCTCCAAAATTTTAAAATATTTATCATAGAAAAAAGTCGACAATTTCCATCAAGCAGAAATTATCGACTTATATATAAAACTCCTGCAGATAAACAGAAGTCATCAGCTTTTTAAAGCGCTTTGGACAAAGTCGTGGGAGAACCTCATTCCCGAATATTTATACAAATTATTTATACACTTAAAAAGATAAATGTCAATTTTTTTGCCTTAGACTTTGAAAAAATAATTTTTATCTAAAAATCTAATTTATTAGCCAAACATGAGCTATCTGATCTCTAATTTCATCATAAGACCAAGCTTTTTCGCTTTTTTTAAGGCTGTTAGGATCGTTAACTATAAATTTGCCATCCTGGTAAGAATCTATGACTATAATATGTCCAAAAAGAGTAAATATTCCCCTATTAACTGACACAAGTAAAGGGCCAGAATTTAGGGCATTTATCATAGAATTTTCGTCAATTGAAATATCGCTTATTTGGTAACCGTATTTATTTGCTTCATCTGAGAAAAATTTCCAAGAAATTCCATCATTTGTCATGTAATTTCTAGCGTCATTTGAAATTTTTTCTGGATTAATTGTAATATCATTATTTAATCTTGAAAGAATCATTGCCATAGAAGTTGGTCCGCAACCAGCAAGGCCTATGACAGAATTTCCTAGATCCTTGTAGGCCCATCTATTATCCCATTGAAGAAAATAAGGAGTTTTTCTAGAAAAATCATGGGAGCTTCCATCAAAATAAGAAAAATCTGTAATGCCATTTTTGTAATTATAAACAAATTCTATGGTATCAGAATCATTTCCAGCTAAATATAGCAAAGTATCGTTAAGCGATTCGGAATTTTCATAAAGCCATCTTGCCTTGTCATTGCCCTTATCGGCTTCTTTTTTTATATTTTTTAGCAAAATATTTTTATCATCAGTTTTGTAATCTTTCTTTGCAAAATCAAAAGAAAACAATCTTTCAACCCTGTCAATAAAATCTCCCTCATAATAAGCCGTTTCATTGTATCTAGTTTTTAAAAAGTTTACAAGAACAAAAATAAAAAATAGTCCTAGCAAAAATTTAAAAAATCTAAATCTTTTTCTTCTTTTTCTCTTCCTTGTCATAAATTTACCTCTTAGTAATGTTCTGTAATATATAATACATCAAAGTTTTAAATATTGCAATAGCGAATTGTTAAATTATAAAAGTAAATATTACAAACTATTAATTTAAGATTTAATAATATTTAATATCATTAATTTTATGGTAAAATATTAATAAATAACTTATAAGGATAAATTAATGGCAAAAATTGATGTAATAATCCCACTATATAATGGTGAAGATTTTATTTTGGACACTATAAAATCTGTAGAAAATAACACTTTCAAAGATTTTAATATCATCGTTGTTGACGATGGCTCAAAAGATAATTCTTCAAAAATTGTTAGGAGTTTAGCAAAAAATTACAATAATATTTTTTATTATTACAAAGAAAATGCTGGAGTTTCTTCTGCAAGAAATTACGGTATTGAAAAATCTGATAGTAAGTATCTTTGTTTTCTGGATGCTGATGATCTTTATAATCCTTTGTTTTTGGAAAAGTTGTATGAGAAAATCAGTTTAAAAGATGCAGATCTTTGCCTTTGTGGATATAATCAATTGATTGATGAGAAAATCTACCCTAAAAAAACTAGATTTATAAAAAATGATTTTTTGACCAATTATTTAATAACAAAGAATAAATTTCATATTTCATGCTTTATGATAAAGAGAGATATAATTCTAGCAAATAAAATTAAATTCTATGAGCAGACATCCTATGGTGAAGATATAGAATTTCTTTGTAAAGTAATAAAACATTCTAAAAATATAGAGTTAGTTAAAGAGTATCTAACTTACTATAGGCTAGATCCAGAAAGGGATAGTCTTTCAAGCTTTAGTTTAAAAAAAATTGAAGAAGATGTCGCATACTCCTATAGGCTTTTTTATGATGAAAGATTAAATCTAAACTACAGAGAAAAAAAGGCTCTGATTAATCATAAACTTGTAGGAAGCATTGTAAATAAACTCTTAAATGCTATTGAGATGGGCTATGATTTGGATATCATAAGAGATATATACAAAGCTTACGAGCCAATTATCGCTGATAGGACTAATATATTTACTCTTAGAAGTCTGAAACTCTACCTAAATATAGTGAAATTACAGAAAAAATTAGGGTATGATTAAATATAGTAAATATAAAGGAGATTTTAATGGAAATTAATGAATTAAAGCCTAAAAATGTTTGGAAATTTTTTGAAGAAATCAGTCAAATTCCAAGATGTTCAGGCGATGAAAAAGCTATTTCAGATTATTTGCTAGATTTTGCCAAAAAAAGAAATCTAGAAGTTCGCCAAGATGAAGCATTAAATATTGTTATGAGAAAAAATGCAAGCCCAGGCTTAGAAGATAGGGATATTATCGCCCTTCAAGCTCACATGGATATGGTTTGCGTAAAAGAAAATGATAGTGATCACGACTTTTCAAAAGATCCTATAAAACTAATAATTGATGGAGATTATGTGACAGCTGACAAGACAACTCTTGGAGCTGATGATGGAATGGGAGTTGCTTATATTTTGGCTGTTTTTGATGATGAAAATCTAAAACATGGTCCACTTGAAGCAATAATTACAACAGGTGAAGAAACTTCAATGGTCGGAGCAAATGCTCTTGATACTTCTGATATCAAAGCAAAATATTTGTTAAATATCGACAGCGAAGAAGATGGAATACTTACTGTTGGCTGTGCTGGTGGCTTGGATTTGGAAATTACTTGGCCAAATGAATTTGAAGAAAAAGAAGGTCAAGTCCTAAAACTTGAAATTTCCGGCCTTTCTGGCGGCCATTCTGGAATGGAAATTGATAAGGCAAGACTAAATGCTATAAAAGCCTTGGGAAGATTGTTAGTAGACATTAAAGATTTACAAATTTGCGATTTTTCTGCCGGAGTAAAGAGAAATGCCATAGCAGCAAATGCTTGGGCAATATTTACAACAAGCGATAAAGAAAATTCAACAGAAGAAATAAATAAAAGAATTAGTCAAATTTTAAATGAATGCAAAGATACCGATCCTAATGCCAAAATCAGCCTAAAGGAAAGCTCTTGGGATAAGGAAGTTTTAAGCAAAGACCTTTCAAAAAATATTATAAACGCCCTCTTTACAATGCCAGATGGTTTAGTAAAAAAACACCAAAGCGAGATAATCACTTCATCAAATCTTGGAATTTTAAATCACGATGAAAACGGAACTCTAGTAAGCCTTATGGCAAGATCTCAAATTGATTCTGCCAAGGAAAATCTTTCTAAAATCGCCATAAAAATCGTAGAACAATTTGCCGGCAAAGCAACAATCAAAAGCTCTTATACCGGCTGGCAAAAAGAAGAAACCAAATTAGAAAAAGTTTTAAATGAGATTTGGAAAGAAGAAAATGGCTCTGATATGGAAATTGCAACAACTCACGGCGGTCTTGAGTGCGGATTATTTAAAGGAACTCTAAAAGATGTAGAAATGATTTCCTTTGGTCCAGAAATTCACGGAGCTCACAGCCCTGCTGAAGAAGTGGATATCAAGTCAGTTGAGAAAAATTACAAGCTTTTAGTGAAGGCTTTAGAAAGAATATAAAAAATAAATCAGCCTGGTTTATGAACTGACCCCCAAAAGTTAGACCTAAAAACTAACTAACGGAGGTCAGTTTTTTAATGGCAAAATATAGCACAGAATTCAAAATGAAAGTAGTAA
>QWCE01004084.1_pt1 | contig 30844 bp, 38 predicted proteins | sample 1972531 | NCBI WGS metagenome assembly QWCE01 (sample SAMN09866716, study PRJNA288562) | Human gut metagenome isolate term4_stool, whole genome shotgun sequencing... | reverse complement strand
CTGCTTGCGGACAGCGTAATACTGCCGGTCGCCTTGCCGATCGTCCACGAAGCGCTCTTGGCCGTAGTCGTCCCATCCGACCACTTATAATTGGAAGTCGGGGTAAAGGTGGCGCTGTAGCTGCCAGCGTTGGTTGCGCTGCTCGTGCCGCCGATCGTCAGCTGAGAACTGTTATAGTTGCTCCACGACGGGGACTGCGCCGAGCCATTATAGGTCACGCTGCCGGTCTGTGCCGGCACATTCTTGACCTCGGCTCGGCCAATCGTCCACGACACACTCTTGGCTTCCTGCGTGCCGTCCGTCCAGACATACTTGCCGATGGGCGTAAACGTGGCCGTATAGGTGCCAGCATTGATGCCGGAGGTCACGCCCCCGATCGTCATCATGCTGCTGTCATAGCCTTTCCATGTGGGACTCTGGGTGGAGCCGGTATAGGTCAGGCTCCCGCTCTGGGCGGGCACGGCCTGAATCGTCAGGGTCAGCACAGAAAGCGCATCAATGGCTTCCTGCACATTCGCCGCCGAAATGCCGGACTTGCTGTTGTCGTAGGAAATATCTGCCGCAGTGCCGCCGGACGAACCGCCGCCACCGCCAGCATTAAAAGGACCCCATGCCATAAGATTAACCCTCCTTTGCCGCTGATGCGGCCGTGATGATGTGGTACTGCGCCGAAATCGTAGCTGTTGGCACCGATGCCGCACGAAGCCGGAGGATGCCGGCACGGCTTTCGGTCGCAACAAAATTTGCCGCTCGTGCCACTGCGCTGCTCGCCGGGGCAACATCCACCGCCACATAGTCAGCCGCCGTTAAGCCGCTGATTGCAATGTCGATGTAGTTCGTATAGCCGGGAACACTGCTGTCAGTTTTCCAGCCAGTTGCAGGGATAGAAAAAGAAACGAACTCCGTTTTATCCGCTTTTACTCCATCCATTTCATCCAAAGCAGCGGCCGCGGAATCAGCCACCTGTGCCGCCCGATCTTTTGACTTCTGGGACACAGCCCGAAGCTGGGAAAGGGTCGTGAGCTTTTCGCTCAATAGGATCACCTCCCGAAAAAAGGAAGCGGCGGGACATCCCCGCCGCTATCCATGCTTATGAACTTACTCGCCGTATACCTCGGCCAGCATCTCGGACACCTCGGCATCGGTAGCCGTGTGGTCCGCAATGGCCTTATTGATGGTGGCGCCCATGCCATCCAGCTTGGTCTTATCCGCAGCGGACATCAGGCCAGCCTTGGCAGTGGTAGCCTCGTCATAGGTGGTATCCTGCGCAGGGATGCCCAGCTTGGTGATGTCATCCTTGGTCACAGGAGTGGTGGCGGTCACATGGCCCTCTTCATCCACGGTGGTCTTGTACAAGCCGCTCGCAGCAGCGGTGTGGGTGGGATGGACATACTTGTTTGCGCCAGCCGCAATGCCGTCCAGCTTATCCTTGAGGGCCGCAGTGAAGTTCTCGTCAGACAGGCCCTTGCCTGCTTCCTTTTCAACATAACCGGACAGATCAAGATCTTGGCGTTGATCTCATCCTTGGTGTAGGCATTAGTAATGCCGTAACCGTCCAGAGTAGTTGCCTTGTCAGCCTTGCCCTCCAGAACAGCAGCCAGCGCGTCATCGAGATCCGACTGAGAAACCTTTGCCTTGAAAGCCAGAGCGGCCAGCCCCTTGATGGCAACATCAGCACCGTTCACGGAAATGCTGCCGTTCTTGGAGCCAGTGGCGATCAGGATGTCAACCATCTTATTGGCAATAGCCAGCGCAGTGCCGTTCACCTTGACACCCTCAAGGACGTTGGCCTGAGAGCCAACATTCTCCAGAGTATCAACACGCGCCGCCAGAGCATCGGCGACCTCTTTCTGCTTGGTACCCAGTGCCTTCAGGTCAGCCAGTTTTACCAGATGTTTCTCATTGTAAGCCATAGTAGTTTTCCTCCTAAATTTTCTGTGATTTACTCACCATAAATTTCTTTCAGCATTTCGGAAGTATCATCCGAAGTTGCAATCTGATCTTCGGACACCTTTGCATTGGCCGAAATCGTGCCGTCTTCGGTCACTTCGATTCCGTTACCAATCTTAACGTGTCCCAGCTGTTCGCGGGTCGCAACGGTCAAGTCACTCTCTCCACCCCCTCCCTTGCCAAACAGAATGATGCAAGTGGAAATGTCTGCGGCGGGGACTTCCTTGGAGTAGAATTTCACCACTCCATCCCCGGTTTCGCATCCGTTCACGACACCCGCATCTTCGGCAATATGAAAACTTCCCAGCAGAGGTGCGCCGCTCGGAATGAGGGCGCTCGTACTGTCGGGAAGTTCTGCGGTATAGATATAGCTGTAGTCCGGGCTTTCTTCATCAGCCTGTTCCCAGCCCGATGCAGCCAACGTCAGAAAGTATGTACCGCCGGACTCCTCCAGCTTCTTCATGGCGGAACCCACTGCATCCATGATGATGCCGGCATGAGCTTCCGGGTCTTCATTGTGCCGCTGGAGCAGGTCATTTACTGCCGCCACCGTTGCAATGGCTTCCGGGTCGATTGCCGCCGTCACGGTATCAACATCACCAACAGCGGCGATCAGATCAATGGTAGCCAGCTTGCCCACAATCGAACTTGCCGGGCGGATCCATTCAGGTTCATTTTCCAGCACGAGATAGGTATAAGGGACTTCGCCCTCATCGGGGTCTTCTGCATAAAGGACAACCGCCGTGCAGTAGAAGCCCTTGTCCACATTTGCCGAGTTGATCTGCACCGTGACCTGGCACTCACCATCCACCGGGTTGGTGATGCCCGCAATCACGGCATCCATGACATAATCGGCAGGCTCCGTCATGGTTTTCGGGGTCTTGTCGTCCGGGATATTGCCCTTGCCCACGGCCACCCGCGTGTATTTCATCGCACAGCGGCCAGCAAGAACCTTTGCGATCAGGGCAATGCCGGCGGCAGACCCATAGCTGCCGTCTTCATATTTCGCCATAAGCTCTCTCCTTAATCAATTCTTCTGGGCTTGAGGTGTGTATGGTAAACAGCGCCACGCACGCCCTCATGCGCCATGGTGGCCGTCTGCACAGTGTCAGGGTATACGCCCTCGATCACAGGCGGCAGATAGGTTCCTCTTGATGTTTCAAAGCGGCTTTCAAACAGCCGGTCTTTTCCAACAATCGGCGGATAGAAATCAGCTTCGGTAAAGCCGCCGTGGCCGATTTTGAAATCTGCCCGGCTGCTGCGGTCCTGTGAAACGGGAGGAAGCCAGCGAACCACATTTACCATCGCGCCGTGACCAATGTTCAGGTCATAGCGGTATGTGCGGTAGGTCCGCAGATACAGGCGTAGGCCAACACCGGCGGTCAGAATACGCTTGAGGGCAACTGCAATCTGATCTATCAGCGCCAGCCGTTCCTCAGAAAGCAAGCTCTGATCCACATACAGTGCGACCTTTGCAGGGTACACGTCCTGCAACTCGATATCCGAAAACTGAACACCCAGCAGCTCCCCCGCTGCCCGGATGACGGTATCGCCATCGCCGCCGGAAAGCTGTGCCAGCATCTTGACCCGGATTAAAATTCGGTAGAGGGCATCACTTGCTGCACCGCGCTGTACACCAAAGTTGGCTCCATAGCGGTCAAGGACTGCGCCCTCAGCATTTTCAAGGTCATCCCACAGCCGAACCAGTTCGGCATTTTTATGGATGACCTCAAAGCCATCTGCCAGCAGGGAAAACAGTTTTCCGATGTTCGTTTCCAGCTTACGGTTTTTTCGGACATTCTGTAGATCCCGGTGGGTATAGGGGTCTGTCAGTATGTCCAGCATCTTTTCAAGATAGCCGTATTCACGCATCGATGGTCACCATCCCATCATCCGTGACAACCTTGGAGCGGCTATCCACCGGGATGTTATCCGCCTGAAGATTTTCCGCATCCGTACCGATCAGTACATCGAAATCCAAAACACCGGGAACCTTGTACAGCACCGCCGGAAGCCGCTGGTGATACAAAGTTTCGCCGATGCTCACCCCGCCGCTTTCGTTGTCGCCGATGTATGCGACAATAGCCGCTCTGAGCTGGTCTACTCCATCATGGGGGAAGTCCCCGCTGGTAGACAGCCCGACCACTTTCACATAGACAGGTACCGGGTGCGGCCGGTTGAAGTGAATTGCCTTTGTTGCTCCGGAAGCGGTGATAACCTCAACCACTTTCTGGCCGGTCGTCTGTATGCCGGCACCCAGTTCTTTGTAAATGATCTGCGCAATGTCGCTGTCCAGACCGCCGTAAACAACAGCTTCAATGCTGTGCGGCGGCAGGCCGTAGTCATCCACATCATCAGTATCATTTTCAAACACCTTTGCTTCCATGATGCCATCAACATTCTGGAGCAGGGCGGCACGGATGCTGTCCGCATTCACGCCGCCGGCATAGTCCACGCTGGCATAGTAGCGGTCGCGGAATTCTTCATCCGTTTCCCGTTCTCTACCGCCAGTAAACGCCGCCGGGTTTGTTACAGCCGTAATGCCGGCTACCGAGCCGGGGTTTGTGATGGTGGTGATCGTATCCGCCGCCACATTACCATCCGGGCCAGTGCTTGTGCAGCGGAACGGCACCATGACCGTACCCTCTGCACCAATTTCAGTATCCGAAACAGCAAAGAACTGGATGCCGGCCGCAGTTTCAACCAGCCATCCCGCCGGTACTATGACCCCCGGCGGGCCAGTCACCATGATATAGCCGCTGGCTTTCTGGGCAGACAGCACACGTAGGCCGATGGCTCTACCGAGGTTCAGCAGCGAGGTGCCAACCGCTGTGTCCACAAAGCGGCTGTTGTAGACATCTTCCAGCACAGAGAACAGGATATTGAGTATCCATGCAAAAATGCGCAGGAACAGGCCGAGAGGGCTTCTGACGGTCAGGTTCGCCGTTGCCCCAAACAATTCCCTCGCTTTATGCTCCAGAGCATCCAGCAGTTCATTGTATGTCGGGCGGCGGAAACCAGCTGAGGTCAGGCCCCATCCGTATTCATCCACCAGTGTTCACCTCCACTCTGATTGTTTCGCCATTGTACAGGACACCCGAAAATTCCACACCGAGCGCCCGGCCATCGGCCGTCATGGAAAGAGAACTGATTTCCTGCACATACGGTTCCTGAAAAATGCTCGACCGCACAACGCTGTCCGCTTCATCCACCGCTTCACTGCGGGGCTGCTGCACAACACGTTCCCAGTCGGTTCCATGATCGGTATTGAGTGGAAATTCGCCTTTCCATGTCAGAAGATTGTTTCTGACGTTTTGCGCGATCGCTTCTGCATCCTCACGGAGCATCAGCATCCCATTGGCATCAAAGCACAAATCTCCTGTTTGAGGATCCAATGCCAGAACAGTAATGTTTGCCATTCTTCCCCTCCTCAGGGCAGCGGGGCCGACGTGTTGCCGTTCCTGCTGTCCGTGTGTTTGTGGTTGACAAGGCTTATCGTTTTGGCGATCACGTCATCCCGGACTTTAACTTTGCCCTGAACTTCAACATCGCCCTTGATTTCCACCTTGTCCTGTTTCACTGCCACATAGATCCCGCCGCCCTCGGTCGCCATCACAAGGCAGTTGTCCGGCAGTCCAGACAGCGGGTTAGATGCCGGCACAAATGCACCGATAAAAACGGCATCTTCATCAGAGTGGTTGCGTTCCGTGTTCGGCTCGCTTTCTTCTCCAGATGCCGCAATGCGGTCAATATCGTGGTCGATATAGAGCAGCACCCCAACATCCCCCGCTTTGTAGCAGGGGCGCAGGACAAAGCCGCCGCCCCGAACCAGCGCGACCGGGACAGACAAAATCTGCGGCTGGGTACGATACACGCCGGCATCCAGTGCTTTGGAAAGCGGCTGCACATCAACCCGCATGGCCGCAGGGTCAAATTTTTCCACCCGGCACAAGGCTCCAACGCGGACATTGGCTGCCTGTTCACGGCGCTCCTGATCTCTCAGGTCATATTCTCTTTTGCCGTTCATACAGGCTTCACCTCAATCGTTGTTTTCCAGTCGCCATCCGGGCATCCTGTATGCTGACCGCCTTTGATAAGGTGGTTTCCATTCAGAGTATCCGACTTTATTTTCACCACATCCGCCGGGGCCAGATGGTAGTTCAGCAGGCATTCCCGCTTATAGGTGACCTCCTGCTTTTCTTTTCCATCCTTGACGGTCGTTTGGCGGGTTGTTGTTTCGGTGCGGTCCGTGGCTTCCGTTGCCTGTAACAGCCCCGACTCAGCACTGAGGACGTATCCTGTTTTCGTGCCTGTTTTGGGGTCATTGATGGTAACAATGCCGTTTCTTATGAGGAAGCGGCTCTTACAGTCAGAGGTCACAATCTCCGTCAGGACATTTTTCACCTTGCCCTTGCAGACCTTGCCGCGAGGGTATTCTTTATCCACCGCCAGTTCCATCGTTCCAACCTCAAGCCCAAAAATATTGAGCAGGTCTTTTACTATGGCGCTGGCTTTGCTCCCGGCGGTGTAGGTTTTGTTGACCTCTTTCGAGAGCCATTCTTCCAGAGCTTCAGCGGCCGCGATCGTGGTAATGACCTCTGTGCCGCTGTGCTTGTCCGCAACCTGTGAAACTTTCCCGGTGAAAATAGCACCTATGTCCCCCTCATATCCTGCATTGAGGATAATCGGCATCCCCTTTTTAATGCTGTTGCGGGTGGCCGGAGACAGGTTATAGGCTTCGATGGTCGCTGTTCCCAGTTTTTCGCTGTCCTCAAAGGGCACCGTAAACTTGAAATAGAGATCATCCATGCCAAACCGCTTCGACCCGATTTGCAGGGTCGCTTGGCGCTTCCAGAACTTCACGCTGCATTCCTTTCCCAGAGGTACAGCCGAACTTCTTTGCCGAAATTCTCAAATGTGACCTCTGAAATATCGTCGCCGGTCAGGCACAACGGCATAATGACCGGCACCGGGAAGCGCTCATCCTCCACGCTGTTGAACAGCGGTCGGCCATATCTCACAATATCACCGTACACCAGCACTTCACCTGTGCTGGCAATCGACAGATCTACCGTAAAGAAACCGCCTACCTCATTGTAGCGGATGCTGAATGCAAACGTCCTGTCGCCCAGCTTGACGGAGAACGTATAAGGCACCTTTGACGTGTCAACATCAATATAGCTGACCTCATTTCCGAGGTCGATGAGTTTCAACCCCTCCATAGCTTCTCACCCCTTTACGCGGCGCTGTAGGCCCTTGTCGTGCGGCCAGACGGCCCGCTGCTGCTTGCCGCCTTGTTCGCATAGCTGTTGACATAAGAGGAATACGCGCTGGAGGAAATAGTCTGGGACACCGTTGTATGCAGACCATCGGCCGTAGTCGATTTTGTCTGCGACTTGCTGACCTTTTTTGAAGCGTTGGCATCCTGTGCGGACATCATCTGCTCACCGCTTGCCACATACTCTGCGGATACCCGGTTGATGACCTTGAGGCTTACGGTGAACTTTGAGCCGTTTTTATTGTCAGCGCTTATGTCGGATTTGAACGAGGTTATAACGCAGTCAGAGATCCGGGTGCGCCCGGTATACTCAACTACGTCTTTTTCTTTCCACATTCTTTCCAGAATATCGGACTGATCTTCGTCAAGAAAAACACCCGTAATGGAAAAGACCACCGGATCATTGATAACATGGTCGTTGATGTCGGAACCCTTTTCCACCGGGTTTGACGTAACCTTGCTGCTGCGCTGGACGCTTTCTGTTACGACTACGCCGGTCTTTTCAGCGTCAAGGCGGACCGTCCCGCACTTTTCGCCTGTAATGGTGTATGCCACAAAATCACCCCCTACTGTGCATACGCTCCCTGCAGGGTGCGCTCGTGATATTCTTCCTCTTTCTTCTCCTGCCAGAAATCTTCCATCGCCTGTTTTACCCGGCGGACGATTTCTTCAGCATCGGCTTTTGTGGTTTCCCCGCCCAGCGTGATGCTGATGGTCGGAGAGAAAGTAGAATGATCCTCATAGGTTACGCTGGAACTGCTGGTAGAGTTGTTGATAATTTCATCTGTCTTGTCGGCCGGGATAATTGCGGTGCCGGACGGCAGATATGCCATTTCGCCGCCGCGCTCATTGATGTGTGTCCAGCCGCCCTCAAAATCATCTGTGCCATCAGCATTGTGCGGAATGTTCGCACTGCTGCTCAGATTGATATTGATGCCGCTGGCAGCATCAGCCGCAGACAAAATTTTCTGGATAGACCCGATGATGTTTTCTGCGCCCTCGGATGCCGCCTTTTCCATGCGGTCCCAAGCATTTTCTGCATCAAGGGTCATGCTCGCATAGGCAGTCTCTGCATCCTCTGCCATCTGCCCGTAATTCTCGTTGGAGATTTCGCGGGCAGCGGTCGCTGCCTCAGAAACAGCTTCCTGCGCTTGCTGGGAAGCCTGTGAAACGCTGGAGGAATACTCCGACGTGTCAACCGCCAGCGAGGTTTCCGTGCCAGCAGCGCCGTCCAAATCGCTGACAGCGCCGGTTAGTTCCTGCACGGCATCGGTGCTGTCCTTTGCCCCGCCGAACAGCCCGCTGAACCAATCGACCACTGCACTCACGCCGCTGGTGAAAAATCCGAGCAAATCACTTACCCAGCCAACCACAACGCCGAGTGCATCGGCGATTACCCCCAGCACCGGCGAAATGTAGTCCAGCACCGGCACGACCACGCCGGACAGCACAGAACCCGCCGCTTCGATGAGCGGGGTCACCACCGGCAGGATATTTTCTACGATTTGCAGGCCGAGCCGAATTATCGGCTGTAGTGCCTGAATCACAACTTGCAAAATATCGGTCAGCGGCGGGATGATCGACCCGGCCAGCGTCGATACCAACGAGCCGAACACAGGGAGAATGTCCGTCAGGAGCGGCATAAACGCATCTGCGAGAGGGCCAACCATATCCGCCGCTGACCCAAGAGCCATACCGAGGACAGGGAGTAGATCCTCGGCCAGTTCTTGCAACACAGGCATCAGGGGCTGAACCACACGATAGTTCAGCTCATCGAAAATATCTCTTAAAGGCGGAAGCGCATTCGCCGCCAACTCGCTGATAATTCCAGCCAGCGGCGGCAAAATTTCCTGTGCCAGATCTCCGATGATGCTCAGGACTGGCCCAGCTGCATCAAACAGAGTTCCCAGCGTGGAAATCAGGGATGGAAGAACGCTCTGTGCCAGATTGGAAATGACCGGCACTGCGGCGCTCATCCCATCTGCCAGAATTCCAACAAATTCAAGTAGTGTCGGCTCCAGTTCCGGCCATTCATCCAGAAAAACGCCGACCATATCTTCCAGCGCCGGGGAAAATTTTTCTCCGGCATCGGCCATGAAGTCAGCCATTTCGCCTTTCAGCGATTTGATGGAGTTCGTCAAACCGCCGGTCTGCTCGACCGCAGCTTTCTGAATGTCGCCGCTCTGCTCCAGTATGGCATTGAGCCTGACCTGAGCCATTGCGGCATCATCCAGAGCATCAATATTGGTGCCAAGCCCAAGAGCTGCGGCGCTGTTCTTCAAGGCCGTTTTGTCGAGGACAATCCCGTACTCATTCAGAGCATCGGTGCTGCCACCGATCGCGCTCTGGATGAGCGACAGCGCTTCCGAATCGTCCATGCTGAACGCATTACCAAAGTCATACGCCAGCGAGGTTGTCATTTCAGAGAGGTTTTCGGCCGCAGCAGCCGTAATGCCTAACTCGTTATACATGGCCTTGTTGGAGACCATGAAACTCTGGACTTCGGCAGTACTCCGATGCACTGCGTCAGCGTAGTTATCCGCCCATGCGGCCGCTTCCTCGGAAAAAGAGCGGCCAAATTTCTTTGAAGTGCTTTCGGCATCAGAGAATGCGCTCACCGCCGCCGCACCAAACTGCTTGAGCAGTTCGATGCCGCTTTTTATGGCTTCAAAGCCAACAAAAGCCTTGACCACCCCGGATATAGCTTCTTTGATTTGGTTGCCGGCATCTTCCCCGGTGGCACCCATTTCCGCAAGATGATCTCCGGCATCGTCCGCGCCGTCTGCGGTTTCATCCTCAGATTTCTTTGCCCGGCGAAGTGCGGACGCCAGCCCACTGCGGATGATTTTAATGGGGTGCTGGAATGCCTTGCTGATGTTTTTCGCATTTCGGACCATGTTGTTGGCGAAAATTTCTGCCCGTTTCTTGGTAAAATCCATCGCCCCGGTCACGCCAGTCCGAAAAGACTTCGCAATGCTCTGGCCGGCATCAAGGCCATCGGCCATCGCACCCTTGAATGCGGCACCCATGTCCTGCGCCGACTCAGCCGTTTTTTTGATCTGCGCCCGAAAGCGCCCGGCGGCACCGCCGGAGTCATCCATTTCATCACGGAAACTCTCAGCGGCGGCTTCTGCAGCCTGAGCGGCTTCTTCCACCCACTCAAGCCCCTCTGCGGTCATGTTCCAATGACCCGCCGCCTTTTGGGCCGCATTGCCTGCTTCGGATGCACTGGAAGCCATATCATCCAGCCCACCCGAAGCATCACCGACAGCCCCGGTGAAGCGCTCGGCCGCTCCCTGCCCCATCTGGCAGGCAGAAACCGCAGATGCACCCATCTGCTGTGCCCCAACTTCAACCGCCCCAATATTTTCTTCGAGGGTTTCAACCTTTTCACCGAGGTTCTCAACAGAGGTTTCAGCATCAGCAGTATCAAAACCGATACCGTATTGCAGGTTGCGCGCATCATCCATGTGGTTTCACCTCCCGATGCGCAAAACAAAAAGCCGGCTCTTGAAAAGAGTTCGGCTTTCATTTTGGTTTTGCTTCGTCACGCCACTGTTCTACCCACAGGCGTTTGGCCTGACGGCACTCTTGGTACTCCGCCAGATCCATTTGACGCAGTTCTGTGTAGGTCACGCCATTGCCAGACCACACCATGCACCAAAAGCCCTTGTTGATTTTGGCTTTGTGGGCAGCGATGGCAATGTCCAGTTCAGCTGCGAAGAAACTGCTCGATGGCGGCGATCAGCTTTTCAGCGGTCTTCAGGTCTTCGTTGTCATCGAAGTACTCCATGCCCTTTGCCTTGACCTCAGCGGGAGCCACGACGCAGTTCTTGAACATGCCGTCCATGTACTTTGCGCTCTTGCGCTTACCGCTTCCGGTATTGCCGCACTCATCGTTGAAGTCGTAGTACCACGAGGGCGAAACGCTCTGGAGGGTGAATTTCTGCTCACCAATGGTGATTTCCTTAGTCTTAGCCATATATTTTCGGTAGCCCCTTTCGGATAAACTTTTTGGACGCTCCGGCCAGTTCGTTCCGGCCATAGCTTAGCGATAATTCAGAGACGGCACAAAGATACTGACCGACTCAGAACCAATCTCCTTTGCGCGGGTGATGTCAGGCGGTTTGATGACGCGGCAGCGTTCCTCTGCCACATTGACCGATGCCGAATCGTTGGCATCGACGATCATCACAGAGACTTCCTTACGCTTGAGCGCAAGACTGCGGACATACGGCAGGCTGGACGAAGTACCCATCAGCGTAACAGTGATGGTGCCGCTCTCATTCGCATTTTCGTTGTATGCCACATCGCCCTTTACGCCGACCTGCGTAGTAACAGTGTCTTCGTTGCGGGCAATCGTGATCATAGAGTCCGAAGCAAATCCGGTAATGATCTTGCCGTTCATCACCAAATTAACCTTTTTCGGGTCATAGGATGCAACTTCGATATTACTTGCCATGACAGATTCCTCCTTTCTTAGCCATTCAGGGTGACGCGCAGGGTGCCGTTGACCTTGACGCTGTGAACAGCGCCCTCCAGCTGGGCACTCCACTTGATGTCGGGCATCTGGCGGTTGCGGGCCTGCTCATCGGTCGCATCTGCCCGCTTGGGGATCACAACCGTGTACACGCCGGTGTCATCCTCCGGGTCAGTTGCAATAATGTGCAGTTCCACAGCCCGGTTGAGTGCCGCGAACACTCCGGCCGCAACCAGTGCGAAGCCGTCATCCGTGTAGGCAATCTTCTTGTTGGCAATGAAAATCTCATACAGATTTTCGCGGATCTGATGGGTGATGTAGTCGGCACCCAGCACATTGTCGATGAAATTTCCATCACCGCAGATGCCGTTCTTCATGTACTCGTGCTTATACTCCGCTGTCATAAAATTGACGCGGTTCTCCTCCAGCAGGTCACGCTCACTGTCGCGGAGGTCCGCAACGCTCACGCCGTCCGGCACTTTCCACTTCCATGTGACGCTCTCCGGCCAGAACGGACCGACACTGCCGACCCATGCTGCATCCGCCCACTCGGCCAGATTATCAGCATAGGTCACAACGCTGCGACCATACTCGTTGACATATTCCTTGTCGTTGGTCTGGCCGAAGTAGAACTTGCGGTGATCTTCCACACCGGCACCCAGCGCTGCTTCCGTGGGTTCCGTGCTTTCCGCCCACTTGCACAGGGCAGTCACGCAGACCGGGTCGGTAACGTCGGTCAGAATGAAATACCAGTCATCGTTGTGGTCGCGCAGGTCTTCGATGGCGGCAATGAGGTTTTCGGCCTTAGTGGTATCCGCCTTACCTACGGAAACCGACACGACAGCGCCGCTCAGGCCCATATCCTCAAAGCAGTCTGCATCCTTGTACAGGCTGATGCTCTCCGCATAGCCAGAAACGGCCGTTCGGGTGGTGCTGGTGTAGGTCACGGTATTGTCGTCCACAGCAGCGGTGAACTTCACACCATCTTCCTCAAAGGACGTTCCTGCGAACAGCTTCGCCAGCCCGGTGCAGTCCACCGGCACTTCCTCGCCGGTCGTGATCTCCACCACAGCCTTGCCGCCGATTTTGGCATAGTAGGCGGTGCTGGCTTCCAGCGTTTCGGTCGGCATATTTTCGCCGAATGCAATTTCAATGCGGGATGCAGTGCCGCCCACATTCTGAGGATTTTCGATGCCAGCCACACGCACCTTGCGGATAAGCGTATCTGCAAGGGTGTTATCCTGATTGAACATCTTGTCTGCCATGGCCGCGACCTTTTTCCCCGGAAATGCCGCCTTGAGCTTTTCAAGGTCATTGTAGGTCGCCGGTATACCGAATCTGCACATCAAAGCCGACCCGCCGGGCGGCTTCGTCCACAAGAAGCGTTGTGCGGTCCTGTGCCTGGCCCACATCAACCACCGCCACACCCAGCGCAAGGAAATCATCCTGCCCGGCGTGCTTAAAATAACTGATAGCCTTATCAGCGACCGCCCACGCTTCATCCTCACCGTTCACCGCAGAGCCATCCTCCGCAGTGCGGTTTTGGCTGCAAAAGGTGAACGAGAATGTAGCCGAGGGCATTTCCATCCGAGAAATCTTCACGCCCTCGGCAACATCGGCAATCTCATAGTCACCCATGCCGCCGTCCGGGATATACGGTGCAGTTACCGTATAGATGCAGAACGGCGGCTCAGCTTCCGGCTGAACCTGATTTGACAGAATGACCGGGCATCCAATGTAATCCCACAGGCTTGAGATCAGACGGTTCCGCAGTTCCCTGAAATTCATTTCGGGTTGCTCTCCCCTTTCTTCTCAACCATGTAGCGCTTCATCGAATGCACAGGGCCGTGGGTCAGCTCCTGCTTGACCGTATAGATCTGGCCGTCAAACCCATCCCGGAACTGAGCGCCCACCTGCAGGGTATGCCCATTCGTATAGACTTTCTGAGCATTGAGCGTATAGCTTCCGCTGTCAATGTACTGCAAATCCTCATTGTTCAGCGGCATCACAACGCCCTGAAACGCAGTTTCGACCGTTGTTCCCGGCTTCCACTGTCCGCCCTGCTCCTTATCATAGCCGCCGCCCTCGGTATGCACCTCGTACATACTGTGCAGCAGGCTTCGCGGGATCTGCGGCCCTTTCCATTTTCTCATAAATCAGATACCCTCCACGCTGTACGAAATGCTGTTGTACAGCCGCCCGGTATCAAACAGGGGCTGATACTGGGTGCTGGTCAACTGCGTTGTGGCAGACTTTGGCGGTGACAGCTTCGTGTTGAAGTAGTCGTGGGTCATTTCGACCGCCCACTTCCCGATATAGTCTGCCGCTTCCTGAGCCGTCCATTTTTTCAAAATGATGCCGTCCACAGCTTCTTTGCAGATATTTTCCAGCGTGGCCTTGCCGGTGTCGAAGCTCGCTCGAATGAAACTGCGTTCTGGGATGGTCACACTGTCCACCAGCATATACATCCACTCGTAGTCCTCATTCGGGCGCGGGTCTTCTTCGCCGCCGCTCGGATGCTTTTTTGCATCATGTTTTTCCTGCTTCTTCCTGCCGGGGGCTTTCTGGGGATGCTTTCTGTCGCGTACCAAAAAGCCATAGCCGGGAGAAATGGGAATAAACCGCAGGTCATTGAATTTGCGGGGACTGCCAGCATTCTTTGCTTCCATATTTAACGGAATAGCCAGATGCTTGACATTCTTCGCACTGATCGTCGCTCCATATTCATGCACACCGGCAATCATCAGGATGTCGCTTCCCGCGTCTCCCAGAATACCCACATGAATACTCACGCCTTGCAGCGCTGTCAGTTCCCGCTTGATGCGCTCCATATCTGCGCGAAATCCATCTTTAAGGATTTTCATGTTACCACCGCTGATACTTTGAAATCACGGACTGCCATGTTTCGCTGATATTCTTATCGAAAGTCCAGCTCACATCGGAGATAGAGAACGCCGACAGCCCGGCGGCATCATTTTCAATGATGGCCCACTGCTGGGCGATCATGTACCAAACAATGGCTTCCAGATCTGCCGGGAGCGTGGCCGGATGGTCTTCGGTGGCATCTTTCGGCAGAATATACCCGGCCACATACTGCACCTCCAGATATTTTCTGGGGGCAATGTAGTCATAGGCCAGCCCGCCGATGTGCCCGCGGTATGTCCATCCATCTTCACGGAACAGAACCCCAATCTCTCCGGTTTCGTTGAAATCGAAGTCCGTAATGGTTTCCCCGGTGAACGTGTCCGTGATACGTTCCACACTGACAATGGGATACTGCTCCAGCGACAACTGCTGCGTTCCAGTACCACAATATCTTTGCCGGTAGGTGCTTTTCCCCAGCTTTCTTCCCAGCTGAGTTTCCAGCCACGCAGATGCCGCATTGATAAGCTGCACAAGGGTTGCGTCCCGCTGTGCATCTTCTTCCGCCGGGTCGATGCCGAGCGAGGTTTTCAGGGCATCCAGAGTGGTGAGGGCATTTTCTCTCAGTGTTACGGCCAACACGACACCTCCAAATAAAAGCCCTCTGACAGGCTTTCCCCATCAGAGGGAAACTTTACTGAGCGCCCTTTTCCGGGGCTTCCTGCGAAGCCGCAGGTGGGGTTGCGGCGGTCTTCCGCTCCTTTGCATGAACTGCTTTGTTCTCAGCAGGGCGCGGGGCGGACTTGGGCGGTTTGAACATTCTCGCCATCATGCAGCCCTCCATCAGATACTTTCCTTGACCGGGCAGTTGGTGGCATCACCCAGCGCCAGCGCACCAATAGTGCCGTTGGTGGCGGTGATCTTGACGCAGGACTTGCAGCCGATCAGGTCAATGTCGAGGTTCGCCACAGCCTGAGCTTCGGCTTCGTTCTCGATGACGGCCTCGCCATCCTCATTGACCGGGTTATCAACGAAGATGCGGCCGTCCTTGACCGGCTCATACGGACCGGCGGTGCTGTCGGCGGTTTCGACCTTGATGGTGGCCGTCTGGGATGCTTCCACAGTAACAGCCAGCACGGCGCTCTCATAGCCGGTGCGGTCAACCACATTGCCGCTGGCAAACGGCAGGACGGTGACGGTATCAAACAGTGCTCTTTTCATAGCAGTCTTCCTCCTCAGATAACCTTGATATTGTGGACGTAGGCGAAGCTCTCAACATGGCGCACGCCAATGTCATCGTACATCAGCGCGCGGGTGCCGGTCAGATTTTCCTCAAAGGCGTTGTGCTGGACACCGTTTTCATCCGTCCAAGTACCGTCCAGAGTGGTGTAGGTCTCCAGACCCATCTGATCGCCGATCATCAGGTCTGCCCAGTTGCCGAAGAACATTTCGGTGCAGCCGGTCTTGCTGTCGGTGGGGATCTGATTGGAAACCTTGTACGGCATGCCGAGGAAGTTACCAGCGTTCATCTCGTCGCGGTAGATGTAGTCGCCGGTGGTGGTCTTGATGTTCTTGAGATAGCCCTCCATAAAGGAGTTGAAAGCCCAGCCCAGAGCCTGATCGTCCACGTTCTTGCTCATAACCAGCGACTTCACATAGACCGGGAAATCGGCGGTCAGCTTGCCGTCTGCGGCATACTGGGCATCCATCTTCTTTGCGTCGATCTTCTCAACGCCGGGGGTGTTGGCAATGCCGGTGGGCTGGAACTCGCCGCCGGTGCCGTACAGAGCGCCCCAGTCAAGGCCGAGCTGCATACGGCGGGACAGATCAGCGGCGAACAGTTCATCGGCGCTGTACTTGGTGCTCATCAGCAGTTCGCGGGTCTGGGGCACAATGGCTTCCAGACGCTTTGCAGACAGGCGCAGGTTGCCGAATGCAGGCTGAGTGGAAGCGATCTTGCGACCCTCACCGCCCCACATAGCGCGGGTGCCGGAGGTCATGCGCGGGATGTTCAGGTTGCCGTTTTCCAGCGGAATGGTGCGTGCGCCCAGCTCCTTGATGACGGTCTTGCTGTACAGCAGTTCGATGACCTCATCCAGATAGACTTCCGGGATCAGGAAGCCGCCAGCGGTCGGGTTGGTGGCAGACATGGCCTTGAACTCGTGGGCCATGGACGTATCGTTGTAGTACTTCTTGGCGTAAAACTCGGCACGTTCCGGGTCATGCCGGCCGAAGACATCCAGACACTTGATGGCGCGGGCGAGGTTCACCAGCGGGGGCACACTCTTCTGCTGCTTCTTGGCGGAAGCGGTGCCGCCCATGAACAGGCTGGAGTACTTACGCTGGGCAGGAGCGGTGCCGGACTTCACCTGACGGCGGAATGCAGCGGACTTGCGGCGCTTGGCATCATCCTCAGAAGCGGCTTCGTCGTCATCCTTTTCATCAGAGTCAGCCTCATCGTCATCCTTGCCCTCAGGATCGGCTTCATCATCGTCCATACCCTCATCTGCGGTCATGGAATCGATGATCTCAGCGGCTTCCTGAATGACTTCATCAGCCGTCAGGTCGCCGACTTCCTCACCGGCATCCTTGCGGGACTTGCGCTTTTCGTTGGCACTGTCCACGGCCTGTTCGATAATATCGGCCATGTCCTCTGCGGTAATGCCATCCAGCGCGGCGGCAGTATCACTGCCATCATCGCCGGTATCGTCCTCCTCGCCCATAGCTTCCTTGACGGCGCCCTTGATGAGGTCTTTCAGCTCATCGGTTCCCACCTTCATAGACTTGATGGCGGCTGCGGACTTCTTTCTGTTCTTCAGACGCATTGATTTTTCCTCCTGTGTCAAAAAATAATTTCTACAGTTTTCTTCGGAGCGGATTTCCGTTCCACGGACTTGTGTGCGCTTACCGGGGGATGCCCCTTGCCGTTGTCACCCTGCGCTTCCGAAATGATCTTATCCAGCAGCTTTGTGGCTGTTTTCATGGATGTGCAGGCATCCTTGAGGGACTTCATGCGGGAAGCGGAAATTTTGCGTCCGGCCTTTACTTCGGTAACGATGGCCTGCGCTTCCGCTTCGATGCGGGTAGCCGCATCATCCGATTTGTGGTCCGTAATGACTGCCTGTTCGTTCATGGCCCATGTGACAACGCTGATTTCCCAGAGTTTGACTTCGCGGAGGTGGCGGATGCCGTTCTCATCGTAGTCAAACACAACCGGGTCATAGCCGATGGAGAGTTCGCACAGAACGCCGTCATGGATCAGCGTCTTCACATCCCTGCCGAGAGTGGTATCACTGATCTTGGCGCTCATAAAAAGACCTTTTGCATCCTCGCGGAGTTCGGTGGGAATGCCGATCGGCAGCAGACTATCGTTATGCCCGGACAGGATTTTCACCCGGCCGATGCCCTCGGCGATGGTCTTCGTGAAGGCACCCGGCTCAATAATGTCGCCGCCGCTGTCGATATTGGAGAACACGGCTCCATAGCCGGAGAATGTACCCTCTTTATCGTCAAAGCCCTCCAGTTCAAACTCCACGGTTTTGTACTCGGTCTTTGCGCCCTTGTGCTTTACTCCCCGTGCAAGGGAGCGTTCCCATGCGCTTTTCCCCACGCGCTGGGAATAATAAGACGGCGATACCCGCAGATTTGCAACTGCCAGCTTCGCCGTCATTGTGGGGTCATCGTGTGTAACATCGACCGTTCCTGCCTTGGTACCGTGCCGGGCAAGCTCTGTGTTCATGCCGTTCAGCAGGTCTTCCAGCTGGAATGCTTCCTTTTTGAAGTCAATGCCGATGGTCTGTGCAGCACGAGCTGCATCTTCTCGCGTGAATACCACTCTCACGCCCTCCTTTATCTGTTGTAGGTGACGTAGCACCTGCATTTGATGGTTTCGCGTGCAGGCCCCTCCGGGTCGCAGGGATACCGCAGACCATTGGAGAACCGGGCATCGATCGGCACGGTCTCTCCGTCCATCTTGACATGGTTCGGACCGCCATTGGAACCATCACGAGGGTTCTTCTGCGGGCGGTGATGCCACGTCTTCGTGGTGGCGCCGCTTTTCTGCATCATGTCATAGTGGCCGGTCTCCAGCGTCATAACGGTTTCTTGGTCTGCAATGAGCCGCGCCCTGCTCCGGGTCTGGATCTCATACTCCTGCAAAATCTCATCCGCCATCTTTTCGCGGCCAATACCAGCTTCAATGCCGTTTGCCACGATGCGGGAGATATTTTCCTTGGTGGTCTGCGTCACACGACGGACGCGCTTCCCACCGTGGAGCTTTGCCTGACTGAGCAGTTCCGGGCGGTCAACACCGCGGATATTGTAGGCCTGTTTTGCAATCCGGGTACCCTCATCATAGGTCTGCTTCCAAAGCGGCTTGAAGATTTCTTCCATTGCCGTTTCTTCGGACGGCCAGTTGACAAGGCCACCAATGAACTGCTCCACAAGATTTTTCTGCTCCTGCTCACCGAGGGCAGACCATGCGGCGCTGTCTTCCACATGGTTTTCCGTGATGTAGGGCATCAGGACATCCCACACGCTCCAGTCTGCTTTCTCAGTGCCGCTCAGAGAGCCGGAGAGCCGTTTTTGCTGTTGCCGGAAGAACTTCATCGTGGCAACTTCAAACTTCGCTCTCTGGGCTTTCTGGGCGGCCGCCAGCAGATTGCCGATGTTCTGCACACGGGATTTTTCTTCATGCTCCCGGCGGTCACTCATAGACAGCATCCCGCCGGTATCTTCATCATCCGTGACTTCGACTTCATCTGTGCTTTCCTGCATCAGGTCGGTCGTCACCTCCGCCGGGTCATCGTTGGAGCCGATGAACATATCGGAAATGGTGATCTTGAAACAGTCACCGCCGGTCTTGCAGGGTTCCATGCCCAGCAGTTCGCGTGCTTCATCCTTGGTCAAAAGCCCGGCATTCCAGCCGTCAATGCCTTTGGCCTTGTCAAACTCCTGCGAGCGCGGAACCACATCATCAAAATGCCAGACAAGATCATTGCCATAGAACGGCAAAATCTGTGTATTGATGGCTTCTTCCCTGCGGTTGAGCCGTGGCATGATGACGTTCTGGGCGTAGATGTACTGAGCCGCTTCGCTCGTGGCTCTGTTGCTGCTCTCCGTGATGCCCATGATTTCACGCGGAACACCAAAATGCTCAAGCACGGCATCCCGGAGGAACCTTCGCCCCTCCGTCATATCCATGTCGCGCATGTTCTCGGCCAGCTTTGTCACGGTCACGTTGCCGTCCACCGTGGCAATGCCGTGGGAGTTGAACGGCCCCCGGAAGCGCTCATTCCATTCAGATCTGAAACGGTCACGCTGATCCTTACTGCTTCCCGGCATCGAGATCAGCGTGGTCGGAGTGGCATCGTTGTAGAAGAACTTCTTCTGGAATTTTGCCGCGTACTCGTCCGTCTCGATCTCATCTGCAAGGGACTCTGCCGCACCGAGACCTCTTTTGTAGGGGTCAAGCGGGTTCAGTTCTTTCATGCAGAAAATATCGTCCACCGGGATTTGCCGGATGAGTCCGCCGGTCGTTCTGATTTCATAGTAGGGGTAGCCCACATAGGGGGTCTGCTGCACCCAATGTGTAGGGAGCGGCCACAGCTCCACCGGACGACCGAGGGCATCAAATTCATAGACGAAGTAGCCCTCGCCCTTGAGTTCCAGATAGATCTGCTGCAACCGCCAGCACGCACCCCAAGTCATTTCATAGAGGGGGTTCGGATGCGCCATGAAATTCAAAAAGGGATGGTCCGTGATTTCCACTTCTTCCCCGTTTTCATCCTTGCGGTACAGCTTACCGGCGCAGGTGGACAGGTCGGAAGCAATGCGATCCACAACCGCCAAACGCGGGTTGCGGCCAAACATTTCCAGCCAGTCCCGCGTATTGCGCTCAGGCGGCGTAGTGTACCGGGGCAGCATAACGCTGACGTTCCCGCCATTGTACTGCCGCCCAACGGCATTGCGCCGTCCGAATCCAAATACTGCCATGTTTCTGTTGTTTCCTCCTATCCGATTTCCCATGTGTAGGTGATGGGCTGATACAGGGACAGCGCCACGGCATCCGCCCGGTCAGGGCTGGGCAGGCCGCGCCGCTTCATAATGTCCTTGCTCTCCAGCTTCAGCTTCGGCGGTGTTCCGGCAAAAGCGTACTTTCGCGTGGAAAGCTGGGCAATCAGCTCTGTATCATTGGGCAGGTGTAGCCGCCCGCTCTGTGCCATGTCACGAACCAGTGACCACATCCATGTGGATATGTCGGCATAGTTGGCGGCTGCATCCTCCTGCGGCACGGATGCGCCGAAGTTCACCGGGATAACCTCAAGCTGGTTCAGCCCTCTGGCTTCCCTTTCATGGCGCAGAATATCGGTCACGCCGCCGCCCAGACCGGTATCATCAATGATGGCATAGACCATGCCGGGGTACTGCGGGTACTTCTCCAGCAGGAAAAGATACTCAAAGATGATGTCCTCTGCCGTTGCCCACAGATCTTGTCCGTTCCGAATTTTCAGTTCCTGAACGTCAGCATCTATGTTGGGGGCAATGACAGTGCAGTCATCACCAAAGCGGGCAACGTCACAGCCGATGGAGAGTCGCACCGGGCTGTCATGCGGAAGCGGCTCATTCATGGTGGCCTTTTCCGCAATGTAGCTGGGTATGAACACATCACTGTCCGCGACCGGCGGCAGGCCATCCACACGGACGCGCACCACATTGGAATTTTTGCCGTACTTCTTTTCGAGGGCAGCTATGTTTTCCTTGCTGGTGCGGGGGCTGTCCCGGCTTGATACCGTCATGCAGTACCAGTCCATGCCGTCCCCTTGGAAGCTCTCAGCAAAGCCGCCGGTCGCCTTTGTGGGGTTCCCGCAGTAGAGAAGCCTGTTGTTGGCACCGGTCAGGGTGCCGCCGATGGCATCAAGGATGGGGTCAGCAACACCGGATGCTTCGTCCACCACGAAAAGCATATTGTCTTCGTGGAAGCCCTGCAGGGACTCAGGCTTTGTGGCTGTACGCGGGACGGCAAACCAGCGGCGGTCATAGCCGTTCATGTACACGCGGGTCTTCGTCCATGTGAACATCATTTGAAGCACCGGGCTTGCGTCCAGCCACTTTGCCATTTCTGCCCACAGGACGTTGTCCAGCTGTTGCATCGTGGGTGCGGTGCAGACGATGCGCGGGTAGGAAAAACAGGCAATGAACCACCACATAAGATTGGCTTCCAGTGCCGTTTTGCCCACGCCCTGCCCGGAACGAATGGCAACACGCCGATGCTGTGATACCGCCACAGCCGCTTCCCGCTGCCATGGATCCGGCTCAAAGTGAGTCACTTCCTTGAAAAACAGGAGCGGGTCTTTTCGGTACCGCGGTATTCTTCTTTGGAAAAACTCACGGCGCGTCATCGTCCATCTCCTCTGCGGCCTGAATGGCTGCTACCCAGTCGTCAACCAGTTCACTCTTTCCGCCGCCGCTCATGCTTCGCAGTTCGGCCAGCTGTTTGATGCACTGGGCTTTCTGCCGCTGTACATCAGTCAGGAGCTTGTTCAAGCGCTCTATGATGAGGTAAGACGCTTCCAGAGTGGAATTTGTCAGGGTTTCATTGCCCGGCAAACGCTCCCCGGCTGATACTTTGGCATCAATGGCCTCCACATAGGCCTGCAAATCGTTCTTTTCCTTTTCAGTGTCGCCATCCAGCCGCTTGAAGTTCCTGCTTCTCTTGGATGTGGTCTGCGTCTGAACATAGGCTCCCTCTTTGGAATAGTGGGAGATACGCTCCAGCAGATAGCCCTCGCGGGCGGTCAGCAATTTCAGCTCATTTATGAGCAGTTCTTCTGCATCCACATCTTCGTCACAGGCATCCAGCAGCTGACGGTGTTCCTCTGTCCAGCTTCGGAACATCAGTTCAGACCACCCACCATGCTTGACGGCATTGCGGTTTCCCTTTGGCGCACCTGCTCCAACGGCATTGACATTTCCCGGCGGCGCGCCCTGTTTTGGTCTTGTTTCAGGGTCAGGTGCGGCGGGTGCATCCTCTGGGTGCAGGGTGCGTTTTGCGGGTGCATCTGCACCCTGCGTCCAGTAGCGCTTGCGCCATGACTTTACTGTGTTGATAGACACATCCAACTTCTTGGAAATCTCGGTGCAGGACAGCCCTTTTTTATACAGGGTGTAGCCTTTATCCCGCTTGTCCATCTACATAGTCACCATCCTCCTTTGTTTGTTTCTGCTCAAACTGGCAGACGGAACACAGAGCGCACGCTACACGATGCCGTCAGCGGCGGTCTGCATTTCTTGTGAAGAAATAGAAAAAGGGAGTATCCAACAGCGCCAGACAGGCTTTCAGAAGATACTGCCCGATGATGATACCGATAAGCTGCATCCGGCCCTCGTGGGTATGCACCCAGCCCAGACCGAAGCCGAAGCTGATGACCGCATAGATCACCGTGTCCCAGATCTGGCTCGTGATGGTGCTGCCGTTATTCCAGAGCCAGCGGCCACCCTTGGTGCTACCATGCTTGGCAATGTAGCGGTCACGGATTGCATGGAATACGGCCACGTCCCACGACTGGGAAACGAGGTATGCGGACAGACTGCCGATGACGAAGATCCAGTTCTGCCCCAGCAGGGTTTGATAGGCATTGTCCATGACGGCATCCGTTGCAGGGAAAACGCCAGTGAGCATAATGCAGGCGGTGGCAAAAATCTGGCCGATAAAGCCATACTTCACCACGCGCTGGGCCGTGGCCTTGCCCCAGATCTCGCCGATGATGTCTGTGCAGAGGAATGTGACGGCATAGGTGATGGCGCCGCCGCTCAAGGCCAGCTCGATGGGGCCGATATGCAGGCCGGTGGTAATGGTTCGTGCGCCGGTCACATTGGCAATGACGATGCTGATTGCAAACAACGTAATCAGGATCACCAAATTCTCGTTTGTCTTTTTCATTTTTGCTCCTATTCTTGTGAGCCTGCGGCTCGTGTATATTTCTGTTTGCAGATGGTGGCGCACAGGCTGGCTCTCGCTCCATAGAGAAGCGTTTTATCTGTCAGCTCCAGCCCCCTGCCCTCTGTAATGGTCCTCACCGCGGATAGCCGCTGTTCTATGAGGTCTTTCCGGAACTGATTGATATGTGCCTTTTGGTTTCCATCATCAAACCAGCCGTATTTAACCCCGGATAGCCAGCTGGTGCTGTCTGCGGAGGTACAGAAGCTGTTCTGTGCGATCATCTTCACATCGGTGCATCCCAAAAGATGGATGTCGATCTCCGGTTTGCGGTTTTTGATGTAGTGGGTCAGATAGCGGGTGTCCTCCCGGAACGTCTTCGGCTTGATGATGCGCAGCTCCGGGATGCTCAGGGCTATGTAGTCGCTGAAATCTATCATGCTGTCCAGTCCCCGCATCCCATCCTCAAAATGGAATACGTTGATTTGGGGGTTATCCAGCAGCTTCTTCATCCGCTCCCGGAAGTACCACGCTTCCCTCACGCCCAGCACTTTCTGGCAGTCCAGCTCGACACAGGTACAGCGGAGATTGTTCTGCTGCACGAATGCTATGAGCTTGTCCTGCCACTCGGTCAGGCTTTCCAACGTCTGTGTCTGCCCTTTCCCGGCACCAAACATCAGCGTGAACAGGCCACTATCCTGTATCACATGGCGGTTGACTGTATCCTGCACACGGATTACATGGTCCGCCGGGAGCCGGAAATCATCATCCGGGCGGCACTTGAGAATGTACTTGTAACAGGAAAACAGCCGGTATTTGGTTTGTGCTGCCAGCAGAGCGGCGTAGAATATTTCTCCGCCGTCGCTCCCGGCAAAATGCACTTTGATGTTGTTATCGAACAACTCGCGCACCCCCAAACCCATCTTCAAGGACGGTGCAGGATGTGGAGTTTTCAAACTGGTTCAAGATTTCAGCGGCGATGTCCTCACAAGAGCGCCGCCCAAAATGACAAGCGCCATCCTCATCCCCATACTTGGAGAGAAGATAGCGCTTGATTGCATTCTGTTGGCTGATGATTTCTATTTCACGGTTTGCATTGCGAACTGGAAACTCTGCCGTAATAAAAAAGATATGACGGTGCGAGTTTTTGAGATATGCGAGTTCTCCATCAGCCTCCGGCCAGCAGTGAAAGCCCTCCATCTGAAGTGCGCATATCACATACTGTGTCATGCCGCATCCTCCAGACGGTACGCAAAGCCCATGTCCTTGAGAACGTCCACGAGGGTGGTTGCATCCTGTTCAGACAAATTAGGCACAATGACGGTCTTTTTCCCGCCGGGCTGGACTGCCTGCACCTCATTGGGTGCGGGTGCAGCGTTTGGGTGCATCTCTGCATCCTGTGCCGGGGCTTCCGGTGCAGGGGCGGCAGCGGGTTCCTCGGCCTTGGGCTTTGCCTGAACCCCGGAATCAAAGAAATTATTGATATAGGGTTCAGAGCCGGGAAGCTCGTACTCATGGCCGCTCTCCGCAAAGGATGCAACCAGTGCGTCAACCTCATGCTGGTCGAAGCCTGTCACCTCAACATCGAAGCCGGCAGAAAGATCCTGCAGGACGGCAGACAGCTTTTCATTGTCCCACTGGCCGCTGATTTTGTTCAGCGCCAGATTCAGGGCCTTTTCATCCTCAAGGGACAGCTGCACCACACTGACATCCACTTCCACCGCGCCGGTCGCCGCCAGCACTTTCAAGCGCTGGTGGCCACCAATCACGTTGCCCGTCTTCTCGTTCCAGATGATAGGCTCAACACAGCCGTACTTTTCGATCGACCGGGCAATCTTCTGATATTCCGGGTCGCCGGGCTGCAAATCCTTTCTCGGATTGTAGGGTGCTGCATTGAGCAGGCTGATAGGTACTTTTCTGATTTCCATGAATTGCTCCTTATGATGACCTGCTTTCAGACAGCCCCGGCGGCGAACCGGGGATGACTGAAAGCACGATTTCCCGCGCAAAGGAGCAACGCGGGGCGAAAAAATCCTCCTTCCCATAAAAATGGCGGCGCACATCAGATGATCTGCACCGCCCGGCTTTGTTTAGGATTTTGTAGCATAATAATACCATGCCTTGCGCCTTGCGTCATCAGAAAGCATTGGAAAGCATTCGTACCGATTGGAAGTCATTGGAACCCATCAGAAACCATTGGAAGTCATCTGACAAACTACGCTTTCCACCCGTGGCAGGCAAGCAAAAGAAAAAGCCGCTGAATCAGCATTTTCACACTGAAGCAGCGGCCTTTTGAATTTGGTTCAGGCTATCTTTTTGAGGTAATTATATGCCATCTTGCACACTCCGGCTTCGGTATAGTACCGTCCGAGTGTTCCTGCGATCTCTGCCCATGAGCGGCACCGCACGAAACGGAGCCTGAAAATCAGGCGCATCCGCGGGTCTGAAATCGACACGCAGAATTCTTCTATTGCTGGAAGCACCCTCTCGGCTTCGGCTTCAAGCTCTTTGATGCCGGCATCCAAATCTGCCAGGTCTGCGGCCAGATCACCAACCTTGTCACGAACACCGGGAGTATGGGGCATTCCTGACAGTGACGGGGATGCTGGCCCCATCTTCTGGCACATGTTCTCGTAGATTTCTTTGTCCTCATCAATCTGCTTGCGAAGCGTTAAGTATCTGGACAGCTCTTGCACCGTCATACCTGACCTCCAGTAATATGTGCGCGGCCTCCAATTTGTAGAGGTGCTACCCAATTATTTTAGCACATTTTACGGCAAAAATACAGGTCTTGCAGTCGGATTATTTACGGATGAACGGGCAATCCACGCCCAGCCAGATAGGCGGCTGTCCATTGCCGATCACCGAGAACCACAGCCGCCCGGTCAGCAGGAGCTTGATACGCTCCCATAATGTAAGATGCCAGCAGGAGATCACCTGTCCCTCTCCCCGGAAAGCTGGAAGCGCTTCGCACTTGTCTTCCATGCCCTCCGGCGGGTTATAGGTGATGTTCTGCTCACGGAATGGAATAGGAGTCATGCGCTTTCCTTTCTGGCGCGGATCGTCACGCCCTTGGGGGTGATCGTCACGACCGCATTCAGCGCCCGCGCCGCATCCACCATCGTGTCCATCCGAGGATTTCCGTAGAGTTCCCTGTAGCCCATCAGGTTCCGTGCAGTATGCGGGGACAGCCCTGACTTCCGGCTAAACTCGCTGAGGGTCATCCCCCGGAGCTTGCGAATCTCATTCAGTGTCATCATCGGCCCTCCTAAGCGCCACGCTTTCTTCTTTCAGCCAGTCCTTGATGCAGTGGAAGCAATGTTCCCTGCTCCGGCAACGGCTCGTCTGCTTCCGCTGGACGAATTCACAGAGCAGCTGGGTGAAATTTTCCCGGATGTCTGCATCCGACATCGAACGGATAAAGTCACCGTTGGTCATTTCTGCGGTTCCTCCATCAGCTCCATCAGCCGTTCTTTGGCGCGGGTCAGCACATCGATTTGCCGCCGGGCTTTCTTCTGTGCTGCCGGCATGGCCGCTTTCAGCGCCGGGGAGATTGCATTGAACACAGCCCCCGCATACCCCGGCATATTGGCGGTGCGCTCTGCATCGGAGATCAGCTCCTGCAAGTCAGTGAGGAGCTGGACATCTTTTTGAAAACTTGACATCAGGCATTCCCCCTCCCTCAAGACAACATGGGAATAAGGAAGAACCAAAGCAACTTCCAATTCCCTGTCACATAGATAGCAACAGATACTGCGATGCTCACGGCGATCCACTTTACGGCTTCGGCCATCTTAATCCACATCATTCTGAGCATCCCCTTTCTTCCACATAGCACCAACTCTGCGGCGCTTCATACAGGATGCAGCCATCGATTGCACAGGTAGGCGGATCCATGTAGTTGCCGGACGGTTGATAGTTCTCGCAGTCTGCATTGCCGCAAACACCAGTCCCGTTCATGCCACAGAAGCCGTGCCGAGAGAAGTCCTCCAGCTTGAGCGGTTCCTCGTAGAGCTTCAGCTGAGAGATCTGCCAGCCGTATACCGGCTCACCCTGCGCATACTTTACGATTTCATCAAGGGTCAGGCAGCTTTCATACAGCGCCGGGAAGCGTTTGATGCTGATGCCCTTACCGATCGGCCTGAACACATCAAAGCCGGTGCAGGTGAACTCACCGAAAACAAGGCCGCTCCCACGACCGCCATCCATGGTCTCATAGATATAAACCTTGAACGGCACTTCCAGCTTCGGGCAGGTCTTGCGGATCTCAACCGTCTTACGCCCCCGCCGAATCAGGTCACACCACTTGGGCTTGATGCTGATAAGGACAGCTTTCACTTTTCGTTCTCGGTTTTCTGTATTCCGGCGGTGCCTTATTTCCGTGTGTCTGGGTACGAAGTGCGTGGTACTTGCACACTTCTTCTCCCCAAAAGTCCCCACCGAAACTGCATTTTCCATATTCCGGTGACACTTCATGCGAAACTGTGATGGTTTTTTCTTTCATTGCTTTTCTTCCTCCGGCGGCTCCATCAGCGGCACCCACAGCTTCACTTCTCCGTATGGGGTGCTGTCTGCCCTGCGGCCATCTTCAATATACCATGTGCCATTTTCAAACCAGCCTTCCATGGTATTGCCGCTTCCACAGCAAACCCATACGATGTCGCTCATCATGCAGAGGTGCTTCTCTCCGCTCTTTTCTTTCCAGCTTTCATCGTGTACAGGCGGTGGGTTCTTGGCATCATGCCACGACATTTTGCGAACAAAATCTACCACCAGCTGGCTGGCTTCCCTGAGAGCCTTTGCGGCGGCTTCCTTGCCCTTGAAGCCGTTGTAATACTCAATCTCGGCCAACGCATCCATATCCGTTGCCGGGTCGATAAGACGGCAGGCTTCTTCAAGTGTCATTGTTCCCGCCCTCATTCATGGTACATACGCTTGTTTCGGTCCCACTTCATCGTGACCGGGTTGCCACACTTGCAGGGCACCGTGATTTCGGGGTCTTCCAGATTGGTGCGGCCGTGGGCTTCAAAGTCACAGCAGGGACAGGTGAACTCATACCGTGTCAGGTTTTCCAGCTGAACCTCTCCGCCGCAGCGGCAGGTCACGCTGGCGCTGGGTTCCCGCAGGAACCGGCCAAACACATCCCCGCATTTCGGGCAGCGCAGGCGCAGGACACCGTAGGCCGTGCCCTTGGGAATTTCTTTCCGCTGGACACGCTTAGGCTCTGCCCCCGCAGGGGGGCTTGCCTTTGCCTTTTCCGGGATGCCGCCGGTCAGCGCACAGGCGGCGGCATTGGCGCTGACCTCCCGCAATGCCCGGCTCAGGTCAGATTTGATGCTGTGGATCTCCGCCGCATCAGGTGCGGCCTTGAGTTCCTCGTGACGCAGGCAAAAAGTAATCAGGCTCAGCTTCACAGCGCTCTGCTCCAGACGCTCCAGTGCAGAAACAGAGATAGCCCCCATAGTTTTCTCATTCATCGTTTTCAGTCCTTTCTTCATTTTTCTTGCAGTCCTGAACGGCATTGCAAGGTTCATCACAGGCTTTGCAGCACTTATCACAGTTCGGGTGTGCCGCCTTGCAGTAGTCGCACTCCGACCACTTCTTTTCATCAGAGCCGTACTCCCGGAAAATCTTGTGGGTGCCGTCCCTCAATGCCTGCTCATCGTCGCTGATCTCATACCCCAGCGCCGTCAGCATTTCATAGGTGGCATCCAGTGTCGGATTTTCCCGATAAGAGTACACATATTTCTGGCGCTCAACATTCCAGTCCTTACTCCAGTAACCGCAATAGCTGCTGTCCATCGAAGAATAGGCAAGCGCCAGCAGCACCTTTTCCGGCATCGTGCCGTAGACCCCATCTTCATCCAGAATTTTGTACCAGTCCTTGCCGGAACTGTCCACAAATTCCTGAGACAGCTCCACACCGAGGATGTTTCCAATCAGCGTCAGGTCTAAATCAAAATTATCGTCTGCGGCACAGGACATGTAGCGAGCAATGGCCGAGAAGCCCTTTTTGCAGTCGGTAGGAGCCAGTTCCACCACGAATTCACGGCGGAGGTTGAACATAAGTTCCGTTATGTTGTGGAAACTTTCCCCAATCATGCGTTCTTCCTCGCGGGCGGCATCCCGCTTTGCCTTTTCGGCATCCTCTGCGGCCACATCACGGGTCTTGTACAAATCAATCTGCCCACTACTCACCTTGTAGAAATACTGGACATGATCTGCATCTTCCGGCACAACAACATCTTTGGTGATGTTCCACTTGCTGTACCCGGTAACGTGTTCGTGGGTCTGATAAGTAGCATTCGGGTCTTCGATTGCAAATTTCTTGAGGTCTGCAATCCATTCAGCCTTGCGGTGTTCCCACTTCTGATTTTCCAGAACTTCCTGCATCACCCGGCGGAAGTTCTGAGTGCCAAGAGCTTCCAGCGCCTTATTTTTGTCCTCAACGCTCTCAATCTTATCCAGCTCTGCGTAGTCCGAAAGAATGGCGCCGCGAAGTTCTGCCCGGCGGAACGCATCCCGGTCAAGAGAAAGGAGCTTCACCCTGCGGCGGATGGTGGACTGGGAGAAGCCAGACTTGGATGCCACCTGCTCTACCGTGTCGCCCAGATCCAGCATCAGCTGGAAGCCCTGCGCCTGCTCATAGGTAGTCAAGTCACTACGCTGCATGTTCTCAATCATCATGGTTTGCAGCTGTTCCCTTTCGTCCATTTCCACGACTACGCAGGGCACTTCAAACAATCCTGCCTGTTGTGCGGCCGCGGCCCGGCGATGCCCGATGATGATGGTGTAGTCATCGCTGGACCACACAGCCTTGGGTGTCCATGCTGCCGCTGCTGCTGCGGCATCCCCGCCCTCGTCAACGCACTTCGCAATGTACTCCCGGCTGTTGAGGTAGTGGCCGGGGATAACGGTCAGGTTCTGGAAGATGCCGTTCTCTTTGATGCTGGCGGCAAGTTCCGTCAAATCCCCCAGTTCCTTGCGGGGGTTATCAGGGTGCGGATGCAGTCTCCTGCACGCAATGTTCGTGATCTCTGCCATGATTTATTTTCCTCCATGGTTTCAGAAAAACGTGAGCTGCCCGGTTTTGGTTTCATTAAGAGGCTCATTTTCCGGGGCTTTCGGCTCATTTTTGATAGATTTTTGCAAATTTTCTGGCTTAATTTCCGGCTTTTCGATTTTAGCGGGCTGATCTTTCGGTTTCATCAGCAGATTCATCTTGGCTATCTGCCGCCGCATATACCACACATCGGTTGAGAAAAGCGGCATATACCAGATGCGGTTTTGTGGTCCTGCGGGCAGCAATCCGCGGCTGTCGTAGGCCGTTGCCGGG
>QWCE01001734.1_pt1 | contig 30844 bp, 20 predicted proteins | sample 1972531 | NCBI WGS metagenome assembly QWCE01 (sample SAMN09866716, study PRJNA288562) | Human gut metagenome isolate term4_stool, whole genome shotgun sequencing... | reverse complement strand
GGGACAAGGCGGGCCCGAGACCGTGGCCCAGATCATCTTTGCCGTGGCATGGGGCTTTATGTTCACCATCGTTTTTTATAAGAGCAAGAGCCTTTGGCCATGCATCCTGATTCACGGCTTCATCAACGCAAGCTCGAAATTCGGCATAGAGACGACGAACATTTTGTGGATCTACATCATCGCCACGGCGGTTATATCCGCGGCCTACTGCACTTATCTGCTGAAGCTGGAAGACGAAACCGAGCCGGACGATACCGTGGATTGAGAAAGCCGCGAGCGATATGCCTATAAAAGTCTTCCATAAAAAAGAGAGACCCGACGAGGAGCATCTCAAACACAGCCCTTACGAGGGCTTTTTTGTTGCGGCGAATGGACAGGAGAGTGGATAAAGGTTTAAATTGACGGTAAAATGGAGTTAAGAATTGGTCATTCGGGAAGAAGGAATTTCGTAAATAGACCGGCATGAAAAGCATGGTTCAGATAGTAAATTGCATCATATCAGGGAAGCGGGAAAAAATGAAAAACAGCAAAAACTTTAATCTCTTCCTCATGGACGGAGAGGTGACCGGTAGAATAAAATGCACTTTATCGAATTGGACGGGGCTTGCTTATAAAATTCCCAGGTCTTACCTGGACAAAAGCAAAGACAGACAAGATTTAAAGCAAAGCGGCGTATACTTTCTCTTCGGAAAAAATGACAACGATGAAGAGGAAGTGTATATAGGCCAAGCCGGAATAAGAAAAAACGGGGAGGGCGTGTTGTTTCGAGTGACCGAACACTTAAAGGACGACACTTATTTTTCGGATGCGGTTATGCTTACAACTCAAAACAATTCCTTCGGTCCTACTGAAATCTCTTATTTGGAAAATAAATTCACCAATATGGCCGTTGAAACGGACCGATTTAAAGTTAGGAACAACAACGATCCGAATCCCGGAAATGTGACCGAGGAAAAAGAATCGGAGCTTGAAGACTTTATCGAGTATTCAAAAATGGTTCTCGGCGTTTTGGGTTATAAAGTTTTTGTGCCTATCATCGATTCAAAGCCGCGAGACAGGTCGGATGAGAAAATTTTTGAAAAGCAATTTGATCTGTTCTTGTCGAGGAAAAGCAGAAAATCAAATTGTCGAATCGAAGCCAGGTGCAAAAGAACGGATGAAGGCTTTGTCGTACTGAAAGGCAGCATGATTAAAGAGAGAGATTCGAATGCCATTCCGAGATCCATAAAAGAGCTGCGGGATACCTGTAGAAAAAACAATGAAATTATGGACGGAAGGCTATGTAAGAATTATTTATTCAACAGTCCATCCTATGCTGCGGCCTTTGTTTTGGGAATCCATGCAAATGGGAGAACAGAATGGAAAACAGAAGACGGCAGAACGTTAAAGGAATTAGAGGAGAAAGAAACGCAATAAGGGAATCTAATCATGGTGTATGGAGGTGATTGATGTAAACCTAGAGAGAAAAAGTTGAGATGGATAAAATTTGGAAATGGGAACCCGACGCATCTCTTAAACTGCGTTGGGTTTTTTGTTTGAATTTACAATTGAAGTGCAATAAAAAATGTACCAATCGTCGCCATGGGGCGTGATTGGTACATTGGTTTTACTCTTCTTTTTTCTTTCGTCCCGTGACGGCTAGGCCGGCGAGGGCGCTCGCCATAAGGGCGACGTAGCTGCCGATGCCGCTGACGCCGGTTTGAGGACTCTTCGGTCTTCTTGGCGGAGTTTTCGGCGGGATCACGGGCGGAACTTCCGGCGGGATTTCCGGGGGAATTACCGGCGGAACTTCCGGCGGGATTTCCGGGGGAATTACCGGAGGTACTTCCGGTGGGATCTCCGGCGGTGTTTCCGGAGGTACTTCCGGTGGCGTTTCCGGCGGCGTTTCCGGCGGTGTCTCGGGAGGTGTTTCCGGCGGTGTTTTCGGTGGCGTTCCCGGAGGTGTTTCCGGCGGCTTGTAGGTGTTTTTCACTTGCACGTTCAGCACTTCCGTCAATGTCACGTCTTTGGCGTAGCGGATGACGTATCTGCCGTCTTTCTGTTTTACGATTTGGATAAAGGTGTCCAGATTTTCTTGATTGAATTCTTTATCTTTATCTTGTTCGCTCAGTGTGAACACTTCGTAGCGGTAATTGCCGCTTGCAAGCACTTTTTTCAGTTCGTCGGTCATATAGTTCAAGGTAACGGTCTTGCCGTCCTTGTCCTTGCCGGTGATTTTCAGACCGGCTTTTTCGGTCTTGATCTCGCCGGTATAGCCGGGGATCTCAATTTCCTTAATGGTATAGCCTTTCTTGCGAAGGGTGCCTTTTAAGTTTTCCAGAGTTTTCTTCCAGCCCTCTTCTTTGGTGATTTTAATCCTTTGGACCGCGCCTTGCTCGTCCGTGACGATCACCGTAATTTCATCGGGGATTTGGTTGCTACCTTCAATCCATTTTTTCAGGATTTCGATCTCGTGGGTGGGGCCGTAGTGGTTTTCCACCTTGATCTGATACGTTTCGTCACCACTTAACGGATCGATGAGCGTCGTCCTATCATGATCGTCGTAAGGCGGGTTGGGATCCAATTTCTCTGCGATGAAGAGATCGGCATAGGGTACACCGTTGATGACCAGTCGGGGAAGATAGAGGGCGTAGGCTCCGCTTTCGTCTTTCTTGAGATAGAAGTTGTATTCGTCCATGTTTGTTTCATTGGTGATGACATCATAGTATCTCACCGGGATGGGTTGGCCGTAGGTTTCAACTTCAAGCTCTTTAAAGACAACATTTTTCTTAAGGTCGTAGAAGGTCAAATTATATTCCGGCATATAATCGGCGGTAAAAGTAAATTCTTTGGTGTCTATTTTTTTGCCGTCAAGGTATAAATTTAATTTTACACCCTTCATGGTTCCGTCTTCATTTTTATAGTTATAGCCTTTAAAGTGTCCCCCTGTCGTGGTTGATTCGTTTTCAGCCTGGCCTTCTTCGCGAAGCGTATTGGCATAGCCGATGCGAATTTTAAACTTTTCTTTTTTGTTAATAAATTCCGGTGCAAAGATGTCCGAATCTTCCTCGAGGGTGTACTTTTCAGCGGACAATGCCTCAGGATTTAATTTTTCAAAGCTGCCTTCCCAGTTGTCCTTTGCCGTAAGGGTGATCTTTTTGTAAATGGGTTGGCCCTTCTCGTCGTAGCCTTCCACGATGCGCTTGCCGTCTAAGAGCAGATAGAGGTCGATGGCGTCGGGTCGGTCTTCTTCTTTAATGTTTATCCAACTTTTCTTTACGTCCAATTTCGAGAGGGGATAGTTGGTCAGGGTAAAGGTATGGGTTTTCGGCTCGAGTTTGTAGTCCGCTTTCTTATCTAATTGAAGAGCGGTAAAGCCGACATTTTCGTAATAATCGTTGAGCCATAGATAGGGAACTTCCACGGTTAAGGTGCCGTCTTTATTTTCTGTCAAGACAATGGCATAGCCGCTATTCCGATTGTGATAGCCTTCGACATCGCCCCAGCCTTCGTATTCCGTAAATTTCCGGTAGGTGCCGTAATATTTATATTCCGACACCTTCTTCAACAGAAGCGGGTGGGCAATGGTTGCTTTTCCGAAGCCCTTCCCCGTTCCGTTTTCATCCTTTTCTTCATGGATGGTTGTTTTCCCAATACGGGTTAGCGTTTGTTTGACAGGATCGAATACATAGAAGTACAAATCTTTATCTGCACGAACGTCCGCATCGTCGTACTTGGCGTTATATTCTCTGGTGATCTCCAGAACGCCGGCTTTAACCGTTTTTTCATCTTGGGGCTTTTCTTCTTCATACTTCACGAGGAAGTTGTCCCCTTGTTCCACGACCAGGTATTTATAGCCTTTTTCTTCCAGTTCTTTTGCCGTGAAGGGCAGGCCCTTGTCCATTTGGTAAGCGCCGTCGGGCAAACCGATGTCGGAGAAGTTCTTTATGCCGAGTTTCTTTAAAATTTCCTCTTTGTTGGCGCCGTTAAAGTAATTGGTGTCGAAGCGGCTGTGCCAATTGTTTTCTTCGCTTAGCGTGATTTCGCCATATTTGAAAAGGGAATTGTCCTTGCCGTAATTGGCTTTGACGTAGTTTTCGTCTTTATCCAAGGGGACGATGAAGAGATCCGCCTTGATCTCTTTCGGAATGTCCGATTTTGCAATTCGTTCGTTCCATTTTTTGTTTAGCTCGATGGCGTAATCGCCTTCGTCCTTCGGCGTAGTGATATTGGCATTGGAGCCGACGCCGCCGCCGTTACGGGCCTGATTGCCCAAAACAAAGGTTTGGGAATTTTTCCAGGCTTCCTTTATAAGCGCTTCACTATAAATGGCCTTTAAGTGGGTGACCAAATTATGGTAGGAGAGGCGTTCGGGAATGTCCACGCCCTCGTCTTTCTTCGAGCCGTCTTCCAAAAACTTGATGATGTTTTTGTCTTTCGTCACGGGAGAAATGTGGGAGTAAAATTCGCCTTCAAGATTTGTTTCGTTTAATTTGAAATACCACGTCTTTTTGGAAAAAGTAATGTCTTTGCCGTAGCTTCCGGAGTCGTTGTTGTAGACATAGACGCTGTGGCCGTCGCCGATATGGACGAAGCCGGTGGGGCAGTTCCAAAGGCCACCGCCGTTGCTGCCGCCCAAACCAGCATCATAAAAGCCTTTTGCCAAGTTTTCTGTAATGAGGATATTTTCCAATTTTTGCGTAATGGGCGGGAAGGAAGCGTAAACGCCGCCGCCAAACATTCCGGCGTTATTGTCCAAAATCATGGTCTTGCCGAGCTTGACGTCATTGCTGTCTACAAAGATGCCGCCGCCGGATGAAAGGGCTCTGTTCTTGTAGATCAAGCCGCCGTCGATAGTCGCTTCGGCCTTGTTGGTTTTTATGAAATTTTCGTAATTTGTATTGACGTAGGCTTTTTCCGCCCCTAGGACATTGCTCGGGCTTCCGATGTATTGGGAGGAGATGCCGATGCCACCGCCGGTGTTAAAGGATTTGTTCCCGGCGATGATGCCGTCGGTGATAGTAATCTTTGATGCGGGAAAGCCGTTGAGCCCGCCGCCCATTTGGTAGCGGGTGGCGGAAAGATTGTTGGCGATAATGCCACCATTAATTATAACTTCAGCAGGCTTTCCACTAGATCCCCAAAGATCTCCGGCGAAGATGCCGCCTGTCAGGCCGCCGTGGTTGTTGTCGATGAGGCCGTTGGTCATGGTGAATGTGCCGCCAGGACGAACATAGACAGCGCCGGCAGCATAGGGGCGGGAATAGTCTTGATCAATTTGCTCGAAGGACGTATTTTTGGAAATCCGTCCGCCTTCCATGGTGAATTTCCCGCCGGAGTTGACGCGAATGGAGCCGGTGTAGCCGTGTTTATTATAGGAATGCATGATGACGGCATTTTTCATCACGAGCTCGCCGGTCACATCGATGACGGTGCCTCGGTCGGATAACTTCGTCCTTGAAGTAGCATCATTACCATTTCCGTCGATATAGACGGCGGAATCTTCCGTACCTAAGGTAAGCTTGCCAAAGACCTTAAACAGCGTGTCGTCGACAAAGTCCTTCGCTCTTTTTATGATGGTGTCATTTTTATCTTCGGAAGGGAGCGGATTCTCTTTAAGATCGGATTTTTTCAACGCCTCTTCGCCGCGTTTTCTGCCTTCTTCGATGATCTCACGTTGCTTGGCTTCGCCTTCGCCGGCGTGATTGGCCGGCTGATCGATGGGCTTCCAAGGATCTTCCTTCCGCTCGTTATTGGCAGTCAGGGTAATGTCCTAGTCCTTGCCGATAGTCAAGGCTTCCGTCAGCGTAAAGCTTTTCGTAATTTCAATGACCGTCGGCTTATTGCCGGCATCTTCGATGGCTTTCTTTAATTTCTCGAAACTATCAACCTTGATGGTGGTTTGAGGCGTTTCGTTACCGCTGCCGAGGGCCATCGGCTCTTTCGCCAGTGCGTCGACTTCCAAAACCTCGCCCTGCTTTAAAACATCGGCCGGTTTCGTTTCGTCTTTGGACGCGTCCTTATCGGGAGAGGCTTTCGATTCGTCGTCGTTTTTAAGTGCGTCGTCTTTTTTCTCGGTCTCGTCCTTTGCCGGGTCGGTCGCCGGTGCCGAATCGGATGTTTCCGAAGGCAAAGCGTCGGCTTTCGGCGCCACAGCCTCTTCGGAAACTGCATCGGCCGGTGCTTCAGACACAGGCGCATTCGCCGGCTCCTCTGAAGCAACCGGTTCAGCGGCTTGTTCAGAAGATACCGCTTCCTTGGCTTTTTGTGCCGGTGCTTCAGCAGGGGTGTTCTCTATAGAACCGCCGGTCGCCTCGGCGACAGGAGCCGCCCTCTCACTCGTGGCGGCGCTTTGCGACTCCGCCCGAATGGCAGTGGGGAAGTGGAGCACCATAAATACGCTCAAAAATAAAATCAGGAGCAAGTAATTCTTTTTGTAAAAATTCAATCCGTTCATCATGTACACCGGCCTTTATTATAAGTAGTCAATCAAATTCTATACTATGCATGAATAGTATCACATTGCTCGTCGCGTTACCAGTAAAAAGGAAAATTTGCTATAATGTTAGATAATAGGATGAAAAGGCTTTTCTTGAGGAAAGGTTGTTTGTGAGACGACTCGAGTCATTAAATGATAAATTTGTCAGGGGGAACTGGATGGAAGCAAACAAAAAATCAGCTCTACAAGCGGCGAGCCCGTACAACGCCATCATCACAAGGGAACAGTTCCTTTTTTACGAATTGCGGATTACGGCGAAGCTGCTTAATGAAGGCTACAAACCGGACGAAGCCGTGGCGCGCATTGTGTCGGAAAATTTATTTCAATACCCTACGGAAAAATCGATGCGAAGAATGGCACTCGCATCGTTGCGGCGATTAAACGCCCTCGGCGACGACACGCTTGTAGAAGCGATTGCAACACAGCCCTTTGATGTAGCGAAACAGATCTCCTTATACGCCATGATGAAACAGCATCGTTTAATTTGGGATTTCATGATTACCGTCATAGGCGAGAAGTTTCGGTCGTCAGATTTCACCTTTGGAAAAATCGATGTGAACAGCTATTTCCTTCGCTTACAAGAACAGGACGACTGGGTAGCAACCTGGAGCGATTCCACATTGCAAAAGTTAAGGCAAGTCATTACGAAAGTACTGGCAGAGAACCAATATATTGATAGCGTTCGAGCGACAAAGCTAAATTCAGTATGGATTCATCCACCACTCGAAGCGTCGATTCGCAAGAGCGGCGACGAAATTGCCTTATCTGCATTTAATTGTTTCTCTTAAGGAGGTAAAGCCACGTGCGTGAACAGGAACTAAAGGAACGACTCGATAACCTTAGAGATTTAATGCAGAAGCCGGAATTTCTTGAGGGAAAAGGGCTAAGCAATGAGGTAAATATAAGAATCTTTTGCTACGATCCGACTGAGGAAATGATGGTCAGACATTTTATCGAGCAGATAAGGGCAGATCAATCCATGAACTGCCACCTGATCGTGTATAACCTGTACGAAGTATTTCTTTCAATATGCGAAGATAAGCGCATTGTTGAAAAGATACCGGCCATGGAAGATAAAAAGGGGACAGAATTTATCCGCGATCAATTGAGCCGCCTGGCCAATAATTCGGCCTTTGTAGAGAAGATGAAATACGAACCACATCAGGCCGGGGACGTGATTCTCATCACCGGCGTTGGCGATGCATTTCCATTTATTCGCGTTCACGATCTTCTAAATGCCATGCAGCCGGAATTTCCCGATGTGCCGATCCTGGTGCTTTACCCGGGCAACTACGACGGCCGGGACGTCCAGCTGTTTAATTGTTTGACGAAAAATCCTTATTACCGCGCGTTCAATGTAATTTAGAGGAGGAAGTAAATGGTTATAGAGCAATTATTCCAAAAGGACATCAATCGTAAAATCAACGGCGTCGTTAAAGTCGGTCAAGACGGGGACGATATACTCGTACAGGAATTAGATGAATATGTTATTACCAAGGACTTAAAGAAGCACTTTATCACCTTTTTTAATAATTACAGCGAATCCTTTCACGAAGAGACCGCCGATATTGGCGTGTGGATTTCCGGCTTTTTTGGAAGTGGTAAATCCCACTTTCTAAAGATGCTCTCCTACCTCCTGGCCAATCGCGAAGTGCAAGGCGTACATACTGTGGAGCGATTTCGCAAAAAGTTTGCCGACGACCCGGCCACCTTTATGTTGATCGACTCCGTTACCAAGGGGCATACAGACACCATCCTTTTTAATATCGACGTCGAAGGCTCCATCAACAAAGATGAGACGGCGGTGCTCCGCGTATTCGCAAAGATGTTTTACAACTACCTCGGCTTCTATGGCGAAGACCTGAAGGTGGCGAAGTTGGAGCAGTTTGTCGAAAAGAAAGGAAGGACAGCGGAATTCCGTCGCGTATTTGAAGAAAAAAACGGCAGCCCCTGGATCGAATCCAGAGATGCCTTCGTATTTTTAGAAGATGAAGTCGTCCAAACGATGATCGACGCGTTGGGCATGAAAGAAGATGCGGCACGTAATTGGTTTAACGGCACCGAAACCTCGGAGATGAGCATCGCACAGCTCGTCAGCGAGATGAAAGAATACGTCGACGCGAAGCCCGACGAATTTCGCCTTTTATTTATGGCCGACGAGGTGGGTCAATACGTCGGCGGCGATACGGGGCTTCTTCTCAATCTGCAATCCTTGATCGAAGAAATCGGCAGCAAATGCGGTGGCAAGATTTGGGTCGTTTGCACCGGGCAGGAAGCTATCGACGAGATCATCAAGGCGCGGGAGAACGAATTTTCCCGGATACAAGCGCGTTTTAAAACCAGACTTTCCTTGACATCGTCTTCGGCCGACGAAGTCATTCAAAAGCGTATCCTAAAGAAAAAGTCCGAAGTCGAGCCGCGCTTAGAGCAGGTCTATAACGAAAACGACTCCGTGCTTCGCAATCTCTTCAGCTTCACCGATGCCATGTTGGACATCAAGGGTTACACGGGGGCACAGGATTTTGCCAAAAACTTTCCTTTTGTTCCTTACCAATTTATCATCATGCAGAAAGTCTTTGCAGAAATACGCAAGCACGGCAACTCCGGCAAGCACCTTTCCGGCGGGGAACGCTCCATGCTCTCCGGATTCCAAGAAGCGGCACAAAAGATTCAGGATAGAGACGAATACGCCTTGGCGCCCTTCTACCTGTTCTACGATACGGTCCACACATTCCTCGACAGCACCATTCGCCGGGTCATCGAGCGGTGCCAGAAAGCGGCGGACAGCGGCGACGGCATCGAGCCGCAAGACGTGCATGTATTAAAGCTCCTATACCTCATTCGCTACGTAGACGACATTCCCGCAAATCTTGATAACATCGTCATCCTTATGGCCGACGATATTCGCCTCGACAAGATCGACATGAAAGAAACGGTCCGCGATAGTTTAGGGCGCCTTCACAGCCAAAACTACATTGGACGCGCCGGCGATATCTATAACTTCCTCACCGACGAGGAACAGGACATTCAACGGGATATTTACAAAAATACCCTGGTCGATACCTCGGAAGTGGTTCAACGAATCGGCAATATAATTTTTGCGGACATTTATACGACGAAAAAATACCGTCACGGCAAGTACGATTTTTCTTTCGATAAAATGGTGGATACGACAATTATCGGCACTGCGACCGGCAGCATGCAACTTCGCATTTTAACCGTAGCAACCGATGCCTGCGAAAAGAGCGAGTTGCTTCTTAAGACTGAATCCATGAATCAGGCCATCGTCGTCCTAAGTGACACGCCTTATTACGAATCCCTGGAAAGAGCCATGAAAGTGAGTAAATACGCGAAGCAGCGGAATGTGACTCAGCTTCCCAAGTCCACACAGGCTATTATCCGCAATCATCAGGACGAGGCCATAAAAGACGAAGCCACTGCAAAAGAGGAACTGAAAAAGGCCATTGTCGGCGCCACCTTTTATGTAGGGGGCGAACGCATCGAAATCAAAGGCGACGACGCAAAGAGCAAGCTGGATCAAGTTTTGGGATACCTAGTGACCCATGTTTACAGAGAGCTCGACCTCATTACAAAAAACGCGGAATCAGACGCCGACGTGCTTGCCGTGCTTCAGGGAGAAAAGATGAACGCTTTAGCGGCGGAATATAGAGAAAATCACGAAGCGGCAGTAAAAATGGAAGAGTATTTGGAAATGCGAAGCGTGACAAACCGTTCAACATCCATGGGTGATATCCAAAGCCGCTACCAGGCAATTCCCTATGGCTGGAGAGAAATCGACATCGCCGTAGTCGCCGCCATGCTTATCTACGATCAAAAGGTCACCATTAAATACGGAGGAGAAACCATTCAGCCGACGAACCCGAAGCTTCCCGACATGCTTCGTAAAAAGAGCGAGATCGGAAAGACTCAGATTGCCAAGCGCCAAGTCATAGACGCGGTAAAAATGCGTGAGGCAAAAGAACTGCTACGGGAATACTTCGACATGATGGACCTCCCCGATGATGAAGACGGCCTGATCAAATTTATCGTCGATAAATTTGAAGAACAAAAGGCCCATGTGGAAGAGCTAAACGAACGTTATAAGGGGAAAAAGTACCCGGATCACAAACCGGTGGAAGAGGCCCTTCGCCTAGTAGACGACATCCTTTCTCAGCGCAAAGACAATATGGCCCTGATCAATGGATTAATCGACAGATCGGTCGTCCTTCGCGATAATAAAGACGATATGCAAGATGTCGAAGGCTTTTTCAAAAATCAGGTGCAAGTATTCGATGCCGCCGTAGAAATGGAGGCAGAACTAAAATACGATCTTAGCTACCTAAAAGAAGATGACGAAGCCAACGGGGCATTAAACGAGATCCGAAAGATTGTTGTAGTGGATGCGGAAAAGAGCAGCGTCTACCGACGCATCCCCGAGTTAAATGGCCTTATGGATACGGTGCGCAAAGGCCACGACAGACTTCTCGAGGAAAAGCGGGAAGAGGTGCTTGAAATCATTCGCCAATGCTTAGAAGAAATTCACACATTGGCCAGCGACGCCCCCGAGACCAGAGCCATCTCCGGGCGGGCGGATCATGCCTTCGATGTGCAAAAGAAGCAAGTAAAAGAGCTGAAGGGCCTACAACTGCTCGACGGCTTGAAGCCACAGATCTGGAACTTAAGAGATGATATCGTCGAAGAAATGGAAGCCACCAGGCGACCGGTAGAGCCTTCGAAAGAAGAAGTGCCGGAAGCAGCCGACGAGCCCCGCGGCTACAACGAACCGAAGAGAAAGATGCAGACCATGTTTAGACAGAGCTTCCCGGCGAAAACTCTTAAGAGTCGGGGAGACATCGACGCCTATGTGGAAAGGATAAGAGTGCAACTTTCCGATGCCTTAAAGAACTGCGACGGGATCGAAATAAAGTAAGGAGACGGGAATGGACAAAAACGCGATAAAAAAATTCGCCACAGAAGCGCGGCGGGAACTCATGGCCCGGGTGAGCCAAAGGGCGCTGCTCTACGGAATTTCCCCGGAGGCCGAGGCCAATCCCGAGGATGATGTGGTAGAGGGCCGCTTGCTTTCTTCCACAGAAAAAAGACAGCGGGCAGCATTAATCGAAGCGATCAAAGAAAAAAGCTACGACCAAGTCATGGAAGAAGTGGCCTATACTTGGTTTAATCGCTTCTGTGCCCTGCGCTTTATGGAAGTGAACGGCTACCTTCCCGGTCGCGTGCGCGTATTTACCGACGAGAACAACGCCTTTAAACCGCAAATTCTCGCCGAAGCCATTCACCTGGAAATGGAAGGACTCGATAGAGAAAAAGTCTTTGCCTACAAAGAAGCCGACGCCAACGACGAACTCTATAAATACCTGCTCATCACCCAATGCAACGCCCTAAGCGACCTGCTCCCAAAGATGTTTCAAAAGATCGCCGATGTCACCGAGCTCCTCTTTCCCGACAATCTCCTTCGGGAAGGCAGCGTCCTTTACCAAATGATCGAGACCATTCCCGAAGACGATTGGAAAGATGCCGTCCAGATCATCGGCTGGCTCTACCAATACTACAACAGCGAAAAGAAGGATGAAGTATTCGCCGCCCTGAAGAAAAATGTAAAAATTTCAAAGGAAAATATTCCCGCCGCCACACAATTATTTACGCCCGATTGGATCGTGCGCTACATGGTGGAAAATTCCCTGGGCCGCTTGTGGGTCGAAGGGCATCCCGACGAGGCGCTGAAATCCAATTGGAAGTACTACTTAGAAGAAGCGGGGCAGGAACCGGAAGTGGAGGAGGGGCTCGAGGCCATTCGCAAAGCTTACAGAGAGATGAAGCCTGAAGACATTCGCTGCATCGATCCCTGCTGCGGCAGCGGCCACATTCTCGCCTACCTCTTCGACATTCTCCTGCAGATTTACGAATCCTACGGCTACAGGACCAGAGAAGCAGTGGAGAGCATTGTAAAGAACAATCTTTACGGCCTGGACATCGACGAGAGGGCGGCTCAGCTGGCATATTTTTCCGTGATGATGAAGGCGCGGCAATACGACCGTAGCTTTTTTAGTCGGGGCATTCAACCCCATGTCCACGCCATCGAAGAGAGCAATAAGCTGGATCCCCACGCCGTAGACTACTTCTGCGGCGGCGACGAGAAGCTGAAAGGTGCCGTGGCCACCATCGTGGACGAACTTCACGACGCCAAAGAATACGGCTCCATTATTTCCGTGAGCTCACAGGATTGGGACGGGCTCTTTAACCGCTTCCATGAAATAAAAGGGGAAGTGGACTTACGGGGCGAAGCGGCACGGAAACAGCTGTTGCCGCTAGTCGAGATCGCCCAAGTATTAGCACAGAAATACGATGTGGTGGTGACCAATCCGCCATATATGGGTGCATCGGGTATGAGTGCAAAGTTGTCGGATTATGTAAAAAAGAATTATCCTGATAGCAAAAGTGACCTGTTTGCTGTATTTATTGAAAAATGCGGAAAGATGCTAAAGAAGAACGGTTATCAGGCAATGATTACCCAGCATTCATGGATGTTTTTAACAAGCTTTGAAAAGCTCCGAGGAAAACTTCTCAACAAAGATATTATGAGCATGGCGCATTTGGGCGCAAGAGCATTTGAAGAGATCGGCGGAGAGGTAGTGCAGACGACGAGTTTCGTTTTGCGGAAAAGTTACATCGAGAATTATAAAGGAACGTATTGTAGACTTGTGGAGCCCACCACAGAGAGGGGCAAGGAAGATATGTTTCTTTCTAAAGAAAATCGCTATGATGTGGATCAATCCATTTTTTCTAAGATACCTGGTTCACCGGTAGCTTACTGGATTTCAACTAATTTTTGCGAAATATTTGAAATGGATAAGATCGAGCAATATGCACTGAAAATATGTAAGGGTGGTTACACAGGAAATAATGACAAATTTTTAAGATTATGGGAAGAAGTGGACTATAATTCAATTCCAACCAAATGGAATAAATATTCAAAAGGTGGTGGATATAGACGGTGGTACGGAAGTTCGGAATATGTTATTTTCTGGGAAAATGACGGGAGTGAGCTAAAACAAAATCCACGTGCAGGTATGGGGGCGTCTCAATATTATGGAAAACCGCACTTTGTATGGTCCGGAATCTCGACAGGTTTATCATCATTTAGATACGATAGGCGAGAAGTTTTTTTTGATGATGTAAGTCCTGCAATGGTTTTTTCCAAGGAAGAAAATTGGAAATTGTTACAATTGTTAAACAGCAAAGTTGTTCAAAAAATTCTGTCGCTGATTGCACCAACAATTCATTTTCAAGTTGGCGATATAAAACAAATCCCGGTTCATCCGAATGTACAAAGAATTGATGAGGAGATAGTGAAAAATTGTATTGAACTTTGCCGAATAGATTGGGATTCTTTTGAAACCTCATGGGATTTTAAAGGACATCCGCTTGTACAAGAAGTTTCCACTATTTCCGAAGCTTTTGGTCAATGGAAAACCGAATGTGAAGATCGTTTCCTCCAGCTTAAAGCCAATGAGGAAGAATTGAATCGCATTTTTATCGACATCTACGGCTTACAAGATGAGCTCACGCCGGAGGTGGCGGACAAGGACATTACGGTGTACCGGGTCTTCGACGCAAAGGAGGATGTGCCGGAATCCATGGCTGGAAGCAGGTATGTTCGCACGAAAGAGGACGAGGTCGTCTCCTTTATCTCCTATGCTGTGGGCTGTATGTTCGGTCGCTATTCCCCGGACGTGGAGGGCCTGGCCTATGCCGGCGGCGATTGGGACGAAAGTAAATACCGCTCTTTCCCGGCGGACAGGGACAATATTATTCCCATTAGCGACGATGTTTATTTCGAAGACGATATTCTCAGCCGCTTCGTAAAGTTTGTGGAAGTGGTCTACGGGGAGAGCACCTTGGAAGAAAACTTGGCTTTTATCGCCGAGGCTTTAGGCGGCAAGGGCCAGCCCAGGGATGTGATCCGCAATTATTTTTTGAAGCGGTTTTTTAAAGACCACTGCAAGACCTATCAAAAGCGGCCCATTTATTGGCTCTTTGATTCCGGCAAAAAAAATGGCTTTAAGTGTTTGATTTATATGCATCGCTATCAGCCGGATACCCTTGCTCGTATTCGCACGGACTACGTCCACGAGCAACAGGCTCGCTACCGGAACGCCATAGACGATCTGGAGGCGCGAATGGAAAAGGCATCGAGTGGTGAGCGGATAAAGCTCAACAAGAAGTTGAAAGCGGTGACGGATCAGGCCAAGGAAGTTCAGATTTACGAGGAAAAAATTCACCACCTGGCGGATCAGATGATTGCTATGGATTTGGACGACGGCGTGGTAGTCAATTACGCCAAGTTCCAAGATGTGCTGGCGAAGATTAAGTAAGGAGGTGGCAGCGTGGCCGGTATGGACAAGGTGAGCCCGAAAGGGCGAGAAGGTGGCCTAGGCCATTTAGATACGATCATTCGAGATTTAAACAAGCGATTTGCTGCGCCTCTGCCGGAGTTTTACAAGCGTCGAATTATTTTCTGGCACGACGATGAAGGGGAGTTTGCGGATCAGCTGGGCGAGTTTCAGTTGGAAAACGCCAAACTCTTGGTGCTTACGGGCACGAATCATTTTGCGGCTAAAAAACGGTTATGCGTCGAGGATGTGACGAGCGATTATTTGGTTTACTGCCCATTCCAATACGGCTCTTTAGAAGACAACTGGCTATTAAACCTGGAGCTTTACAGCGAACCTTTCCGGGCGGATTTGATTTCCATTTGGATGAATGAGATGAATTTACCGGGATCGCCTGAGCTCCGGAAGTTGGTAAAGAATTACAGGAAATTTTTTGCCGCACAATCCAGGCGCGCCGCCTTTGCCAAGCTCAATCACGGCATAGCGACGGCGCCTCAGCTGCATTTGGCCGTCATGGCGGCGATCTGCGGCACGGAGGACGTGCAACCCAACAGCATCATTCGGGCGGTGATCCTTGCAGGGGCTCCCTTGGAATCCAACGAGGTGTATGGGCGTCTCGTTAGCTATGGTGCGGAGAAACCTTTCCGGGCTCTCGTCAAACAGGTCTCCGGCTACTCCGATGGCGATGACGCATCCATTGAGGCCATGGTTTCTCATATTTTATTGACGGCGACGACGCGAACTTTGGCCGTGGATTATTTGGCCGGCTTGGATGATTTTATTTCTACACCTCACAAAGCCTGGTGCTACGATTTTGTCTCCGATTGGTTTGGGAGGGGCGATCGAGGAGCCCTGGCCGAAACGACGCGGAGGGTGGAAGATGCGCTTAATCTGAGGCAACGATTCGATGGGATTCCCTTGGACGATTTGGCGGCGACGGCGGTGTTTCCCTGCGTCGACGAATGTATTTTAGCTCGGCTGATGAAGGACATTGCCAATCATCTTATCGATGTGGGGGGCATCGTGAAGATGGTCGAAGGGCGCCGCACCTTGGCGTGGTATGAGGATGTGGCGTGCTATTACGAGGGCATTTTTGAAGTGGCCAAGATGCAGGACTTTTTCTTGGACCATGGGGAAGGCTTCCATACCGCAGAGGCGAAGGCAATCTGGAAGGAATACACCGAAGATTTTTACCGCATGGATTCTTTTTATCGCCGGTATCACATGGCTTTTAGAAAGAGCCTCACTGTGGGCAACGATTATTTGGACGATCTCTTTAAACAGGTAACGGACAAGGTGGAGGGTCTTTACACCCACTGGTTCCTGGGCGAGCTCGGAAGAAACTGGTCCGATGTCTGCGCCGAGGAGCTGGCTCAATATGGGCGCATTGTCGAGGTGCCTCAGCAGACGGGTTTTTATAATCAGAACGTAAAGGTGCAAGACAGTCGCGTCTTCGTCATTATTTCCGATGCCCTTCGTTACGAGGTGGCTGCGTCTTTGGCAGAGCAGCTTCGCCGTGAAACGCAGAGCAAGGTGTCGCTTTCCTCTTGTGCGGGGATTTTTCCCACGGTGACGAAATTCGGCATGGCGGCCTTGCTTCCTCATAAGGAGCTAAGCGTGAGCGAGCGCAGCAACGGCGACTTACAGGTTTTGGCCGACGGCATGTCGACGGATGCCGGCAATCGGGAAAAGGTGCTGCGAGGGGCAAATAGCAACAGCGTGGCCTTGAAGTATAAGGACATCGCCCCCATGAAGCGCGCGGAGCGTAGTGCCATGGTCAAGGGGATGGATGTGGTTTATATTTACCACGACAAGATCGACGAGGCCAGCCACACTTCCGACGACATGGTGTTTCCCGCATGCGATGAGGCCATCGAAGAAATTAAAAATATCGTGAGGATCATCCGCAACGAGTTTAGCGGCACCCGCGTGTTTATTACCTCGGATCACGGTTTTCTCTATACCTACAGCCCGCTCTCCGAAGATTCCAAGGTGGACAAGACGTCGCCCGGCGAGCAGGATGTCGAGATCGACCGCCGCTATCTGATTACGAAAAAGGGCGCCGATCCGGATTATTTGCTTCCGGTGAAGTTTATGGACGAAGGCTATGATGCGTTTACGCCGAGGGAGAGCATTCGCATCAAGAAAAAAGGCGGCGGCTTAAATTTCGTTCACGGCGGCATCAGCCTGCAAGAGATGGTCGTTCCGGTGATCGATTACCATTTCCTTCGCAACGACTCAAAGACTTATCAGCAAAATAAGGCGAAGTATGATACGAAGCCCGTAGAGGTAGGGCTCCTTTCTTCGAGTCGGAAGATTAGCAATCTGTTGTTTTCTCTGGATTTCTATCAAAAGGATGCGGTCGCCGACAATCGAAGCGCCGCAAATTATCGGCTGTATTTCGAAGACTCCGATGGGAAACAGATCAGTGATGAGGTAAAGATCATTGCGGACAAGACCGGCGACAATGGTCAAGATCGAATCTTCCGCTGTAGTTTTAATTTAAAATCCCTGAAATATGACAATAGGGCAAGTTATTATTTGGTTATTGCAGATGAAACCGGGCTTCAAATGCCGCAAAGGGAGGCCTTTCAAATCGACATTGCCTTTGCGGTGGACGAGTTTGACTTTTTTAGTTGATGCCTCAAACAGGAGGGTTGCAATTGGACGAAGTTGTTAAAACGGGCGAAAGCAGTCGTGAAACTGTAAAAGAAAAATTGCGCCGGCATTTTAGCGGTAAAATTGTCCGAAAAGATTTGACGAAGACCATAAAGGAAGGCGCCAATGTGCCGGTTTATGTTCTCGAGTTTTTGTTGGGACAATACTGCAGTTCCGACGACGATGAGATCATCGAGCGGGGCGTGCAAAATGTCAAACGAATTCTGGCCGATAATTTCGTCAGGCCCGATGAAGCGCAAAAGATTTTGTCGCGCCTCAGAAGCAGAGGCAGCCATACCATCATCGACATGGTCACGGTGCGATTAGACATAAAGAAGGACTGCTTTTTTGCCGAATTTTCCAATCTCGGTTTATCTAATATTCCCATTATCGACGACTATCCTGAAAAATACGACAGGCTTTTGAGCGGAGGAATCTGGTGTATCGTTCAACTGGATTACGAAAGCGAGGGAGACAACAATTTCGGAATCATCGATTCACAGGGCAATTCACTTCAATCAAAGCAGAAAAAACAAAAGGACATTTCTCCTATTAGCATTCGCAGGCTAACGCCTATTCAAATGCCCCATATCGATTTAGATGAGCTTAAGCAGGGTCGCAAGGCCTTTACCAAGGATGAATGGCTCGATATTTTGTTGCGCTCCATCGGCATGGAGCCGGACGAGTTGTCCTATCGCGAGAAGTGGCTCATTTTGACGCGCATGCTTCCTTTGGTGGAAAATAATTTTAATCTTTGCGAGCTTGGTCCGCGAAGCACGGGCAAATCCCATCTTTATAAGGAGATATCTCCGAACAGCATCTTGGTATCGGGCGGTCAGACGACCGTGGCCAATTTGTTTTATAATATGGGCCGAAAGACGGTGGGCCTCGTCGGCCTGTGGGATTGCGTTGCCTTCGACGAGGTCGCAGGCATTCGCTTTAAGGACAAAGATGGCGTGCAGATCATGAAAGACTACATGGCCTCGGGTTCCTTTGCCCGTGGCAAGGAAGAAAAGGCGGCCTCGGCGTCGATGGTTTTCGTAGGCAATATTAATCAAAGCGTCGACGTTCTCTTGAAGACTTCGAGCTTATTCGATCCCTTCCCTCCGGAGATGGGGACGGATACGGCTTTTCTCGATCGCATGCATTGCTATTTGCCGGGATGGGAGATTCCGAAGTTCCGTCCGGAGCATTTTACCAACGACTTTGGCTTTATTAGCGATTATCTTGCGGAGTTTATTCGCGAGCTTCGAAAGGAACAGTATGGTGATGCCATGGATCATTATTTCCGCTTAGGCAAGAATCTGAATCAGAGGGATACCATTGCCGTGCGCAGAATGGTGGACGGCTATTTGAAGCTTCTCTATCCCGATGGCGAGTTTACGAAAGAGGATGTAGAAGAGGTTCTGAAGATTTCTTTAGAAATGCGGCGTCGAGTCAAGGAACAGCTCAAAAAGCTGGGTGGCATGGAATTTTACGACGTGAATTTTTCTTACATCGATGAGGAGACTTTCGAGGAAAACTATGTTTCCGTTCCGGAACAAGGCGGGGGAAAACTAATCCCCGAAGGGATGTGCAACCCGGGTCAAGTATATACGGTATCTCAGGGAAAGAGCGGTATGCTTGGCGTATTTCGTCTGGAAAGCCAAATGCTTCCCGGCAACGGCAAGTTTGAAAGGACGGGAATCGGCAGCGATCGCGAAGCAAAGGAATCGACAAATACGGCATTTAATTTTTTAAAGGCCAATGGGAATCGCATTAGCGGCGCCATTAGCACTACGACGAAAGATTACATCATTAACTATCAGGACTTGCAGGGCATCGGCATGACGGGGAGGCTGGCCCTTCCTACGCTTATTGCGCTCTGTTCCATTGCACTGGGGAAACCGACGCTTGGGAGCCTTGCGGTTCTCGGCGAAATCAGCATTAGCGGAACCATGCTGAAGGTAGATGAGCTGGCCAATTCGTTGCAGGTTTGTTTGGACAGCGGCGCGAAGAGAGTGCTTTTACCCATCACTTCGGCTGCAGAGCTTGGTGCTGTGCCGGCAGATTTAATCGGATGCTTTAATTTGATTTTTTATAGCAGTGCCGAAGACGCCGTGTTTAAAGCCCTAGGAGTCGAGTAAGATTGCGAGTTTGATCTACTTAAGAAGGAGGCGCTATGTTTGATCCGGGGTTAAGCATTGGACAGGTCGTCGAAAATGCGGACGTTATCGAAATTTTTAAATGTGGCAATAGCGGTGGAATGCGTCGGTCAAAGTAAACGAACACCCTGGTGTTGATCTCTGATTACACTAAGGGGATATACCATAACAAATGGATTGGGGGCGTGCTTCACTACACCGGGATGGGGAAAAAAGGCGACCAAGATATCCAATGGGCGCAGAACCAAACCTTAGCTGATTTCGGCAGAAATGGTGTCGACGTACATTTATTTGAGGTAATCGACTCGAAGGAATATATTTACTGCGGTAGGATTGAACTGGTATCGGCGCCCTATACGGATACTCAGCCCGACGAAGATGGCATGGACAGAGAGGTGTATGTTTTCCCCATACGGCCTGTGCCGGATAATGACGTCATAAAACCGCCCATGTATGTATTTGAAAATCGGGAGGATTACTTAAAACGAGGGGAGAATGTGGACGCCGAATATCTGAAGGCGAAGAAAGATAAAAAAAGAAGGGGCACGAGTGGGTCTTTGCTTACTGGGTCTGTCGAATCGAAGGAGCAGACGAAAAAGAAAGTAGAAATACCTCCCAATATTGTTGGAAAGAAAATAAGCCACAAAAAATTTGGTGTAGGAACGATTTTAAAAATTGAAGGCAATTCGGTGATCGTTGAGTTTGGTGAGGTGGGGATAAAAAAATTAGGATACGAATTTTGTTTGTGTGAGAAATTGCTGGAATTTTTTGACTAGCATTTGAAAGATTGGAGATATCCACATAGAATAAAAAAACCAAAGAAGTAATGAAAAATGAGCATGAAAAAAGGCGATGGTGTTATCGCCTATTTTCATGCCTTATTTTATTTCGTCGCCTAAATGTTTCAGCTTGTCCACCTGTTCCTCCCGTCCCAAGACGATGAGGATGTCGCCGATTTCAAAGTGATAGTCGATGGGCGGGTTGAAGAGCATTTTTCCGTCTTCTTGCCGTTTAATGGCCAGGACGGTGAGCCCGGTTTTTTTCGGGATCTGTGCCTCGATGAGGTTTTTGTCTTCCAGATAGGAGCCCTTCTTGACGACGACTTCTTCCAGATCCAGCTCCACGTCGCCGATGCGGGTGACCACGTCGAGGAAGTTAATGATGTTGGGCTTGATCATCAAAGAGGCCATGCGCTTGCCGCTGATTTCCACGGCGGACAGGGTTTTGTCGGCGCCCACCTTTAATAATTTGTCGTTGCCCGATTTGCTTACGGAATTGGCGATAATGTAAATGTCTTTGTTCATGTTCCGCGCCGTGAGCACGGTAACGATATTGTCCACCTCGTTGTCCAGCGTCGCCAAAAGCCCCTTGGCCCGCTCAATGCCGGCTTGTTCCAACACGCTCTCTTCCGTGGACTGGCCTTCCACCACTAAAATATCGTGGTGACTGTAGTCGTCCAAGTCTTCCCGATTGTCGGTAATGACGACGAAAGGCAATCCTTCGTGAATAAATTTATTGATGATGACCTCGGCCAATTCGCCGGAGCCGCAAATGATGTAGTGATCATTGAGTGCGGAAATTTTTCTGTTCATTTTACTTCCCTTCCACAAATCTCCAACTTTCCCTTCGACGAACATGGCCACCACCGTGGAAAAGGCATAGCCCACAATGCCCACGCCTAAAAAAATCATGAGGACCGAAAACATTTCGGAAGCATTGCTGGTTGTGCCGATCTCGCCGAAGCCTACTGTGGAGATGGTAATCACGGTCATGTAAAAGGCGTCGATGAAATCCACATTCAGCAGAAATTTGTAGCCGATCATGCCGAAGATGAGCAAAAACGCAAAGGAGTAAAAGGTGAATTTGAGTTTTCTTTTTTCGTCCATAGGCCCCTCCTTGTGGCTACGATTATAATATAATTTGCCGAAAAAAGCTGGTGATTTTGTCTTTTTGCAAAAGTAAGTAGGCACAAAAAGGAGAAGCCGAAATAAAGCGACTTCTCCTTTTATTTATTGATGTTCTTTTGTGGATTTGAAGTACAGGACCGCCGATGCCAAGAGGGCGATGGAGGCGAGGATGCAGAAGTAGTAGCCGACGCCCATTTTGATTAAATCGCCGCCGAGGATGCCGCTGATCAGATCGCGGGCCTGTTTCGCCCGGCCCATTTCAAAGAGGGAAAACACGGTGGCGGCGCCGCCGATGCAGAGCATGGCGGTTTTGTTTTTCAGTTTCCAAACCACTATAGCCGCGATGGCGATGGCGATGAGCAGGATGCCGTCGCCCCATTGGGTGGCGCCTTCGGTGATGCCGGAGGGGATGCGCACGAAGTTGAAGCTCAGGGTCAGGCCGTACATGCTTACGCTAATGTAGGGCATGAAGGGGCTTAAGAAGGCGACGACGGCGGAGATCAAATAGGCCAGATAGGCATACCCGGCGTAGGTGTTGGAGCTCATATTATCCGCCCATTCCTTCGCCTTTTCGTTTCCCGTGCGGGCGAATTGATCGACCTTCTTGCCCAGATTTTTGCCCAGGGCTTCAAAGTTTCCGCCGTCTTCTCTTTGAGACGGCGCGTCATTCGCGTCGGGACCGACATTTTCTTCGACCTTACTTTCAAAGGGAGGTGCCGGTTCTTCCTTGGGCGCAGATTTTTCTTCCGTAGGCGGCGTAACGGGTGCCGCTTTTTCTTCCGATAGCAGCGCAACGGGCGCCATCTTCTCTTCTTTAGGCGGCATTCTTTTTTCTACCGGCGCGGCCAAGGGCTTGCCACAGTTGATGCAAAAGGCCGCCTCTTTTTCATTTTTCTGTCCGCAGTGCCTGCAAAACATGCCTCGTTCCATGGGTTCTTGCTTATCTAATGCCATGATCTCCCGTCCTTTCTCGCGACCCGGGTTAAAACATCGTCTGTCGCGGCCTTATTCGCCGATTATGATTGACTTAAGTATATCAGTTAACTTGGGGCGGAACAATGTCGGCGAAAGGGGCGTGTGGCAGGAGCCATACGAAAGAGCCGCTCACCATGATTAATATTATTTCCTATGTTTAGGGGGATAGTAATCCTAAGGAAATGGTGACGAATTTATCCTTTGTCAAGGACGAGAAAAAAGCGATTCGTTTTATGCTGATCGCTTTTGCTTTGGTGGGATCCGATCATTTATAATAAAAGAATTTTTTTAGCGGAAATTCTCCGTGCGTCGGCCCGGTCATGTTACACTAATTAACAAGTAGATTGATATTGCTTGAGAAAGGACGGCCCATGGTAGCTCGAATCAAATTATGGTTTATTAACGAAAAGAATTTATTGAAGATGTCGAAGTTCGTCCTTCTGACGATCTCCCTTCTTCTGTTGACGTGGATTTTCGACCACCAATTCCCCGAGCTGAAGGATCATGTGCCGGATCAATTGTTTTTGTCCGTGGGTGTGTCCACGGATTTTCTCTCGAATATTTCCGGCGTCTTTTTGACCATCAGCATTTTTTCTTTTACCACCATCGTCACGGTGCTGAATAAATACAGCAGCAGCGTGTCGCCTCGCATGCTTCAAACCTTTATCGATCGCACCGACGTTCTGGGCATCTTCGGCATTTTTATCAGCGGCTTTTTCTATTCGGTCATCAGCATTCTCTTGCTCCAAAATGTAAGGGCCGACGAAAACGTGGTGGCGGGGAGCTTTGCCATCGCCTATGCCATTGTGGCCATGATCGGTTTTATCGTCTTTGCCAAGCAGGTGCTTGAGAACATTAAGATTTCCAACATTATCGAAGGCGTGTACAACGATTGCGACGCTTTGATCGATGAGGAGGTGGCCCTTCGGGAAGAGGCGAAGCGCTACGAGGATGAAAAGGATGCGAAGGAATTTCCCGTGTTGGCTACGACGACGGGGTATCTTTTCAATATTCAGACCGATGGAATTTTAAAGGCCTTGGACGGCATCAAGGCCGAGTTCACCATTAAGAAACGACTGGGGGAATACACCACGGAGGGGGAATCCGTAGGGATATTGAAGCTTTTCGGCGGAAAAAATCTCAGCGGGGAAGAAATCGAAGCGCTGATCGATACCGTCGGGCGCGCCATGGTGATTAATATTTTTAAAAACACGCAAGACGACTACCATCACGGACTGGTGATTCTCACGGAGATTTCCGTCTTGGCCTTGAGTCCGGGAACCAAGGACCCGAACACGGCGGTGGCCTGTGTCAATAAAATTTCCACGCTGCTCGGCAAACTCCTTTCCACGGCCAATCAGTTTATCGTCCTGAAAGAGGACGGGGACACGAAGATCATTTACCAAAGCTATTCCGTGGAAGACGAGCTTTATTTGGTCTTCAGTCAAATCATTACCTATTCCGGCGGCGATCCGCTGGTGACCCGGGCCATCCTGCAGGGGCTCTACTTTATTTACATGATGGCAGGGGAGAGTTCCAAGCCCGGTGTAAAAAATTACTTTGACTCAGCCTACGAGCTGCTGATAGCGAACTTCACCCACCGTGTGCATCTGATGCGATTCGAGAATATTCGAAAGAATTTGCAAGGGCGGGTGAGCCTAAAGGAAGAGCGCCACTTGGTCTAGGCAGTTTGCCGATCAGTAAAGGCCCTTTTGCGGGAAATTTCGGGTTACGTGATTGTAATCTACGCTCCGGTGGTATAAATTAAATGGAAGAAATTTCATAGCGAATTCGACAAGGAGGCGAAGCATATGAAATTCACCGAAGCCATTAAGAATAAATGGAAACACTTTTTAGATAAATTGGCCGGCGAAAATAAAAAAACCTTCGGAGACGCGCCCTTGGATTGCTGCTCTCTGAATCAAAAAGAAAATCACTAAAAAAGGTCCTTCGGGGCCTTTTTTTAACGCATGGGGGAAAGTTTTCCATGCGACTTTTCTTCGCCGCGAAAGAAATGCGGGAAAAAATTCCGTCTGCACTGATCTTTTGATAAAATAAGGCAGATAAAGATTTTGGAGGTCGTTTTGGAAAACACAAGAAACAGTAAAAAGAACGCGCCCTTATTGCTCCTCATGTCCACGGTGACCTTGCTCGCCATTCTCTGTGAGCTGGTGCCCTCGGGGGTTCTGCCCCAAATGAGCGAGGCCTTCGGTGTAAGCATCGCCAAGGCCGGGGGCTTGGTCGGGTCCTATGCTATCGCCTCGGCGATTTTCGGTTTGCCCCTCGTGGCCTATACGGTGACGTGGCAGAGGAGGCGGCTGCTCTTTATTCTCTTAATGGGCTTTGCCGCCGCCAACGCCGTGGTGAGCTTTGCGCCGAGCTACGAGATCGCCATGGCGGGTCGCTTTATGGGCGGCATCTGCGCCGGCACCCTGTGGCCCATGATCACCGCCTACGGCATGGCCTTGGTGGATGAGAAGGATCAGGGACGGGCCGTGGCCATTATCATGTCGGGGATTACCGTGGGTATGAGCCTGGGGCTTCCTCTCATGACCTGGATCGGCACGACGTACAGCTACCATGCGTCCTTTCTCGTTCTGGCGGCGGCACCGGCGATCGTCGCCCTTGCCTGTCGTATGACTCTTCCCGACGTGCCCGGTGAGGCGCGGAGCAAGGGCAATTCGCCATTGGCCATGCTTAACAACCGGGGCGTGCTCTTGGTGATCTGCCTCACCTTTCTCGCCGTGGGGGCCAATTACGGCGTCTACACCTATGTCAGCAATCTGGTGACGGAGATCGGCTATCCCGGCGTCGCCGTGGCGCAACTTTTCTTCGGTGCGGGTTCCATTGTGGCGGTGATCCTTTCCATGCTCTTCATCGATCGCCATTTGCACGGCATGTTCGTCGCCCTCTATGTATCGGGAGCGGCGACCATGGCCCTGTTCTACTTCACCGGTAACATCGTTTTGTTTCACGGAGCCTTCGTCCTTTGGGGCATGGGCTTCGGCGCCATGAGCAGCATGTTTCAAACGGCCACCGCCCGGCAGGTCACAGAAGGTGTCGCCGTGGCCAACGCCGTGCAGTCCATGGCCTTTAACTTCGCCATTATGGTGGGCTCCACCGGTGCCGGCATTTTATTGGAAAGAGAAGGCACCCGTCCCATCCTCCTCGTCGCCATGATCGTGCTGCTCGTGGGCCTGGGCATTGTGGTATGTAATAAAAAACGATTCGAAAGACCGACGGCCAAGTGAAAGGAGATTCCATGTTATTTATTCACTATCCCAAATGTTCCACCTGCAAGAAAGCGAAGAAGTGGCTCGACGATCGGGGTCTCGACTACACCGAGCGCCATATCGTGGAAGAAAATCCCACGGCGGAAGAACTGAAAGCCTGGCACGAAAAAAGCGGCCTGCCACTGAAACGCTTCTTCAACACCAGCGGCATGCGCTACAGAGAGCTTGGGCTGAAAGACAAGCTGAAAGACATGAGCGAGGAAGAACAGTATGCGCTACTGTCTACCGACGGGATGCTGGTGAAGCGGCCGCTGCTTGTTTATGACGACGGGGTCTTGGTTGGGTTTAAAGAGAAAGAATGGGAAGAGAAGTTATAAAATTTTTTTCTTCTCACATTCCAAACTTTTCAGGAACTTAAAAACGAGTAGGCGACATGCCTACTCGTTTTAGATTCTGTGTCTTTGAAGATGAAGCATCTTTTCATAGGAATGGGGAAATATCTCTCTTACTTACAACTCTTGTAATAATTATATCCGAATTGTAAATTGAGAGGCTCCCAGTGCTCTTTCCAGCGCGATTGTATGCGTTGTTTCTCTTCGTCGCTTTCCATAATATTGGCCGTTTTTTCCAAACCTTCGATAACGCCGGCAAATTTGTCGCCGGGAATACCCATGGACATATCTTCTTTCGACCAGCCGGCTCGGTGACGTGTACCGATGCAGAGAAGAGATAGATTTATCTCATTGGTCGTTAGGGGTAAGGTCGTCGATTCATAGCAGACGGCTTGATTGCCCATGACCCGAAGATTTTCCGGCTGTCCGTAAAGATAAGCGTATCCTTGCATCAGCCGCATCATATTGTAAGGAAGATCAAATACCAAGACGACTTGCGGCGCCTTATCCCATTTTTCCAGAGGCTTGACGATGACGCCGTAGTGTTCGCCTGAAACGTCTTTTTGCTTTTTTCGAACGTTTCGTGCGATGTCTTTATCGGCATACATGCCCAGACGATGCCAATTTTCTCCATTGGAATTGATGGGATCCGTCGTATCGATGCCAAAGAAGCGTTCGGCACTCTTGCAACGAAACTTTCCTTGGGGAATTTTTACGCTACGTCCGCGACTGGCCGCTCGGACAGCACCGCAATAGTTGATGGGATTTTTTATTTCCTCTACGTTAAGCTTATTGTACTGCTCCAAATCATCGACCAATTCGATGCCGACGGCGCTGTATTTAAGCTCTAAAAGGGCGTATAATTTTTCTACTTGTTCGGAAAATTCACTCATTACTTCGCCTCGTCGTCACTTTTGTAGAAAGTGAAAACGCCGGGGAACTTTTCTTCGATTACTTTTTGAGATTCCGGTGTACGCATGCTTTCAGCGAAATCGACAGCCCAGGGTGCGTTTTCGTTTTCTTTCTTAACAATGACGCCCATGGGGTAGCGAATCATAACGGTATCACGTGCGAGATATTTCGTCGGGTCTTTTCCCGCACTGGACATGTGGGTAAAGAAGACGCATGCTGCATCTAAGTCTTCAAGAGCCGTAACGGTTTGTCCTTGTTCCATTTCGACGATGTCAATATTTTTGGGATTTGCCGTAACATCCGCCTTGGTGTAAAGGTCCTTACCCTCTTTTAATTCGACGAGTCCGTTTTCTTGAAGAATGCGCATAGCAATGTCTTCGTTCATCGGGTCGTTCATGACGGCGATTTTGGCACCATCGGGAAGTGCATCAATGGAGTCATATTTTTCGGAATACAAGCCGATGCCCGTATGGAAAACATAGGGCTTTGCCATAGTTAAATCCCCCGATTTGTTTTCGTTGAAGGATTCAACAAATTTCAAGTGTTGGCCGATGGAAATATCCACATCGCCGCTGTTGCAAGCTTCCAAAACGACGGGGTTGGCGTCGAAGGGAACAAATTCCGTTTTATAACCCTTCTTTTCAAAATCTTCTTTACATGCATCGTAGTAAATTTGAGAGATCGACGTGCCGCCGATACGAATGACGTCTTTTTCCGACTTTGTTTCCGTTTCCGCTTTTCCGCATGCAGTGACGGAAAGCATGCCTACCGTAAGCAACGACAGTAATACTAATTTCTTTTTCATAAATCCTCCTACTTCAGTTTCTTATACAATAAAGTGCTGGCTCCCTGGATCGCGAGTACAATTATTAGCAAAATCAATACGATGAAGTACATAATGCCGTAATCGAAGCGCTGATATCCGTAAGTGAGTGCAATGGCACCCAATCCTCCTGCACCGACAGCGCCGGCTATCGTCGATACATTAAGCATGTTGATCAATAAAATCGTGTAATTAGATACGATACTCGGCAGAGCTTCTACCAAGAGGACGCGATAGATAATCTGTCCGGTGCTTGCGCCGAAGGACTGAGCCGCCTTGATCAGACTGGTGTCCACTCCTTGCAGGGCGTTTTCAATCATGCGAGTTGCAAAGGGGGTGCAGACAAAACTAATGCCCACAATGGCTGCGTTGGCACCTACCGCCGTACCGACGATCATCCGCGTCAATGGCGCGAGAGATACGATCAGAATGATCGTAGGGAAGGCACGCAATATATCGGTGATTTTTGCTAACACCGCATGCAGCACCGGCTTTTCCCATAAACCGCCTTTGTCGGTGATAAACAACAAGACGCCGAATACGACGCCTAAACACATGGAGATAACTGCGGAGAAAATCATGATCTTAAACGTCGCAGCCAGTGCCGGGAGAATGACACTGGGCAAGTATTCCATTAATTCAGTATTTTCAAACATCTTATTACTCACCGCCTAAGAGTCTGCTGACCGCCGCCGAATTGCCGCCAAACACGTCATCGGGCGTGCCGGATTCTACAATATTGCCGTTTTCCAGCAAAATAACGCGATTACACATTTTTTTTGCAACCTCCATATCATGGGTGACCAAGATAATGGTGACGTGGCGTTCGCGTTGAATCTCGAGCATCAAGTCTAAGATTGACTGTGTTGTAGCCGGGTCGAGGGCCGACGTGAATTCGTCGCACACGATATAGCGGGGGTCCATACTTAAGGCCCGCGAAATGGCGACCCTCTGCTTCTGACCGCCGCTCAATTCTTTCGGCCTCTTTGTAACATGATCCTCTAAGCCGACCATTTCGGCCAAGCGATTGGTCCGCTCTTGGATTTCTGCATCGTCGTATCCCCAACATTTGAGCGGCAATGCAATATTTTGAATCACATTCCGACGAGATAAGAGGGAAAAATTCTGAAAGACGAATCCGATTTCTTTTCTGACGGCGCGAGCGTCTTTGAGATTCAACAAACCGATGTTTTCGCCGTCGATAAAAATACTGCCTTCATCAAAATCCTTCAGCCCCGAAATACAGTCCAGAAGGGTGGTCTTTCCTGAACCGCTCCTGCCGATAATGCCGAAGATGTCGCCTTCATGAATCTGAAAGTTCAGATCGTTAAGGACCGTCTTGCCGTCATACTGCTTACTCAAATGATCTACTTTAATCATTATTTCAACTCCATCCATATTTTCTCCGTGATCAATATATCATAACGATAATACGGAAAACAATTGAAAACAACTGGTATTGTAATTATCTATAGGAATCAAAAATCGGTGCCAAATTCTATAGTAAGGAAATCTGTATTACCTGTTGTTTTATTATTTTTAGCCGGCATTGATGCTTTTCTGTTGTTCGCTTATTAAAATTCTATAATAAGAATAATTTTTCTGCGACGCGGCCCAACAGGAATCGGAACCCGTTAGGATTCCGCTCTGCTGGAAAGCGTTAGGGATAAAGGGGATGTACAACTATACATCCGTTTCGAAAAGGCTTTGCTTTCCCGAAACGGTGTAAGACTGCATCTGACCTTCCTACGACTCGCTTTGCTCGTCGGGATAGGTCATGAGGGTCCGGGGGAGGGATAAGGGCGAATCGCAACGCCCTTTTTCCCTCCCCCGGAATCGAAAGTAGAAGATGGAATGTGTAAGAATAAAAAGTTTAAGCGAATCATCTTCATTTTGAACACAAAAACAAGTCTCTTATTAAAACACCGAATTAAAGAACATTAGTAGTAAAGAAGCCCAATAGAAATCAGAGGTCTCCCTCCATCTGTTTCGAAAAGCGGCGCTTTTCCCAATGAAAAAGAAGGCACATCGGTGCCTTCTTTTTCATTGGAGTTGTGTTTAATTAGAGTTGTGTTTTTTGAGTAAGTCGTCTTTGATCTTCCACAGTTCAGGGCTCAAGTCCACGATGTATTCCTGGGGTGTGTTGAGTCGCTTGACTTCGTCCCACAGGCTGTTCAGCTCTCGCTGTACTTTTTCGCGGATTTCTTCCAGGCTCGGGCTTTCGTAAACCAGTTTGCCGCCGATGTAGATGTCTTCCAAGAGGGAGCGCACTTCGTAGTTTTTCAATGTCTTGCGCTTCCAGGTGAAGAGGGGGTGGAAGATTTCGTAATTGTCCTCGGGGATTTCTTCGCCCCGCACGGTGATGACGTCGGCAATGGCCTTGCCTTGTTCTTTGTCGTAGAAGCGGAAGATGTCTTTAACGCCGGGGGTGGTGATTTTCGACACGTTTTCGGAAATTTTAATGGCAGGTTTGATCTTGCCGTCGTCTTCCGTGGCCACGAGTTTGTAGACGCCGCCGAAGACGGGATGGCTCTTCGATGTGATGAGCCGCTCGCCGACGCCGAAGGAGTCCACTTGGGCGCCTTGCTTCAGCAGGTCTTCGATGACGTATTCGTCCAGGGAGTTGGATGCCATAATGGTGACGTCGGGAAAGCCCGCTTCGTCTAACATTTTGCGGCACTGTTTGCTCAAATAGGCGATGTCGCCGGAGTCGATGCGCACGCCGCGGCCTTCGTGGCCGGCTTCTCTCAGTTCTTTAAAGACTTGAATGGCGTTGGGCAGGCCTTGGTCCAAGACGTCGTAGGTGTCGATTAAGAGGAAGCAGCTGTCGGGATAGACTTTGGCGTAGGCTCTGAAGGCGTCGATTTCTTCGTCGAACATTTGCACCCAGCTGTGGGCCATGGTGCCCAGG